>Ga0268360_1000141_pt1 | contig 150152 bp, 136 predicted proteins | sample BioMet11_FD_192465 | JGI IMG/M metagenome (GOLD analysis project Ga0268360, IMG submission 192465) | Sewage microbial communities from Oakland, California, United States - Biofuel 11 (Illumina Assembly) | ecosystem: Engineered > Wastewater > Sewage > Unclassified | place: USA: California... | reverse complement strand
TTTTTTCGGACATGGTTTGCTGTCTCCTTTCAGAATGGTGTGTCGTGACTTCATTCTAACAGAGAGCTGCAAACCGTGCCCATTTTTATGGCTTCTTCAATTTGCGCAACTTATTCTACCTTATCATTTTCCGATTTACTCTGTTTACTCCCGTATATCAGGTGGTTTGCAGGTAAACGGCCTTATTCTATAAAACGGTCTTGCTGACTTTTGAAAAGTTGGCAAGACCATTTTTGTGTGTATGGAAAAGGCGCTTATTCTTTCTCTTTCGGGGCGTCTACGATGTAATTGCTCAATTCCTGAGATGGAACCTTTGCCCACCGTTGCGTGGTGTCAAATTGGGGATAGTTGTACCGCCATTGGTCGTATTCCTCTTTGGAGATTTCTCCGGCCTTGAGTTTTGCGGCCTGCCCTTGCCAAGCTTTGAGCATATCCAGCATACCAACATAGGTCATGCCTCTGGATTTGTCCAGCCGCAAGCAGATTTCGCCGTCAATCTCCCCGACTTGTAGGCCGCGCAAATCCTCAAGCGTAAACAGGGTGTGCATCAGGCCAATATCGGTGTCGATGTCGGGAACAGCCAACGCCTGTGGGCATACGTCCAAGATATTCGCAAGGTCAGCAGTCATGTTTTCCTTCGGCGAGCGAGCGCCGGATTCGTATTGCGCCATGCGAACATCAGCCGTCTTTTCTGTGAAGCCGATGGCCATGCCCAAGTATTTCTGCGTCATGCCGCGCAGATTTCGGATAAACCTGATTCTTTCACCGATTGCCATAGCATCGTCCCCTGTCCGTAGTAAATTGACTTCTGGCATGAGTATAGCATATACGTTTAAGGATGGCAAGAAAAACTTAAATAAAAAAGTTAAATATTTTCTTGAAAACCACTTGACTTAACGGAATTGAGTTAGTATAATGGGGATGACTTAAATAAATATAGTTAAGTCAAAACCGAATAACCGTCGCGCGCCACGGTAATGGCGCGTCCGCCCGGGCGAATCGGAAGGCGGCCAGAAAGTATTCCGACACTAAAGAATTATTATGCCTAAACGGGTTAAAAAGGAGGTTGTTCAATGGCAGGGCAAATGTTTTTACGAGTTGAGGAAGTAGCAAAGGAATTGGATATTTCCATACCTTATGCCTACAAGCTCATCCGTTCCATGAACGCAGAACTGAAAAAGACCGGCTGCATCACTATCTCTGGCCGGATCGACAGAAAGTTCTTCTATGAGAAGTTTTATGGAACCCGCGACCAGAACGAAAGGAGAATTTGATGGCAGCTTTCAAGAATTACGACAACGGCACATGGTACGTGCAATTCCGCTACACCGATTGGCGGGGCGAGCGACAGCAGAAGCTGAAGCGAGGCTTTACCACCAAGAAAGAGGCGCAGGCTTGGGAGCGGGAGTTCCTGCAACAAAAGACGGCAGATGTAAACATGACCTTTGAGAGCTTTGTGGAGTTGTATGCAAAGGACATCAAGCCCAAGTTGAAATTAAACACATGGCTGACCAAGGACAGCATTATTCAAAAGAAAATCCTCCCATATTTTAGGAAGCGCAAGCTGTCCGAAATTACGGCGAAGGACATCATCGACTGGCAAAACGAAATGCGAGAGCTGACGGATTCCAAAGGGAAGCACTATTCGCAGACTTATCTAAAAACAGTCCACAACCAGCTTAGCTGTATTTTCAACCACGCTATCCGATACTACGGGCTGCAACTCAACCCCGCTCAGAGAGCAGGAAACATGGGAACTGAGGAACGCCGTGAAATGCTCTTTTGGACGAAGGAAGAATATGAGAGATTTGCCGATGCTATGATGGACAAGCCAATGTCCTACTACGCCTTTGAGATGCTTTACTGGTGCGGTATTCGGGAGGGAGAGCTACTGGCGCTCACTCCGGCGGACTTCGACTTTGATAACGAGACCGTGCGCATCAACAAATCCTACCAGCGGCTGAACGGACAGGACATCATCACAACGCCCAAGACAAAAAAGAGCAACCGCATCATAACGATGCCGCAGTTTTTATGCGAGGAGATACAGGAATATCTCAAGCAGTTTTACAATGTGGAACCGGATAGCCGGATTTTCCCCATCAGCAAGCACTATCTTCATCACGAGATGGATAGAGGCGCAAAGGAAACTGGGGTAAAGCGCATTCGGATTCACGACCTTCGTCACAGCCACATTAGCCTGTTGATTGATATGGGTTTTACGGCTCTGGCGATAGCCGATCGCGTGGGGCATGAGAGTATCGATATTACGTACCGTTATGCGCATTTGTTCCCCACACGGCAGACAGAAATGGCGGAAAAATTGGATGTACAAAGAAGCGGGAAAGGAGTTTAAATGCTATGTCATTAAAAAGCATGGACAACAAGGGCCGTTGGCGTATCGAGTGGGAGCAGCTTGGCACTCACGATGAGCATTTGAGTGTCATGGATTACAAAAAGGTGCAGCGGTCAAAGGAGGTCGCCACGCTGGAAAAAACCATAGAAAAGATACAGCACCAACAAATTGATGTGCAGGCCGTGGAGCAGATCGAAGTAAAAAATGTTCCGTTGTCATCCAAAGTGATGCTGGAGAAGGAGGACTACACAAATCTTGTCTCGGCGGCACAGAAATACGTTGTGCAGGTAAAGAAGGAACGCAAGCTCGAAAAGCTGTTGCAGGCGGCGGAAAAAACGATTGCTGGAATGAAAGCTGAAATTACAAAGCTGACGGGTACAATATCAAATCTCACAAAACAGCTTGACCAGCATCGCTCTGTCCGTGGCCAGCTCAGTATAGGCGACTTGAAAAAGGAAAACACAGAGTTGAAACAGCGCAACGGTTTTTACAAATCTATTATTGAGCAGCATGGTCTTGGTCATCTGTTGGGGATAAAGAAGGATCAGCGGCAGACACGGGATGCTCGGTAACAAAAATGTAGGCAGGGTTTGCGGTGATGCAAGCCCCGCCTTACTCTCTGCCCATAAGCCAGTCAACCGACACATTGAGAATATCCGCTAAAGCATTAAGTTCCAAATCGGATAAAGATCGCTTTTGACCTTCTAAAAGTGAGAGGGCTGGAATGCTGATTTCAATTCCTGCTGTTTTAAGTTTTACCAATAAATCGACTTGTTTCATGCCAATATTGCTTCTGGCCTCTGTGACACGAGCGCCAATTATATTTCTATCGCCAAGCGGTAGTTTTCGCTTTTTCATAGCATCACCCCCGCCCAAATTATATAGGGCAAAGAAATTGATGGGGATAAAGATATGAAACGATATTCGTCAAGGGCGGTTTTGCCATTATTTATGCGCTATTCGCATTCGGATTGTTGTTTTGATATTTTCACACAGTCAGCCCGGGTTAATTCAGGCTGTGTTTTGTCCTATTGCAAAGAGGAATTCTATCTGGAATATCCTTCAAAATCTTGAAACTTACAAGTATATATTGTATAATGTAAAAAAACAAGAGTCGGGGGAAACCATGCTGGGGTATCTGACAGTAAAAGAAGCGGGAGAAAAATGGGGCATCAGCGGCAGAAGGGTCACGATGTACTGTGTGGCCGGGCGTATTGACGGTGCGCAGAAAAAGGGTAATTTATGGCTCGTGCCAAAGACAGCGGAAAAACCAAGTGATGGCAGGAAAAAAAAGAGCGTCTGATCATATGAGGGGATGCAGGAAAGAGGGTGACGAAATGGCAAAAGCAGCGCAGGGCGAGAAAAAGAATATTCTTACTTCCTTTCTTACATTGCTCCACTCAAAAGACAATATCAATATTCACAATGTGCGCATAAGCCGTCTGAAATATATGCTGATTTTCCCTTTGGCACCCGTTTTCGCAAACATGCAGGGCGCATTATTCAGCGATTCGATTCGCCTTTTCGGGCTCGACGCCATGACGCTGATGGGCAGCGCCTATTGTGTCGGCGCGGGGGCGCTGTTTGCGCTCACAAATGCAAAAAATATGGCGTCAATTTCCCGGATGTTCGCAATAGCCACAGCCGCCGCCTTTGTTCCATGGATTATGATGGCCGAGAGCCAATGGAGCCTGTTGCTGGCAATCCTGTTCATGTTTGGCCTGGGCGGCTGCGCCGCCTGCGCGTCGTTTGCCTATACCTTCGCGCTCAATAACACCGAACGCCTGCTTGGCGCGGCGGCGATTTCTTTTTTCTTTGCCCTGAATCAGCTGGATTCCGGCCTGTCCATCATATCGGGTTTTTTTGATAAGACCTATTTGATGGCCCTTGTGGCAGGCACCTGCATCTGCCTTTTTCTATACAAAACAAGCGATTTTCCCACGGCGGAGAACAGGCCGAAAGCAACATTGAACCCCGCCCTCAAATTGACGCTCTATTTCTTTGTCGCCCATTACTTCGTGGAGATATTTTATACCTATCTGCCGGGGGCATCCGCACTGGGCGCAATGGTCGCAAACGGAGCGGTGGGCATCTCGGTGGTCTGTCTCGCGATCGCGCTGCAGTTCATTACCAAACGCAGCATCTGGAATATGTGCAACCTGTTTTTTATCGCTATGATATGCACATACGCGTTGTATTTTATGCCGGAGGGCTCTGTTTTGCGGAGCGCCGCCCGCTTCATACACGGATTTGAGCAGATGGGATATATTGCGGCCTATTATCTTCTGGGATGTGTTTTTAAAAAGCATGGGGATTTCCGAATTTTCAAGCTGTGCCTTGTTACGATACTGCCGGTCAGCATGATCTCCTATATGATTCCGGGCGCCATCTCCGCTTACGCGCCCACGCTGCTGCCGCTCGCGGCCACACTCACTTCCGGTGCTGTATTTATCGTGTTCATACTGATGTCCCCCGCCTATTCAAAACACCTGTTTTATGCCGATTGGTCGGACGATTTTTTCTGCGTGGACATGGTGGAGAGCGCTCAAAAGGTGAAGCCGTCGAACGGGTTGGAGGGGCTCCGCCTGTCGCCACGCGAAAAAGAGATCGCGGCGTTGCTTTTGTACGGCCGGTCCTCGAAAGAAATTGCCGGAGAACTTGGTATCACCACCAATACCGTCAATTTCCATATCAAGAATTTGCACAAAAAACTAAATATCAGCAATCGTTCGGAACTGTTTGCTCGATTCAGCGTTCCCGCGCTGCTTCCCGACAAAAAAGAATGACCTTTGCTGCGGCAAAAGGCGGCCCTGACCTCGGTCAGGGCTGTTTTTTTATGCCCGCCTACCACATTTGGTAGCTATGCAAAGCCATCTGTCCTCTGTATGATGGAATCAGAATGGGGGTATTGCCATGAAGCAGGACAAAGGGCACGATCATGCGGCTGATGCCGTCATGACTTTAACGCCGCGCGAAAAGCAGGTTTTTTATTTGTTGCTGGAGGGCATGAAGGCAAAGGAAATCTCCTTGAGGATGTCCACCAGCGTTTCAGGCACAAACTACTTTGTCAAAAATATATACAGGAAACTGCATGTCAACAGCAAACCCGAACTGCTCCTGCGGTATTTCGACTTCCGGCAACTCTGAGATGAAAGGGAGATAAGGGCATGAAGCTATTTAAGAATGCAATTCATTGGGTACTGACGCAGTTTCGGACACATACCGCCCGGTCGCTGCTGGTCACGATCCCCGCTTTGGCGCTCGTCACGGCAGGCATCCTGTGGGCCTGCGGCGAATTTACGGTTTATTCCTATTTGCCGAACCGTGCTTACATCCTCGGCGAAAATGAACGAAAGGAGCCGCAGACACTCGAGGAGATGCTGCACTTATTAAGCGAGCCCGATGTCGACACGCTGCTGAGAAACCCGGCCATCGCCCAGGAGCTTCTTTCGGCCGGGACGCTCACCGACATCGTCGACTCTCGCCTGGCGCTGAACAATCTGAAGAGCCTCGACCGGCAACTGTCTGAGCGGCTTGAGGAGCCGCCGGAGACAATGCAAGCGGCTGCATTATCGGCGGAGGGGCTGCCGGTCGTGGCACAGGCGGCTTTGCGGCTACCGGCGGATAGCGGACAGGGAACAGCCTTGATCCCGCTTGCTTACAAGCCGGATGAAATATCGGCAACCCCGCTTTCCGCACAGGAAGCCCTCAAACAGCAGGCCACAGTGTTTTCAAATCTGAAAGCCGCAACGACAAAGCTCCTGACGCCTCCGGTATACGGCGATCTGGTGGCCATTCCCGCCGCCATGAATATGAAGGGCTTGTGGCAGACCCCCGATGAGGCGCTCGTCCACATGACCCCCTCGGGCGACTGGCTGCCGGAGCAGGGCTACAAGCTCTACCGCGAGGTGAACGGCCAGAGCGAGCTAATCGCCGAACAGCTCGCGTCACCGGCGCGCGGCCTCAACGGAGGCATCAAGGTGGAAGGCGTGGAAGACGTGGACCCGGAGGAGATGAACCCGGGAGAATATGAAGAATATGAAAAATATAAGGGTCAGAATATCAATCTGATCCAAGAGATGTATAAACAGGCCGAGCTGACGCAGGATAAGCTGACTTCGCTGGGCATGAGCGCCGACGAATTCCGTGACATGGTCTACCGTACCGATACGTTGGCGCAAAGGAGCCGCATACCCGGCAAAGCGGACTTTGAGGCGATGCAGGAAGCGTGCCTCACCATTCCCAACGGAATCGAACAGAGACTCCCGGAGACCGATCTCATGCTGGGCCAGGCAATCTATGTCCAGGGCAGACAGGAAAACGGCATCTTTACAAGCGCCATGATCAAAGCATCGCTTTGGCAGAAGTTTTCAGTCAGCCAGTCCGAGCCGGCGTCAGGCATCAGAGCGTTTCAAACCCTGCCCGACGGCGCAAACAAGTTCCTGGTTGCCCGGGAGGTGCTCACGGCGAGACAGCAGCTTGCGACACTCAGCTTTGTCGACGACGAATTTGCCGAAGCCGCCGGTTTTTTGATCCGCGACGACTTATCGAAGCTGAACCTGCCGGACGGCGCCAAGATAACCTATCGCGTCGAAGCGCCCGGGGGCTGGAAAACATCGGTTTCCGTCACGTGCGGCGCAGAGAATAATCTGAGCAAACCGCAGGGGCTGATGGGCTACGGGGTGGACGGCAAGGTGCCGCTGCGCTGGGATCAGACCGAGAGCGGGGACGAGCGGAAGATCATCAGCGGCTATCTCATCGAGCGCAAGCTCGACGGCGAGAGCGGATTTACCCAGATCAGCAAGGAACCGGTCGCCGTCTCCTACATGCTCGACGAAACCGGCATCTACTGCGAATCACCCGTATTTTTTGAGGACGCGGTGGAAAACGGCAGAACCGCCCAGTACCGCATCCGCTCGCTCGACATCTTCGGCCGCACGAGCGAATATTCCGACGTTCTGAAGGTAGAGGTCGAAAAGGTGACGCCGCCGAACGCGCCCGCCATCGATCCCCCCGTACTGTCCGACGATGCTGAGGGCGCATCTGCTGCCGTCACGGAAGCCGTCGCGTTAAACGCGGGTAAGCACGGGATCGTGCTGCCGGTATTCACCGATTCCGCAGACACGGTTCGCTTCACGGTCTACCGCGCGGTCGCTGTCGGCGCCAAGGGTTTCGGAGCGCCTGAGGCGATTGCAAACCTGACATACGACAACCCGATGGCGGGGACGTCCGCCGGGTCCGGTACCCCGCAGGCGCCTCTTACCATACAGAAAAAGCTCAACAAGGCCAAGCAAATATTGCTAGCGAACGCGGTCCGCTCCCATCCCAACCTCATCTATTTCGACACCGATATTCAAGAGGGCAGTACATACAAATACTGGGTTTCGGCGTGGGACTCCTGGAACAACGAGAGCGCGTGGTCGCAGTCGGCCTCCGTCGGCGTGCCCACCGGCGATGCCCCGGAAACCCCCGGCGCGCTCACCATCTCGATGCATTCCCGCGAGCTTCCCGACTTTTCACGTTTGCCTCCGGGAATCCTGCATGAAGACACGATTTCCTTCGATCAGCTTGATACCCAAACTGATCTGCCCAAGAGGTCCTATGCCGCCGATATCGTCACCGCCACCGTCAGAAACGCCGAAGCGGCAGGTATACGCATCGGGAAGTTTATCGGAGACTCTTCCACCCTCTCGGCCGGCAGCAGTTTGCCCCCGCTGTTTGATCAGATGTACGACAACCTGCCGGAGGAACGATATATCCATCTGTTTGTCGCGGTGCGCGGCGAGGATGTGCTGCCCGGCGGCACCGCCCGCCTGAAATGGCCCGCCTACAGCGGAGAAGGACTTGCCGGCTATGCCGTCTACCGCCCCGCGTTTGTGCTGAAGCCACTCGGGGAAATGCAGCAAATGTCCCGCAGCGAACTCACGCAGATGGGACTGTGGCGGCGCGTAAACGATACGGCGATCATCCAGAACCAGTTTGTGGTCAGCGGACTTGACAAGGGGCCGGGCGCCCTGTCTCTGTTTCTCATTTGCCTCGAACCGAAGGAAGCGCCCAAGCTTGAAACGCCGATTAAAACAATCGGCTCAACCCTTTCGCCGCTTGACGTCGCCTCACGGTTTGCCGAAAGCCCCGAGGGTGGCTATGTCTATATCAACTGGGAGCCCTCCGATAATCCACAGGTTAAGTATTACCGCGTTTACCGCAGCGAGGTGCCGTCGTTCAAGGAACCCATCGACGAAGCCGCCCTCCCGTGGACGCTGGTCGGGGATCACATCACGGCTCCCGAATACACCGAGCGGGTCGAGCAAACCTTTGCGCACTATTATTATTACAAAGTCACGTCAGTGTCCCCCTGGGGCGTCGAATCGGCGGTGGGCGCGGTAGAGCACTTCCGCGTCCCATCCACCAAGCCGCCACAGACGCCCAGCCTGCTTCTGCCGCTTTCGAGCAAGGACGGCGTGCGGGTCAACTTCTCGGCGGTCAGTCACTGTGACAGATATGAGGTCTATCGCACCGCAATCCCAAAGCCAAACGAAACGCAGTTGAGCAGCCTGCTGGCTTCGCACCCGGAGCTGTTCGCGGCGCTGTTCGAGACGCCGTCCAAAAAGGATGTCTTTCTCACCGGAATGCTGTCCGCGTCGCTTAAACCGGGTCTTTCGGCAGTGGCGCAGAATGCGCCGATCAGGGGGCTCGATAAATTCAAGACCCTTGCGCAGTCAAACAACGAGGAGGTCATCGCCCGGCTCGCTTCTCTGGACGACGCAAAAGGCCTTTCGGCGTACAAGGAACTCCTCGACGAGCTGGGCCCGCTTGCGCTTTCGGATTACTGCGACCTCAGCGAAGAGATGATGAAACGGGTGCTGTGGACCAAGATCGGTGAGCTGCCCGCCGCGGAGCAGGAGGTGGACCCGACCACAGGGCTTCTAAAGCCGCTGTCGATCACTGACACTACGGCGGAGTACGGGGTGATGTACCTTTATACCGTTCAGGCCTGGAACGACGACAATCTCGGTTCCACGCGGCCTGAGCCGGTGGAGGCGACGCCGCGCAGGAACGGGCCCTTCGATCCCATCAGCGGGCTGAGCGGAGAAGTCAAACAAGGCAAGCCACATCTCACCTGGAACGTGGCCGCCATGAAGAATCTCACCTGGGAGCAATGCCGCGAGGACACGGTGGGATACCTCGTCTATCGCTCGGACAAAGAAGACGGAACCTATTATCAGGCAAGCCCGCTGCTCTTTGAACCGCAGTGGACGGACGAGGATGCCGATCCGTTCGCGCTCAACTGGTACAAGGTCAAGGTGCTCGATACCGGCGGATACCTGTCCGAATTCTCCGAGCCGCTGCTCGTTCGCCTTCCTTTCAAGCCGACGCTGAAAACGGTCATCCCGGAGCTTCCCTCTCAGACGCCGGAAGGCAAGATCATCGCGCCCAAGCTCACCGTCGAAGGCAGCAGCTTCAGCGTCAAAGAGGGAACAGCATTTAGGACAGCGTACGGCCTGACTGGTACCGAACCTATCACGGTAACGGTAAAAGCGAGCGACAGAGCCGGCGTGTCAGTGCCGGGGTTTTCGGTGGATGCGGCCTCCCACACGGTGAGCGCCCCGGGGGGCCTGAGTCCCGGCGTGTACAATGTGACGGTGACGGCCAAAAACAGCGCCGGGGAGAGTTCGGCCACTTTCCTGCTCGAGGTGCAGGCGAAGGAAGCGGCCGTCGTCGCGCCCAAACTCACCATTGACGGCAGGAGCTTCAGCGTCAAAGAGGGCGCGGCTTTTGAGACCACGTACGGCCTCACGGGTACAGAGCCCATCACGGTCACGGTAAAAGCGGGCGACAGGGCCGGCGCGTCAGTGCCGGGGTTTTCGGTGGATACGGCCTCCCGCACGGTGAGTGCCCCATCAAGCCTGAGTTCCGGCGTGTACAATGTGACGGTCATGGCCAAAAACAGCGCCGGGGAGAGTTCGGCCACTTTCCTGCTCGAGGTGCAGAGGGAAGTGCGCACGCCGCCTGAGCTATCTTCACGGCGTGACGGATACACATTCAATATGACCCGCGCGTCCGACTTCAAAGTACAGCTTTCCGCATCGGGCAGCGAGCCGCTTTCCTGGGAACTTGAGCCCGTCAACGCGCGCATCGCCGTCCCTTCTGAAGCAAGCATCGACGATTCAGGATTGCTCACAATCGGTGGAGATATCCAAGTGGGAAACTACAGCTTTATGGTAAAGGTATCCAACGACGAGGGTTCCGATACGCGGGAGGTTCAGCTTGAGGTAGAGGGTGTAATCGTACCGATAAAGCCGATCATCCCAATCAGACCGGTCAAAACGTCCGTGACGAACAGTTCGGGTACAGGCGTTGTGTTACTAGCTACCCTCGATCTTCCGTCCAAGCCCGCCCAGCCTACACAACCGGCGGAAAGCGACTCCCCGAAAAAGCATCTCGATCAAATACAGTGCATGGGCTTTACGTTGACCGATGTTAATTTTTACGCTTCCCCGCTCGGCGGCTCCGGCGCTTCGGGGTCGGCCATGCTGAACATCGGATATGAAGCGCTCGTTCCCGTGAGCCTCCTGCAGGCAGCCGTAGAGCAAAAAGGCAATCAGTACGTGATGACGGCGGGAACGGTGTATCTGGAGGAGCCCTTCGAGCTTCAAAGCATCGGCGTGACGTTGGTGAGCCTTGAGATTTCGCCCCTTAAGAACAAGGCGGCCGTGGGCGGGCATGTAAAAAGCACGGCGGAAAACCAGGATCTGATCGGCGATCTGTACGCGCTGGAGTTTACCGACGCGCAGCTTAAAATCGGCAATATTGTTGTAAAGAGCAATCTGCCGGACATCCGGTACGAGCAGTTCACCATCCACGAAATCGGTGAGCTTTGGATCCGTCTCAACGGCAAGCAGACCGGCGCAAAGGACTTCATCTCCCTGGTGAACAGCGGCATCGCCATGAAATCGCATCTGGAAACGCTGAACAACGAGGGGCTCGAGCTTTCCGCGGGCGCGCTTTTGACCTTCGACCTTCAGGGCAGAATGAGCGGCACGCTGTACACGATGACCGAGCAGTCCCTCCAGTTGCTTGTTCCCGGCGGCGCCGCGCTGCGCGTCGAGGCTGCAAGCCTCACATTTATAGACGGGACGGCTCAGCCCACCGGAAACCTGACCGGCAAGCTCATGGTGCCCTTTGAGCAGCCCGGCGCCACCGGCCCCGGCGTGCCGGGCGTTTATGCCGGCGGACATCCCGAGACCAATGAAATGGATGCTCTTGCGGCGGGGAATGCCCTATCGCCGACGCTGAAAACCTCCCTGTATGCCGGGGTCCTCAAATTCGGCAAGACGGTGCAGCAGAACGGTCTGCTCATCCTGCCGGACGACCCCGCGCTTCAGGATCAGTGCTCCTATGTTCCCATCGAAGTCCATAACTGGGCCGGGAAAGGCTTTCTGATCGAGTCGACGACCATGACGCCGACCAACGTGGCCGAGCGTAGTTTGACCATGGAAAAGCAGCGCGTGCAAGGAATCGCCGTTACGCCCACCGCGGTCACGGTGGACCTGGATCGGGAGAACTTTGTCCCCATCGCGGCTCCGGCAGCGGGCGAGAAAATCCTGACCCCCAAGGAAACCGAGAAGCCCTTCTGGGTGGGTCTGGTGATGAAAGGCGGAACCGTGGCGCTGCCGCCGAAACTGGTCCAAAAAGACGGCGGCGGGACGATCTCCTTCGGCCTTGCCCCGGGCGAAATGATTTATGACCTCAACGGCTTCAACTACCAGACCTACCTGTACAGTGACAATCCGGACGGCGTGCCGGCCAATTTCGGCGATGCGCTGGGCGGCTTTCCGGATGTATGGGTTCATGACTGCCTCTTGGACCTGTACGCCAACCGGGTGAATCTGGAAATCAACGCCGATGTGGAGGTCGACCTGTTCCTGGAAAAGCGGGTCAACGTCAAGCTGTATACCAACCAGGACCCGTTTGAAGCCGAACCGGGAGAATTTCTGTGCTCGGTGGCGAAGACCACGGTCGAAAATGCCTTGGCTGAGGGCATCGACATGAAAATCGACGGGGGCTGGGTCAAGCCGGACGGCATGCACCTGAGCGGCGCGGTAATCATGCAGACCGACGAAGTAACGACGGCTGAACCGCTCGCCTTCACCGACATGGTCGTGCCAGCGGATATACGCAAGACCATCAGGGAGGACAATCCGGACGGGAAATATGCCGCGGTAGAGCTCGACCGTCCGACGAATATCGGCTTTCAGGGCTTCACCATGGAAATCCGGGCTCTCGATCTCACGTATATCGCTTCCCGTCCCGTCACCGACAAGCCGGTCTGGCTCACGATGTATGGCGCGACACTGCTTGCCGAGAACATCCCGCTCTCCTCCGACACGACCGATGCGCTGATCATTGAGTGCCCCATTCACTGGTTGACCGAGTCCTTCAAGATCGGCGGCAGCCCGTCCGTGGTGCACGAAGAGTCTTACTCGGTGCTTGACGCCACCTTCGACGACTGCATCGACATTTCCGGTGTGCTGATTCCCAAACCCGCCTCAAGCGGCGGAGACGGGCTGGTGGAATATGATACGGATCAGCTTAACCTCACTTTCCTAAAACAACTTGAGGAGCTGCCGGTCAAAGCAGAGACGCGTTTTGGATACGATATGGAGAAAAAACGCTCTTACTTCGCCGCTGGGCTTGTTCCCGATGGCTCGGGCGCCCCGATCCACTTCGGTGGGGGAGAGATTCAGAATTTCACCGGAATGGTCGCCTACAACATGACCATAGGCCTGGACGGTCAGGGGAGGTTCAAGTTCCCAAACAATGCCAACCAAATGGCGGGCTTCATCGACAACCTGCAGGTGCATAAAGGGGATCAACCCTCTTTCGCGGCCGGGATACGGGGCAAGATGGTCGTCATGGGCCTTTGCGATATCCGGGACCTGTATTTCGGCTTTGAGAGCGGCCCGATCGTAGCCGCCAGAGGAGATCTGTACCTTCCCCTGGACGTAGGCGCCATGGTCGGCGCGGGCGACTATACACATGTCGGCTCGGTCGCGATCATTTACAGTCACCCCGACCGCTATTTTTCCTTCAGCATGACCATTGAGGAAATCAATGTTGCCGTGGCCAAGGTCGGCGGGAGCCTCGGCTTTGAGTACAGCCCCCGCCTGTTCGGCGTCTACGTCGGGTATCCCGAAACGCTGGGCGGTATGATCGGAGTCTTCCATGTGGGCGTCGGCGTCGGGCTGCGCATCGATCAGGACGGAACCTCGATGATCCAGGCGAAGGCGGAGTTCGGCTTGGAGAGAGATATCAATGTGTCGATCGTGTACCTTCGGGGCTACGTCTATGCGGGCGCCGACGGGGCCTATTACTTCGACAACGACAGGATTACCCTTGTGCTCTATCTCAAGGGCGGTATTGAGGGCGGCATAAAAGTGGGCGGCAAAAGGTACAATATCATCGGCTTTTACTTAGACGCACAGGGCGATCTGGAATCCGCAGCCCCATACGATTCCTGGCAACTCGGCTGCTCCGCCAAGGTCTCCTACAGCCTCGATCTGTGGCTTGTTTCGGTCGAGGGCTCGGTCCAAGCGAGTTTCGACACGAGGATAGGATGATATCATAACACATCATTGATATGACTCTCATCGGCCACACTCGCAGCCGGTGGCGCACCGGCAACCAGGAAATTGATGAACAGGAGCGGCATTACCGCCCCTGTTCATATCCTTTGCGCGTGCGCTACTGTGGTTCCGGGTACTTGCTTGTGTCCCAAAGTTGCTTTCTGATAGACTTTTGTTCCTGTGTCGGAGTATCCTCGCCCAGCATGGCGGCGACATCCTTTTCGGCCCGCTGCATAAAGGCGTCATCGTAGTACTTTCCGTAGACGATCCTGACTCGATCAATGGCATCCCGCTTCTTGTCGCCACGAATGGCGAAACGCGCTGCATCCAGTTCGTCAGCATCAATATCCGCCGTCTGCTCGGTCAGTTCCCGGTACTGCGTAAGTGCGGTGGCAAGCTCGGATGAGAAGCGGGCTTCCGCCTGCTCCAACTTTTGCAGGGATGTTTCCATGGAGGTCACCCGCGCCTGGACTTCCTTCATCCTTGCATCATCGGATTTATCAAAACGATGAAGCAGCATGGCCTTCTCGCTTTTCAGTTCCTCCATATCCTCTGTCAACGCGGATATCTGGCGGGACAACTCCATGTGCTTGGCGACATGCAGAAAGGGAACGGATTTCTTTTCTGCCAGCAAATCACGGCGCTCTTTCGATTTATCCTTTATCTGCTGTACAACCGCTGTATATCTGTTAAAGTCAGGCAGTACGGCGTCCAGCGTTTCAGACAAACTGGGTTTCGACGCCCGAGTGTGCAGGAGCTGATAGCGGAAAATCAGCATATTCCGGCGCAAATTCTCCATGGCCTCGGCAATAGGGGCGGAGTCACAAGGACAACTTGTGAACCCACCCCATAAGGCAAGCTGAATACGGAAGGAAAAGCAAATCCTAACTTTTCCCGCAGGGGGAGGTTCGGATTTGCTTTTTAAAGTTATTACGACGGTTTTTATTCCGGGGCGTTCTGCCTCCGATTTATCTGGACAATTAAGAAAACGCCTGCCGCCGCCAAAATCAGTGGTTTTGGTGAAAGGATTGTGGTTTCTTCCGGCGCGTTCAGATAGGGCAGCACCTTATCTCTTGGGGATGATGTATCTGAAAATCAGTTAAAACTGTATTGCGCTTATAAAAAAATAAAGAATATTGTCTGTGTCGAGGTTCGGCAAAAGAGCATCCTTCTTTATATGAGGTTGAATCCTGATAGCTTTCCCGAGGAACAATCAAAGGGTATTCTACGCGATGTTCGCAATGTTGGACACTGGGGGACTGGAGAAGCAGAAGCGACGATTAAGAACGCAAAAGATTTTGGAAGCATTAAGTATCTCGTGGATATATGCTATAATGAGAATTAGTTTAGTACTGTGAAAACTGGGTCAACGGTCGCTGAAACATCCCCGTTTAACCCGCAAGCCCCTTGCAAAAGCACAGTGAATGCGACCTATGATAGATGCACCTTGATAGATTTTTGATAGCAAAAGTTCGGCAACCCGTTAGGATAAGGATAATTGAAATCATATCCTATCAAATGGAATCAAAATATCTAAACGAAAAAGTTTAGAAATGAGATTAACTCGGCGAGTGGGAATGATCTCAGAGGCCAAAAAAAGCCTGTAAACACGGCATTTTCCAAGGCTTGATACCCTCTGTGGCAACGATTTGGCAACATTTTTTCATTATTCATAAGAAAAGAGCTAACTGATTTTGATTAAGTCAGTTAGCTCTCTTTTTGCTATTTAGCTGTTCACACAGCATATCCACATGCTTTTTTGCAGTAGAAAGATCAATGTTGGTAGGTACTACGATAGTAATACCAAAGCACCTATCCCATTGAAAGACAAGGTGCAGAGGGTCACCTTCTATGGCATATTGATAATCTTGCGACACTGAAACAATTTTTCCTCCGAGTTGATGCTGATATTGTTTTAGTAAAGCTACAAAGCCCTCTGGTTCATCGAAAGAACTGTCGCAAGATAGGAATAACCAGCGTTCCTTGCTGATTGACTCTATAATCTTTCCTATGAGAAGAAGCGTGCTATTCTGAAGAATAATATTTTCGGTGTTGACATTGACCCTCTTGCTGTAGAAGTGTCGAAGTTCAGCTTGCTTCTCAAAGCCTTGGAGAATTCATCTTTAGAGGAAGCGGAAGCATTTCATCAACGTACTCATAATCGCATCCTGCCCAATTTGGATGAAAATATCAAAACCGGCAATAGCCTTGTCAACATGACTTATGCGCGCTTTGACCGTTCCATTTACCAGAATATTTCCTTAATGAACAAATTAAAGATGTTTGATTGGGATGCTGAGTTCTGCGACAGAAAGTTTGATGCGATCATTGGTAATCCACCATATATCCGTGTGCAGAACATGGTCCATTATTCTCGTGAGGAGTATGATTTTTACAAGAGCGACTATTCTCCTTATGCAACTGCACAGACAGACACTCTCGATAAGTATTATTTATTTATCGAGAAAGGACTTGCATTGTTAAATGAAGGTGGAATGCTGGGGTATATAGTCCCACATAAGTTCATGAACATTAAGTCTGGCGCAAAATTAAGAGAGCTTCTTGCTGGGAATTCCAATGTTAAGAAAATCTTGCATTTTGGAACTCACCAAGTTTTTGTAAACAGAAGCACTTATACCTGCATTCTGATATTGTCGAAGCAAGGTCACGAAGAATTCCGAATTGGTTTCATTCAGGACTGGAATCAATTCTTGTTTGATCATGATGCTGAATGTATATCATATGTTTGGTGTGTTTTGCTCTTTACCGTTTGGCATCTTGGTTATATGATACCGTAAATAGCTGACGGAAACTAGGTTGCGGTATTGACGAAGTTCGCTGAGGGTTTATTGTATGGCGTTGCGCTTGGTTATACGTGCCTGAAATGTAGATACTGCTATACTACCATGCTTATGCACGGAGTTTTGAACGCTATTATAATATAAATATAAAATTCCTTCAGCGTCAAATCCTCGTTTGCATGGGAGAGGATGAGCTTCATCTGTCTCGTGTTAAATTCCTGCACCTGTCAGCATCTCATTTTTTATGATATCTTGCATTGACTAGGGGGAAGCCCCTTATGGACTATATTCAGTTGACCCCGGAGAACCTGGAAAAAGAGTACCTCTGTTGCGCAGACTGTCCCTATACGGCAAAATATGTGCCGCCCATCGAACGCTCGGCGAAGGATGCAGGTATTCCGTTTAAAAGTATTTTGCTGGAGAACCGGGAGCAGGCCCAAAACGCGCCCGCTGCATGGACAAACTACGCGCTTTTTTATAACGGAAATTATGACACCAACGAGATTCTGCCGGAGAAGAAAATTCAGGTGGAGCAGATGCGCACGGTCCTCTCCGGGGCGCAGGAGTGCCGATTCCGTGTGACCGTGGAATAAAAGGAAATCCGCAAGGATTTTGTTGCATAAACCTTCAAAATAAAATCGCACAGAATGGGAAACAGAGGTGGTGCGCGGTGAAGCGCTGCATTGGCATGACCGGAATAGCATAACAAATAAAAAAATCAGGAGGGTTACCATGTCTATTCCGGAAAAAACAATCTATCCCCGCACGGGAGACAAGCAGACGGTCTATTTGAAAAATGTTGTTGATGACCCGAACATCGAGGTCGGCGACTACACGATGTACAACGATTTTGTGGGCGATCCCTGCGATTTTCAGAAAAATAATGTTCTCTATCATTATCCCGTCAATCACGATCGGCTGGTGATCGGAAAGTTCTGCTCCATTGCCTGCGGCGCGAAATTCCTTTTTACCAGCGCCAACCATACCATGCGGGCCCTCTCCACTTTTCCGTTTCCTTTGTCCTTTGAGGAATGGGGGCTGGATAAGGCGGATGTGACGCAGGCATGGGACAATAAGGGCGACATCGTCGTCGGCAGTGACGTGTGGATCTGTTACGAGGCGGTGATTTTGGCGGGCGTGACCATCGGAGACGGGGCCATCATCGGCGCCCGCGCCGTGGTCACAAAGGACGTCGCGCCCTACACCATTGTGGGCGGCGCACCCGCAAAGCCCATTCGCAGACGGTTTTCAGACGAAACCGCTGCGCAGCTGGAATCCATGCAGTGGTGGAACTGGCCCGGGGAGCGTATCACGCGTAATATTCCCTACATTCAGGCCGGACAGCTCGACCGAATCGAATAACACATACCCAAGCATCGAAGGCCCGGTACGCAAGCATGTGCATACCGGACCTTCTTTTAGAAGTTTCCAATCCTTGCGCGCGGATTGTCGGCGTGCTAAAATGGAAAAAACGTGCAGTTGCCGTGGAAATACCCGGCCACTGGAAGCATGGCACGGGTTACGGATAACTTTTATGCTCTGCTGAAGAATGCGGCGCTGGCGCTGATGCCGAAGGCGCGCCGCGAGTTGCCCTATGACGGTGCGAAGAAAATGTAGCTGGTAGAGGATGTGGACAATCGGGAATTTTTGGAGCGGCTGGTGAGCGCCCTGTACGAGGAGCTTCCCGCGCCGAAAGCAAGACGAAAGAAGTAGAGGAGGGGTACCATGGCGTTTGATTTCAAAAAGGAATATAAGGAATTCTATCTGCCGAAGAACAAGCCGGAGATTGTGACCGTGCCCAAGGCAAACTACATCGCGGTGCGCGGTACAGGCGACCCCAATGAGGAGAGCGGCGCGTATAAGGCGGCGGTGGGAGTGCTGTACGCCGTGGCCTACACCATCAAGATGAGCAAGATGGGCGACTACCGCATGGAAGGCTACTATGATTTTGTGGTGCCGCCGTTGGAGGGCTTCTGGTGGCAGGAGGGTATCGACGGCGTGGATTACAAAAATAAGGCGCTGTTCCACTGGATCTCGGTCATTCGTCTGCCGGATTTTGTGACCAAAGCAGACTTTGACTGGGCGGTTGGCGAGGCGACACGCAAAAAGAAGCTGGACTGCTCCGCAGCGGAGTTTTTCACGCTGGACGAGGGCCTGTGCGTCCAGATCCTGCACATGGGCCCCTTTGATGACGAGCCTGCCACCATAGCGCTGATGGACGAGTTTCTTGCGGTGAACGGATATGAAAATGACTTCTCAGACAGTCGCCTTCACCATGAGGTCTACCTCTCCGACGCCCGAAAGGTCGCGCCGGAGAAGTGGAAAACGGTGATCCGCCACCCCGTAAAGAGGAGGTGATGAGATGGATTGCAGCATTCGCGCATGGCGCATGAGCGACGCTGCCGATTTGGCGGCGGCTTTGAACAATCCAAATATTCAAAACAATCTGCGAGACGGCCTGCCATACCCGTACACGGAAAAGGATGCCGGTGACTATATCGACGCTATGCTTCACGCCGATAAAAACGCGACCTTTGCCTTTGCTATTACAGTAGACGACAAGGCCATTGGCAGTATTGGCGTTTTTCGCAAAGATAACATTCATTCCCGCACTGCCGAAATGGGATATTATATTTCAGAACTGTTCTGGGGGCAGGGGCTTGGCACCAGCGCAGTGAAGCAAACATGCAAATACGTATTTGAAAATACAGATATCCTGCGCATTTTTGCAGAGCCTTTTGCCTACAACACCGCCTCACGCCGCATTTTGGAAAAGAGCGGTTTTCTCTGCGAGGGTATCCTGCGCGCCAACGCCGTTAAAAGCGGCAAGGCGCTGGATATGGCACTGTACGCCCTTTTGAAATCGGACTTCCCGGAATATTCGGAGGTGTAGACGTGAAAAATGCAAGCCCTGATTTTATCAACCTGACCCCGGAAAACCTCGATACAGAACATCTTTGCTGTATCATCCGCAGCAGAAAGCCTCATCCCGGCGTGGAGGCAAAGCGGCGGTGGCTGTCTGAGCGACTCCAAGAAGGCCTTGTCTTTCGCAAGCTGAATGTCAAAGGCTGCGTGTTCATCGAATATGCGCCGCTGGAGACTGCGTGGGTGCCGGTTACCGGCGAGAACTATTTATACATCTATTGCCTGTGGGCGGCCTCCCCCTACAAGGGCAAGGGCTACGGACGGGCGCTGATGGAGTATTGCATCGCGGACGCCAGGGAAAAGGGCAAGTCCGGCGTCTGTATGCTGGGCGCGCAAAAGCAGAAAGCATGGCTGACCGACCAGAGCTTTGCGAAAAGCTTTGGTTTCAAGGCGGTGGACTCCACCGACAGCGGCTACGAGCTGCTCACCCTCTCCTTTGACAGCACGGCGCCGCGGTTTACCGATTGCGCCAGAGCGTCCAAAATTGAGAGCCGGGAGCTGACCATTTATTACGACCTGCAATGTCCCTATATGGGTCAGAGCATCGAGACAGTCCGGCAGTACTGCGAAGAACAGGGAGTGCCGCTGTCCCTTGTTCCGGTAGATACGCTGGAGCAGGCAAAGAATCTGCCGTGCGTGTTCAACAACTGGGCGGTATTTTACAAGGGCACATTCCAGACGGTGAATCTGCTGTTGGACGTGGAGAACTTAAAGCGGATACTGAAAAAGGAGTAAATCTATGATGAATGCAATCGTGTATACCTCCAATACCGGCTTTACCGCGCAGTACGCGGGGCTGCTGGGCGGGAAGCTAAATCTGCCGGCCTATTCTCTGGACACGGCAAAAAGGGAACTTGCCGCCGGCGCTGAAATCATCTATCTCGGCTGGCTGATGGCTGGTCAGGTCAAGGGCTATAAGCAGGCGGCAAAGCTTTATAAAATTGCTGCGGTCTGCGGCGTGGGCATGGGGGCCGGCGGCTCGCAGATGGAGGAAGTGCGCAAGGGCAACGCCATTCCGGAGGACATTCCGCTGTTCACCCTGCAGGGCGGTTTTGAGCTCAATAAGCTCCACGGCATTTACAAATTTATGATGAACACCATGAAGCGCACCATGGGCAAAAAACTGGCGGCAAAGCCGGACAAAACGGCAGAGGAGCAGGATATGCTGGATTTGCTTCTCCACGGGGGCAGCCGGGTCAGTGAGGAAAACCTGCGCCCGGTTTTGGAGTGGTGCAAAAAATGACGGAGCAAAGATTTCAAATTGAAAATATTCCTGCCGTGCTGTACGGCGATGCGGCGGAGAAAGCGTATCTGTTTGTCCACGGTCAATGCGGGTGCAAGGAGGAGGGGCTGGCCTTCGCCGAAATCGCCTGCCCTGCCGGGTATCAGGTGCTGGCAATCGACCTGCCGGAGCACGGTGAGCGCAAGGGCGAGAAAGACCGCTACAACCCGTGGACAGCGGTGCCGGAGTTGAAAACGGTGTTTGCCTATATGAAGTCCCGCTGGAGCGAGATCGGTGTGCGGGCCAACAGCATCGGAGCTTATTTTTCCATGCTGGCGTTCGCGGACGAGAATATTGAGAAGGCACTTTTTGTGTCTCCGATTGTGGATATGGAGCGGCTGATCTGTGACATGATGGGCTGGGCGGGTGTGACAGAGGACATGCTCCGCCGGCAGGGCGAGATTTCCACCGACTTCGGACAAACGCTCTCCTGGGATTGTCTTTGCTGGGCAAGAGAACATCCGCTCCGTGTCTGGAGCCACCCCACGGTGATTCTATACGCAGAACGGGACAACCTGACCACGATGAAAACGATCAAAAATTTTGCCGACGCGCACGCAGCATCTCTGACGATTTGCGATCAGGGTGAGCATTGGTTTCACACGCCGGAGCAGCTGGCTTTTTTACGAAACTGGGAGGAGATGCACGCATGACGGAGCAGGAGCAGGCGAATGTTCTGAAGGTGGTGACCTCGATCATTGTGCGCTGTGAGCGGATGCAGCCCAAGTTTGTCCTCGGAAGCTCGCAGCATACCCTGCTGAAAAACCGCATTCAGGCCTTGAAAATTGCAGAGGCTTTACTGACCGGGCGTGGCACAGAGCTATATTCCACGCAGGATCTGTCTGCCGCCTTGGAGCCGCTGGCCTCGATCATCCGAAAATGCGAAAAGGCCCGTTCAAAATATGAGCCGACCAGCGTGCAATACAGGCGCTTTTACGGCACCATCCGGGCCATGGAATTGTCGCGGCAGTTGATCGAAAACGAGCTGGGCAGAAAATGAACGCCTTGACGTTTCTGTCCCGCAATGATAAACTCTCCTCAAATCATATAGATTGGAATTGAAAAAGATGCGCATTGCTTCCTGCTGATTGATTGGCTATGATGAAAACCGTGAGCGGCTTCAGCCGCCGTTTTGTCATGCCTGTGCAGGGAAGTTACGCATTTTTTGAGCGCTCACGGAATCGCCATGCCGACAGGCGGGCTTTGTCTTTCTGTGTGATGGCTGCAAGAAGTAACTTTCTTGCAGCCATTTTCTATATAGGAGGACAAAACCATGTCACAGATAAAAGTCGAGGGCCTTACCTTCGCCTATCCCGGCAGTTACGACAATGTTTTCGAGGACGTCAGCTTCCAGCTCGACACCGACTGGAAGCTGGGCTTTATCGGCCGGAACGGCAGGGGGAAAACCACGTTTCTAAAGCTTCTGCTGGGTGAGCATCCGTACGGCGGCAGTATTTCCGCGTCCGTTCCCTTCGCGTACTTCCCATTTCCGGTAGCGGACCGGAGTCGTCCCACGGGGGAGGTATTGCGCTCCGTCAACCCGGAGGCGCAGACCTGGGAGCTGGTCCGCGAGCTCAGCCTTCTGGGTGTCTCCGAGGACGCGCTGGAGCGTTCCTTTGATGCGCTCTCCTTCGGAGAGCAGACGAAGGCGCTGCTGGCGGTGCTGTTTGTGGGTGAGTCCCGCTTTTTGCTCATCGACGAGCCGACAAACCACCTGGACGCGGAGGGCCGACAGCGGGTCAGCCGGTATCTCCGGAGCAAGGAGGGCTTTCTTGTCGTCTCCCACGACCGGGCGTTTCTGGACGGGTGCGTGGATCACGTTCTGTCCATCAACAAAACCAATATCGAGCTACAGCGGGGGAATTTTTCCAGCTGGTTTGAAAACAAGAAGCGGCAGGACAATTTTGAGACGGCGCAGAATGAGAAACTGAAAAAACAAATCGTCAGGCTGGAGACCAGCGCGCAGGAAAAGGCAGACTGGGCGGCCGCGGTGGAAAAGACGAAGTTTGGAACCGAAAATTCCGGACTGCACCCGGACAGAGGGTATATCGGGCACAAATCCGCCAAAATGATGCAGCGTTCCAAGGCGATTGCCCAGCGCAGACAGGAGGCGATGGAGGAGAAAGCGCAGTTGCTTCGGAACATCGAGCCAGCCGACGCGCTGAAGGTGTCTCAGATCCCCTACCGCTCGCCGCGGCTTGTCTCTCTCGACTATGCTTCTATTGTGTACGGCGAAAAAGTCGTCTGCAGCGATGTTTCCTTCACTGTCGAGCGCGGGGATCGCATCGCGCTGCAGGGCCGGAACGGCAGTGGAAAATCCAGCATTCTGAAGCTGATTTGCGGGCAGGACATCCCGCATACCGGCAATTTACAGGTTGGCAGCGGGCTGAAGATTTCCTGCGTCTCGCAGGATACGTCGTTTTTGCGCGGGAGCCTGTCCGATCTTGCCCGAGAGAGCGGCATCGACGAGAGCCTTTTCAAAGCCATTTTGCGCAAGCTGGATTTTGAGCGGGTCCAGTTTGAAAAGGACATGGCGGAGTTCAGCGGCGGGCAAAAGAAAAAAGTTCTGATCGCCAAGAGCCTTTGCGAGGAGTCCAATCTGCTGGTCTGGGATGAGCCGCTCAACTTTGTGGATGTCATCTCCAGGATGCAGATCGAGGCGCTTCTGCTCTCGTGCCAGCCCACCATCCTGTTTGTGGAACATGACCGCGTTTTCACCGAAAAAATCGCGACAAAATTCGTGTCGCTGTGAAGGCCCGAGATAGGGTCATATCTGCCCCTCAAAAATCTGTCTGATTGAGCGCAAACATTTCTTCCATTTCCGCCGCATTTCTTTAAATACACAGAATCCATCCCTACCGAAAATCATTCGACCGATCCCGCGCTGTGTGCTATGCTGTATAAAATGTCCTGACACAACTCCGCACGGAAAGTCATGAGACTGCCGGCGACCTGCGATAGAATGACAGCATACGGAAGGAGGCTGAAGAATGGATTGGATCACGGGAATCCAGCGGGCGCTGGACTATACCGAGGCGCACCTCACAGGCGAGGTGGACTATGAAGAGGCGGCGAGAGAGGCCTGCTCGTCGGCATTTCATTTCCAGCGGATGTTCACCATGCTCTGCGGCTTTACACTGGGCGACTACATCCGGATGCGCCGCCTGGCCCTTGCCGCCGAGGATCTGATACGCGCGGACGACAAGGTTATCGACATCGCGTATCGGTACGGCTACGACACGCCCGAGAGCTTTTCCCGCGCATTCACCCGCTTTCACGGCGTCACGCCCACCCAGGCGCGACACGGCAAGAGCGTCAAATCCTTCTCCAGACTCTCTGTAAAACTGATTTTATCGGGAGGAACGACCATGGATTACAGAATTGAAAAGAAAGACGCATTCAAGCTGATCTGCAAAAAGAAGCAGGTCACCAAGCCCCAAGGCGACACCGCCACAGAGGACAGCTCCGCGTTCTGGAATGAGGTCGGCGCGGACGGCACGATGGATAAAATCTGCAGGTACGGCAAGTTCGACACGTATCACGGCGTGCTGGGCATTTGCTTTTCCGACGAACTGGCGGACTCCGGCTTCCCCTACGGCATCGGTACGGAGTACAACGGCATGCCCCTGAACGGCGAGGGATTGGACGTCATCGACATTCCGGCCTACACCTACGCGGTGTTTACCTGCCGTGGCAAGATGCCCGATGCCTTCAAGGACACCTATAAGCGCATCTGCACGGAGTTTTTTCCTCAGAGCAACTATGAGTACGGGCAGGGCGTGGAGCTGGAGGTCTACCCCTCGGCAGACGTGCAGAACCCGGATTATTCCTGCGAGATCTGGATTGCGGTCAAGGAGAAAAAGTAAGGGAGACGGTGTTCGCCCGCAACACAAAGGCGGTATCCTGAAAATTACAGGATACCGCCTCGTTGTCTGTTCAATTTTTGGTGTCTGTCCGCCCCAGCAGATAATCCACGCTCACCTGGTAAAAATCAGCGAGTGCACGTATTGTTCTAAACAATAACATTGCGGGAGGAATTTATATGTCGGATTATAAAGAGATGTATTTATAATTGTTTCGCGCCACGGAGGAGGCGGTCAATCTGCTCATCGACGCCCAGCGGGCGTGCGAGGAGCTCTAGATTAGCAGAACGGCAAAACGAAAAAAGATGGCTTGAACCGATTTTTACAGTCCGAGCCGTCAGGCTGTTTTCCAAGAGAAAATCGTGGTATCATGAGAAAAAGAATATCCGGAGGATTTTGAGAGTTGGTTCGAGAGATTTGCAGGGACGAGGTCTTCCTCGCGCAGAAGGCGGAAGCGGCAACCGAGGCGGATTTGTCGGTGGCGGAAGACCTGTTGGAAGCGCTGATTGTCCACAAGGACGGTTGTGTGGGCATGGCGGCGAACATGATTGGCATGAACAAGCGCATCATCGCCTTCGCGGGCGACGGGGAACACATAAGGAGTTTTTCAACGAAATCATAGAACCCAACGAAGAATTAGAAAAGATAAAGGACTACAAATAAGTGGCATTCCGGTCTTTCAGTCGAAAAGACTATCAAAAAACAGATGGGCGGTCAAACACGGCAAGCACAAATATCAGCAAGAAACTGGCAATCAGAACGGCAAATACCGTCAAAAAGATAGCTGGAATGTAATTGCGCTTCAAATCCGGATAGGTCAAAGGGAGATAAGCTGCAAGCTCCTCAGCATCTTTACCATTCGATCACAAAAGGTTCGGTTTGCCGCATGTGCCGCTGCCAGTTTTCGGCGATTTTTGCGAAACAAGATTTGATAGTGCATAACCGCCAAAGTCGACGACAGAATCATAGAAGGTTAGAATAAAAACAGTACAGAAGCAGGAGGTGCGCCATGGCGACAAGTGTTGACTATATTAAATTTGTCTGCGAGCAGCTTATGGGCGTGGGTGCCGTGCGCTATCGCAAAATGTTCGGGGAGTATATGGTTTATGTAAATGACAAGCCGCTTTTACTGGTCTGCGACAATACCGTGTTCGTCAAGATATTACCAGCGCTTTCAGGGCTGATGGCAGGTGCGGAAACCGCCCTGCCCTATGAGGGCAGCAAGCTGCATTATATTCTGGATATCGAGAACAGGGCATTGACGCTGGCGGTAATCGAGGTTTTAGAGCCAATCACGCCGTTGCCGAGACCGAAAAAGACTGGTGCAAAAGGGCGATGAGGTGGTGACGCAGGATTACGGCCTTGAGGCTATGTGCCTGGCGCGCGGGGCACGGGCACTGAATCGGGAAGGCATGGAGTACACAGGCGACAACATCGACGCCCTGCTGTTGGCGCGGCACACTGCTAAGAAAATTCGCAATGACGGTGGTCGGCACAAGAGACCATTTTCACAGCGCGTCAAGGTGCAAACCCTGACGCGCATCTTTTGTTACTTCCCCTTGGGCAATAAAAACGTAGACCGTAAATATTGAGTGTTATGCTTTTTGGCGCTTCATAGTTAGTTTTATTAAAGAGTCAGGTTTTTCTCTATTGCGTAACATGAAAAATAGCGTAAGGCATCGGTGGTTACCGCTGCCTTACGCTATTTTACAGAGGGGAGATGAAGGAAGGAGAATTACAAAGATGTAGTCACGCCTTGGGGGGCATGACGGTGGCGACGCCGGAGATGACCACTTCACCGTCTTGGTTTGTGCAGATGGTCTCCAGCTTCGCACGATTTTTCTCGGGGATAAGCTCCGCTACGGTGACGGTGGCCGTTATCGTATCGCCGAAGCACACGGGCTTTGTGAAGCGCAGTTCTTGGCCCATATATATGGTGCCAGGGCCGGGCAGACGGGTGCCGAGGACGGCGGAGATGAGGCCGGCGGAAAGCATGCCGTGGGCGATGCGCTTGCCGAACATTCCTTTTTCTGCCTCGGTCTGATTTATATGAGCGGGATTGAAGTCTCCGCTGATGCCGGCGTAAAGATATACATCCGTCTCCGTGATGGTCTTGGTAAAGCAGGCGCTGTCGCCGACTTTCATTTCAGCAATGGTGATACCTTTCATTAAGCGTTCCTCCAAAATCAATAAAAAATAAATTAAGTGTTTAGTAACGAATTAACATGAATGATGATTCATATGGTAAATAGTAGCACATCGTCTTTTATATGTCAATACCAAAAACAATTGCACAAATTTGTTGGTTTACACAACAGATATTTTGGGTAAATACATGAGTTAATCTATTGACAAAGTCTTTCCTCTCGGGTAATATGGTGCCACAGCATGAATGATGATTCAATATTCAGGCAATCCCCACATCCAAAATATTGTTGAATTGGAGTTGATACAATGAGCTGCAAAACGCCTGTTGGAATTCTGGGTCTCGGTGTTTATTTGCCCGAAACCGTTATGACGGCGAAAGAAATATCTGACGCTACCGGCGGCAAGTGGGCTGAGGACGCGGTGAAGGAGAAGCTTGGCATCATCCAAAAGCATATTCCCTCCGGCAAGCCCTGCGACGGGACGCAGGAGATGGGTGCTCTAGCTGCCCTCGACTGTCTCAAAAACACCGGATTCGATCCCCTAAAGATCGACGCCATCATCTGCTTCGGCGAGGAATGGAAGGAATACCCCCTCACCACGTCGGCCTGCTACATACAGGACCGCATTGGGGCGAGGAAGGCCTGGTGTCTGGACGTGCAGAACCGCTGCTGTACCTGCGTGTCCGCCATGAAGGTGGCAAAGGACATACTGCTTGCGGATGATGAATGCGAAACCATCCTTGTGGCCGGCGGCTACCGCAACTGCGACTTCATCGATTACACCGACAGCGGCGTATCCTTCATGTTCGACCTTGCGGCCGGCGGCGGCGCCGTGCTGATGCAGAGGGGCTACAACAGAAACGTACTGTTGGGCACACACCTCATGAGTGACGGGTCCGTCGTCCACACCTGCGGCTCAAAGGTAGGCGGCATTTTAGAACCCGTGACCGCCGAAAACGTCTCCGAATTCGGAAAGCTCAGGCTCATGGATTCCCCAAAAATGAAGGGACTTCTCAATACCGTCTCCATGCCCAACTGGATGCATTGCATCGACGAGGCCCTGCGCAAGTCCGGCATGACCCGCGCCGACATCGGCTATCTCGACATACTGCACATGAAGCGCTCCGGCCATCTCGGGCTTCTGGCCGATCTGGGTCTCACCGAGGAGCAGTCCATCTATCTTGAAAATTATGGACATGTGGGTCAGGTGGATCAGATACTGTCTCTTAAGCTCGCGCTGGATCAGGGTAATGTCAAAGATGGAACCGTTGTCTCAATGATCGCCGCAGGTATTGGTTACACCTGGGCAGCAAACGTCATTAAGTGGGGTAGCGCTGAATGAGTACATTCCTGCAGCTGTTTCTGAGAAGTATCGAGACAGGTGCTGTTTACGCGCTGGCGACGCTGGGCATAATCGTTGTTTTCCGGACGAATCTTGTCATCAACTTTGCTCAGGGCGTCATGGGGATGTTCGGTACCTACGTCATTACCGTGCTTTTTGTCAGACGCGGTCTGCCTATCGTTGCAGCCATAGCCCTAGGACTTGTGATTTGCGTGGGCATAGGATTTTTGGTCGACTTTTTCATCATAAGGCGCACCAAGAAGGTGGACGGAAGCGGCAAGGAGATCATCACACTGGGGCTTATGATGGTATTCGTGGGAATCACCCCCATGCTGTTCGGCGTGGATCCCCTGAAGCTTCCCAAGGTCATCGAGACCGGGTCCTTCACTCTCGGCGGGGCGAATTTATCGTATAACAGCCTTCTGAACATTATCATAGGTCTTGGGCTTACCACCGGCCTGTTCCTGCTTTTGCAGAAGACAAAGCTGGGACTTGCCATCCGCAGTACGGCGTCCAACGAGCGCACCGCCCGGCTTATGGGCGTGCCTACGAAGAACATTACCCTGTTCGCATGGGCGCTGGCGATGGTACTGGGTGCCCTTGCCGGGTCCATGATAGCCCCCAGTACCTCCGTCACCGTGAACGTCATGGACAGTGTGCAGGTAAACGCGTTTATAGCCTGCGTACTGGGCGGGTTCCAGACGTTTTACGGCCCCGTGATAGGCGCATACATCATCGCCGTGCTTACAAATTTGTTCTCCTATTACATCTCCTCAGTGTGGGGTACTCAGCTGCTGTACCTACTTATCATCGTTTTTTTGTGCATTAGGCCCGTGGGGCTTATAGGCAAGAAAACCATTAAGAAAGTGTAACGAAGGTGCGGAAATGAAAAAAGAGCAATCAATCGGAATGAAAATATGGACAAACCATTATTTCCGCTTCGTTCTTTTCGGACTTATGCTGTCGATGCTGGTTCCGGCCGTTAGCGGCGGGATACTCAAGACCTCGTTTCTTGGAATAGTGGGCGGGACTATAATTTTTACCATAGCTGCGCTGGGACTCAACATCTTGTTGGGCTATTCAGGTCTCATATCTCTGGGTACGGCTGGTTTCATGGGTCTTGGTGCGTATATAAGCGCCTACGTTACCGGTGATATGGGCCTTCCCTGGGAAGTTGGCATTCTGGCGGCCGTACTCATCCCCACGGCGATTGGGATACTGGTGGGTCTCGCGTCGCTGCGCATGTCGGGTCTGTACCTCGGCATTGTCACCCTGTGCATATCGGAGATTTTCCGTAAGACCTTCGATGAGCTTGATGTTATAACCGGCGGATTTTCCGGCAAAAGCGCGAACTATCCCACGCTGCTGGGCATGATCGATCTTAACCAAAAGCAGACCTACATACTTCTTGTGGTGGTGCTCGTCCTTGTGATGATGCTCACCTATAATATCGTTCACGGTCAAATGGGCCGCGCCATGCACGTAATGCGCGGAAGTCAGGTGGCGGCTCAGGCAATGGGCGTGAACATCCTCAAATACCGCCTCATAGCCTTCGCCCTGTCCACAGGCTATGCGTCTCTGGCGGGCGCGCTGTATGTGCACTTTATAAAGTTCGTATATCCCTCCACCTGGACGCTGATGATCTCGCTGACCATCCTCGCGATAATCGTTATTGGCGGTCTGCGGTCGATATACGGCACGTTCCTCGGGGCACTGGTGGTGTATGCCATGCCCGACCTCGTGCTCAAGCGGATCCCTGTCCTCGGCGACATAAATGGCCTGCCGTATGTGTTTTCGGGCGTTCTTATTATTCTCGTAATACTGTTCTACCCCAAAGGAGTGGTCAACGTTTTCAGCGATCTGAAGCGGTTATTTGCAAAGCTTACGGCGAGTAAAAGCTCCGCCGCGAAAGATGAGGTGCCAAATGATGTCGGATGATCCCACCGGCGCTCAGCGCACTTATGCCGCGACGGAGGACGAGGTTCTCCGCATCGAGCATCTATCCATCAATTTTGGCGGCCTTAAGGCCGTGGACGACCTGTCCTTCTGCATAAAAAGCGGCGAGATATTCGGCCTCATCGGCCCGAACGGTGCCGGCAAGACCACTGTTTTCAACTGCATCACCCAGTTTTACAAGCCGAACGAGGGCGCGGTGCTGTTTCGCGGCTTAAGCGGCGAGATGGAGAACCTTGTGGGACAGAAGGTACATGGAATAATACGCAAGGGGCTTGTTCGCACCTTCCAGAACATGGAACTCATTAACGAGCTCTCCGTCATCGACAACGTGCTCATCGGCGCCCATATCGACTTCAAGGTCGGTGGCTTCAGTCAGGCGCTTAGGCTTCCCAGAGCAGTTAAGGAGGAACGCGCAATGCGCGAGCGCGCCATGAGGGCGCTCGACTTCATGGGCATTGCCGAGCTTGCCGACGCACCCATGGGCGGACAGCCTTACGGCATACGCAAAAAGGTGGAGATGGCCCGGACTTTCCTGTGTCAGCCAAAGCTCATTATTCTCGACGAGCCCGCCGCGGGCCTCAACGATGTGGAGACTCAGCAGCTTGCCCAGAGCATCAGGGACATAAGGGAGAAGCTCGACTGCACCATACTACTGGTGGAACACGATATGCGCCTTGTGATGAACATTTGCAACCGAATTTGCGCCATATCCTTCGGAAAATTTCTGGCCTGCGGTACTCCTGCGGAGATACGGAACGACCCGAAGGTTCAGGTAGCCTATCTCGGCGAACAGGAAAAGGAGGACTGAAAATATGAGCAGAACAGTCGCCCTCTCCGTCCGTGGACTTAAGGTACATTACGGCCCCGTGCAGGCGCTCAAGGGGATAAACCTGGACGTCTACGAAGGAAGCGTAGTAGCGCTTCTCGGCGCAAACGGCGCTGGAAAGACCACCACCCTGCAAACCATTTCCGGCCTTGTTCACGCCTCGGAGGGCAGCATAAAATTCTATGACCAGGACATCACCAACAAGGAAGCGGAAAAAATCACCGGTCTCGGCATAGTCCAGTCACCGGAAGGACGCCAGATTTTCTCCGACCTCACCGTGGGCGAAAATCTACGGGTGGGCGCTTACACAGTGAAAGACCGCAAGGTAATGCAAAACTGTTACGAGCGCGTGTACCACCATTTTCCGCTGCTGAAGGAGCGGTCGAAGCAAATGGCGGGCACCCTTTCCGGCGGTGAGCTGCAAATGTTGGCCATAGCCCGTGCCCTGATGGCGGACCCGAAAATACTGCTGCTTGACGAACCCTCTCTAGGTCTTGCACCGCTGGTCGTCCAGGATATATTCAAGATCATCGGCGAGATCAAGAAAGAAGGCACCACGGTGGTCATTGTAGAGCAGAATGCGCTCCAGACCCTGAAAATCGCCGACTTCGGCTACATTCTGGAGCTCGGAACCATAAACATCAGTGGCGAAGCCGGAATTCTCATCAAGGATCAGCGCCTTATAGAAGCCTATTTAGGCACCAAGTAACCGTTCCCCCAGTTACCCAGTGCTCCATGCGGGCAAATCCGCATTAAAATAATTTTGGAGGTAAACTAAATGAAAAAGCGTCTTTCCGCACTTCTTCTGACGGTAGTTATGATCGCGTCTTTGGCAGCCTGCGGCACCAAGACTCCCCCCGCGGCCACAGGTACGGACAACGCAGCCGTCAAGGACGGCACGCAGGGCGTCACCGACACCGAAATACTTATCGGAAACTCCGCAGCGGTCTCCGGTGCATACGCTCCCGTGGGCGTACCCTTTATTGCCGGCATTCAGGCATATCTCGACATGGTCAACGGTGCCGGGGGCATCGGTGGCCGCAAGATCACCTTCATCCACTACGATGATGAGTTCGATCCCGTGAAGGGCAAGTCCTACCTCCAACAGCTCGTGGAGGATGACAAGGTCTTCGCGATAGTTGGCCACTTTGGCACCCCCGTTGTCTCCGCTACCATCAACGATCTCAAGGCCTATGGTATCCCAAGCGTATACTTCGCCACCGGCATAGGCCAGCTTTATGCCGAGAAAGCCACAACTAACGAGGAAGGCTACAATATTTTCCCGGTGCAGCCCATTTACACCACTGAAGGTCAGATCATGGCCGCCCGCTGCATCAGCACCCTGGGCGGCAGCAAGATAGGCATCATCTATACCTCCGACGACGCCGGAAAGAACATGCTTGAGGGCGCCAGCAAAAAGTGTGAGGAGCTTGGTATCACTCATGTGGACGCGCAGGTAGCGGCCGGTGCGGCCGACGTTTCCGCCGCCGTCACCACCATCAAGAACGCCGGCGTGGACTGTGTCATAGTCGCAGCCATTCAGGCCACCATGCCCACCATTGTGAAGGAAATGGCCTCTCAGGGCATGACCGCCCCGGCCATCACCACCTATGTCAACGTCTCCCCCGCCATTTCCGGGCAGGTCGCCGCCGATATTGCCGGTAAATTCGACGTCTATGGTGACGGCTGGGTCTCTTACGAAGATTTCCGCGCCGATAATCTGGCGAAATACCAAAAGTGGATCAGTGCCGATTACGCGAACAACGCCTATGCCCAGACCGGCTGGATCGCCGCCGCTTTCTTCTGCGAGGGACTGCAGAGACTTGCGGCAAATGGTCAGGCTGTCACCTGGACAAACTACATGAAGGCCATGGAAGCAAGCCCGCTTCAGAACCCGTTCGGCGGCAGCATCAACTATGCAAACGGCCTTCGCGCTGGTACTCAGGAAATGAATCTATCCAAAATCAACGCCAGTCAGCCCACCGGCTGGGAACTTGTGGATGGCCTGCGTAGCATGAGCGAGCTTGCCTCTTCCAAGTAAGCGCAGTATCTGATATAATTTTCAAAACGGCTGGGATGTCGGGGCGAAGCAAAAACATAGCCCCGACTTCCCAAATATGACAGTACCAACGGAGGTAACGCTATGGATTACACGTCAAAAGTTATTTCCCTTGAAACGGCGCTTTCCCTCGTAAAAAGCGGCGATACCGTCGTCACGGGCCTCGGCGCGGCTGAAGCGGGTTCCTTCATGGAGAATCTGCATCTCATTGCCAACCGGGTTAAAAACGTCAGGATAGTCAACTGCAATCCCACCCACGCGGGTGAGTTTTATAAAAGCGACTATGTCGATTCCTTCTCCGTGGACGGCTGGTTTTTTGCACCCGCCATGCGCAAGGCCCACGCGCAGGGCAACATGGCCTACATCCCAAACCACCTGCACCTTGCGGCCACCAAATGGCTCTACCGCAACAAGCCCAACATCTTCGTGGCCTCGGCTTCCATGCCCGATGAGCACGGCTATATATCTCTGGCCACCTCAAACACTTACGAAAGACGCATGATGGAGGCTGCGGACATCACAATCCTTGAGATAAATCCGCACTTCCCCTTCACCTACGGCGATCTCGTCGTGCATTACAGCGATGTGGATTATCTTGTGCAGTCGAACTACCCCGTCCCCTCCATTGCCGATGTCCCCTTCACAGAAAAGGACAAAGACATTGGCAGGATAATTGCGGGCTACGTCCCGGACGGTGCCTGCATCCAGCTCGGCATAGGCGGCATACCGAATGCCGTGGCGGAATGCCTCAAGGAGAAAAACGATCTTGGTGTCCACACTGAGCTTATAACCAGCGGCATGGCGGAGCTTGCAAAAATGGGCATCATCACAAACAAGCGCAAGAACATAAACAAGGGTCAGATGGTAGCCACGATGGTCCTCGGCAATGAGGAGCTTTACAGGTTTGTGGATCACAACGCCGGCGTGGCGCTATATGACGGGGCCTGGGTCAACGATCCCTATGTCATCGCGCAGAACGACAACCAGATATCCATAAACACAAGTCTCGAGGTGGATCTCACTGGCCAGTGCGCCTCCGAATCTATCGGCTCAAGGCAGTTTTCAGGCACAGGCGGGCAGGCGGACACAGCCATCGGTGCGCAGATGTCCAAGGGCGGACGCTCAATAATCGCCCTGTATTCCACCGCCATGGTGAAGGACAAAGCCACCGGCGAGAGACACGAGGTCTCGAAGATCGTCGCCCAACTCCAGACCGGCGCCGCGGTGAGCCTCTCCCGTAACGATGTGGACCTTGTGGTGACGGAATACGGCGTAGCCGACCTGCGTGGGGCAAACATCAATCAGCGTGTTTACAGCCTCATCGAAATTGCTCACCCGAAGTTCCGTGACGAGCTTCTGGACAGCGCTCTCACGGCTGGTATAATAGGGAGGAAATGAGCAAAATGTCGGAGTTTGAATTTCGCGGAAAAAGAGTGTATTATGAAACCCAAGGTCAGGGAAAGCCGCTTCTTCTGCTTAACGGCATCATGATGTCCTGCGCGAGCTGGAAAGAATTTATCGAGCCTCTTTCCGCCCAGAATATGCTTGTTCTCGTCGACATGCTTGACCAGGGGAAGACCGACAAAATGACCGAGGGCTATGGCCATTCCATACAGCTTGAGCTTGTGGATGCACTTCTCGACCATCTTGGTCTTGAAAAGGTCTGCATCGCGGGTATATCGTATGGCAGCGAGATCGGTCTTGAGTACGCCATCGACCACCCCCGGCGGGTGGAACGGCTGATGCTTTTTAACGCCACCGCAGCCACCGGCCCCTGGCTGAACGACATCGGCAAGGCCTGGAATCTTGCCGCCGACGACTGGGAGCAGTATTATTACACCGCGATTCCCGTCATCTATTCACCTCAGTTCTACCGCGACCATAACGACTGGATGGAGCGGCGCAAAAATACTCTTTCCACGGTATTCGGCAACAAGGACTTCATTAACGCAATGATCCGCCTCACGAACAGCTCGTCAAACTACGATGTCCGCCTCAGGCTAAGGGAAGTATCCTGCCCCACACTGATTGTGTCCTGTCCCCAGGACTATTTGACCCCAATGGAGGAGCAGAAATATCTTGCCGACCGCATCCCGGACAGTCATTACGCAATGATTGAAAACAGCGGGCACGCCTCCATGTATGAGCAGCCCCTGCTTTTCACTGCACTCATACTCGGTTTCACAAACTCGGTGAAATCCGGATTCACCATCGTATAATTACATCTGCCGCAGGCCGCGGCAGGGGGAAGGGATAGTTCGTCTTTGCAAAGGAACACTTGAAAGGCGCAACAGATTAACACCTGTGAAATTAACTCTTAATAGCACGTCTTTTGCTGTGGAGGAGAATATGAACGATCTGCTGAAGGTTCCAAGAACCAAGAAGGGCGTTGAGACACTCAACAACATTCTTTCGGCCGCTACCCAGCTCATATACGAGCGGGGGTATTACGGCGCGAATATTGCGGATATCACAAAGCTGGCAGGCGTTGCCACCGGCACATTCTACACTTACTTCGACAGCAAGATAAGTCTGTACCGGTATCTGCTGCTCCAGTTCAGCCACAGGATAAGAAAAGAGATGTCCATCAAAACCAGCGGCTGCAAGAACCGCCGGGAAGCTGAGCGGGAGGGTCTCAAGGCCTGGCTCCAGTTCGTTGTAAAGTATCCTTACCTTTATAATATTATCTGGGAATCTCTCTATGTGGACAGGTCGCTGTTCACGGATTACTACGAGAGCTTCAGCCGCGCCTACATGAAGGGACTCGATGCCGCCAAGAGCTCGGGCGAAATCCGAGAAATCGACAGCGAGGTTCTGTCCTACACGCTGATGGGTATTACAAACTTCTTGGGTCTCAAATTTGGCATGTTCTCCGAAGGCCCTGTGGATATGGACTATGTCACCGACGAGGTTATGAAGATTCTTGATGGCGGAATGTTCACCGGCACGTTTACGCCCGAAAAGAGCACCCGCTCCGATGAAAAGCGGGACATGAATTTTTGCGTAGAGGTGGACTTTGACTTCCTTAATCACAGCGGAACGTCCGAAGAAGCCAAACAAGAGGCTTCCGAAAATTCTGACAGCTGACAGATCAGTCTGCGATAACCAAGTGCCCGGAGACCGCGCTGTGGTCTCCGGCAGCCGAAAGGCGTGCACAAAAGCGCAGACAATTTTTAAAAGAAAAAAGTGAATGGTGATTCACCTTGCCGCCCTGCTCAAGTGGAACGAACCTTTCCAAAAAAAAGGAGCATCGTTTCAAAAAAACTAAACGGCGCACCGCGCCTGATAATGAAAGGAATCACGACTATGTTTAAACTTGACGACGAGCATTTACAGCTTCAGGCCACCTTCAGGGAGTTTGCTGAAAACGAGGTCAAACCTCTTGCCAAAGAGATAGATGAGTCGGAGAGATTTCCGATTGAAACCATTGAAAAAATGGCTGCTATGGGCATGATGGGGCTACCCATTCCCGAGGCATATGGCGGAAGCGGACTTGACCAGATGGGCTATGTGCTGGCGGTGGAAGAACTTGCAAAAGTCTGCGCCACAACCTCCATTATTCTTTCCGCCCACACCTCCCTTTGCTGCTGGCCGATACTCAAATTCGGTACCGAGGAGCAGAAGCAGAAATACCTTGTGCCACTGGCCAGAGGTGAGAAAATAGGCGCATTCGCGCTAACCGAGCCCGCTGCCGGCACCGATGCCTCTATGCAACAGTCCTCCGCCATTCTTGAGGGCGACCACTATGTTCTCAACGGCAGCAAAATATTCATCACCAGTGCCCCCTATGCCGACGTGTTCATCGTGTTTGCCATGACCGACAAGGAGCAGGGGACCCGCGGTATAACGGCGTTCATACTGGAAAAGGGCATGCCCGGCTTCACTGTGGGCAAGCCGGAAAACAAGATGGGTCTGCGCGCCTCCGCCACCTGCGAACTGTTCTTTGACAACGTCTCCGTGCCGATGGAAAACCGTCTGGGTGACGAGGGCCGCGGCTTCAGGATTGCTATGGCCACTCTCGACGGCGGCCGCATCGGCGTCGCCGCTCAGTCTGTCGGCATAGCGCAGGGCGCCATAGACGAGACAGTAAAGTACACCTCCGAGCGCATTCAGTTTGGTCGCCGCATCTCCCAGTTCCAGAACACCCAGTTTACTCTTGCCGATATGCAGACCCGTACCGACGCCGCCCGCCTTCTCATGTGGCGCGCCGCCGATGCCGAGACCAACAACGACCCGTACAGCCATTTTGCGGCTATGGCGAAGCTCTTTTCCGCAGAGAACGCCTCCTATGTTACGAACCGTGCCGTCCAGCTTTTCGGCGGCTACGGCTATACCAAGGAGTATCCCGTGGAGCGCATGATGCGAGATGCCAAGGTCACCGAGATTTACGAAGGCACCAGCGAGGTGCAGAGGATGGTAGTCTCCGGCTGGATGGGCGTTAAGTGAGCATGGGAAGATAAGCGGAAATGAAAATACTTGTATACGTTAAGCAGGTGCCGGATACCGACGATGTTCGACTCGACCCCAAAACCGGAAATCTCCTACGTGAGGGCGTGAAGAGTATATTGAACCCGCTGGATGCCAATGCCATCGAAGCCGCGCTGCAGCTGCGAGAAAAGCATGGCGGCACCGTGGCCGCCGTCTGCATGGGGCCGCCTCAGGCCGAGGAAGCGCTGAAAAAGGCTCTCGGCATGGGCTGCGACGAGGCGTATCTGCTCAGCGACCGCGCCTTCGGCGGCGCAGATACGCTGGCAACGTCTTACACGCTGGCAAAGGCGGCGGAGAAGATCGGGGAATACGACCTTTTGCTGTTCGGCCGCCACGCCATTGACGGCGACACTGCCCAGACGGGCCCCGCCGTGGCGGCGCAGCTGGGCATCCCCCAGATAACCCTTGCCGGCTCCATTTCTGTGGAGGACGGCTGGGTATGCTGCGACCGCATGCTGGGCGATATGCGTCAGCGCGTCAGGGCAAAGCTTCCCGCCGCCGTCACCGTGTGCGGAGACATCAACAAACCGCGCTACGCGACGCCCATAAATATTATGAAAGCGTCTAAGAAGCCGCGCTCAACCTGGAATGCCGCCGATCTTGGGTGCGAAGCGTCCCGCATCGGCGTACCAGGATCGCCCTCGTCTACCAAAGGCTTGTTCGAGCCTGAAAAGCACAACGCCGACACCGTATATTTCACCGGCGAGCTGGATGCGATGATAAAAGCTTTTGCTGATATGCTGCAAAGCGAACACATTATTTAAGGGGGGCGGACATCTGTGACTAAAGAAGACTATAAGGGTATGTGGGTGTTTGCCGAGCAGGAAAACGGCGTTATCGAAGGTACCGTCTTTGAACTTTTGGCAAAGGCCGGAGAGCTCAAGGCTCATAACGGCGAAGAGGTCATCGCAGTACTGCTGGGAAGTGGCGTGGAGGGGCTCATTCCCTCACTGTTTGCCCACGGCGCGGAAAAGGTTGTGGTCGCCGACCACCCAGCGCTCAAAGAGTATAGCGCGCGCCCCTACCAGCAAGCGCTCACTCAGCTTGCAAAAAAGCACAGTCCATCCATGATCCTCTACGGCGCGACGCCGCTGGGGCGCGACCTCGCTCCGCGCATGATGGTATCCCTTGAGACGGGACTCACCGCCGACGCCATCGATCTGGGCTACGACGAGGACGGCACCTTTTATCAGACCACACCGGCTTACGGCGGAAAAATACTCGCACATATCGTCATTAACGAACGCAGACCTCAGATGACGACTGTCCATCCCAAAATGTTCAGCCCCGTAGCGCCCCTGGAGGGGGCTGTCGGCAAAGTCCTGAGAGAGCGCGTCGATGTCACGGCGGACGACTGTTACACCGTCGTCGAGACAGTGCGGAAGGAGAATGCCGGTAAATCCATCGCGACTGCGGAAGTGATTATTGCCGGCGGGCGCGGCATAAAGTGCCAGGACGACCTTGCCATGCTGGAGGAGCTTGCAGGACTTCTGGGCGGTCAGATCGCCTCGTCAAGACCTCTGGTGGATAACGGTTGGCTCACCCATGACAAGCAGATCGGACAGTCCGGCGCCACGGTAAAGCCAAAGCTTATACTCAACGTGGCTATCTCTGGCTCTGTCCAGTACCAGCTGGGTATGTGCGGTGCAGGCTGTATCGCCTCTGTGAATCAGACCGGAGAAGCGCCCATATTTGATATTTCTCACTTCGGCGCGGTTTCTGATTACCGCAAACTTATTCCTGCGCTTATCGCTGAGATAAAATCCAGAAAGTATTCGACTGCGCCGCAAAACTAAAGTATAGTAATATACGGCGCATACCGCGGATACCGAAAAATACTATAGGAGGCCTATATGAAACAGTATTCTGTTCAATACATTCAGCTTTCTACCGGCGAAACGATGGCATACCGCCACTGTGGAAACGGTCCCCGCAATCTGGTGCTCATCCACGGCAACATGAGCAGTTCCGTCCACTTCCAGCCCCTCATGGAGCTTTTGGAACCGCATTTTACCATCTATGCCATGGATATGCGCGGCTTCGGTGACAGCAGCTATCTTCACGGCTTCAATACGCTGGAAGAACTTGCCGATGAGGTGGCGGAGTTCCTGAAAGTTCTGAGTATCAGCGAACCCATTCTGCTGGGCTGGTCAACAGGCGGCGGCGTGGCGCTGGAGCTTGCGGCCAGAAAGGAAGTCGGGGTAAGGGGGCTGGTGCTTTTGAGCTCCGTGGGTCTTATGGGCTACCCCATGCTTCGCAAGGATGCGGCATATCAGCCTATCATGGGCGATTATCTCTTGAAGAGGGAAGATATTGCCGCCGATCCGGTTCAGGTTGCACCGGTGCTTGCGGCGTATGAAAAGAGCGACCGCGAATTTTTCAGGATGCTCTGGAACGCGGTCATCTACTGCCGCGCTCAGCCGTCGGCAGAGGATTACGAGCTCTATCTCGACGCTATCCTCAAGCAGCGCAATCTGGTGGACGTAGATTACAGTCTGGTGCATTTTAATGTCACCGATGAGCCAAGCCCCGTCCAATCCGGCAGCAACCACGCCAGATATGTCAAGTGCCCGGTGGTCATCGTACATGGTGAGGCTGATATGGTGGTGCCCAAGGTGAACGCCGAGCAGACAAAGGAATTTTTTGGCGAGCAGGCCGAGCTTCATATTCTGCCCGGCCTAAGCCACAGCATCATAACGGACGACTGCGCCGCTCTTGCGGATATTCTCGCAAAGCTTGAGTGACAATATAACGGAAAAAGGGACGGCATGAAAATGCCGTCCCTTTTTTAGGCGTGCACGGCGTGGGCGATAACCAGGCGGTGCAAGTCCGCTGCGCGCTCGGCAGCAGGAAGCGTTGGCCGAAGGCAAGGGTGTCCGCCGCGAGGCGGAATCTTAAGGATGCAGGATGCCGGAGTGAGGATCTCAGGCGGGCAAAGTTTCGGGCCGGCGAACAGAAACCGCATACAAGCCGAACAGGGACGGATTTGTCTGTTTAGGCTGGTATCCGTAGGGCAACCGAGCAGGTCAACGCCAACGCGGCGGCATAATCTCAGGCTGATTATTCTAAAGGCAGTGTGTTTAAGATACCAATTTGATACTAAAAATCCGTTCGCACTCGGTAAGCGGGATAGAGCGGCAAGAAAACGATGGTAATGATAACTTACATCAACAAATATGTTAGTGATTTGATCTGACCTTTGTGGAGTGGGAATGACACTTCCACCTGGGAGACCGAAAAACGACCTCCCAGGTTTTTCTGCGCGCCCTGCTTGCAATCTGGGAAAAAGTATGCTATTTTAAACTCGTAACCTGACATCGAAATTTTTTTGAGATGGAAGATACGGGATATTGATACTTTGGAAAGCCTCAGGCTTTCCCCTGTTGGCCGCATCTTCCGATGCGGCCATTTTTTTGTGCCAAATCAATCTGGAGGTATCGCTTATGGAGACCCGCGTCGCCACTCTCGGCATCATTGTGGAAGACCTCTCGTCCGTGGAGGCCCTCAACGCTATTTTACACGACTACGGCCGCTATATCATCGGCCGGATGGGCATTCCCTACCACGCCCGCAGCCTCAGCGTGATCTGCGTCGCCATGGACGCCCCGCAGGACGAGATCTCCGCCATGTCCGGCAAGATCGGGCGGCTGCCCGGCGTCAACGCGAAAACGGCCTACTCCAACGTGGTGTTCCGCCATGACGAAGGCTAAGGTCGGGGCTCTCCGCCCCGGACAGAAGGCGGCGCTGTGGGTGCTGCCGCTGCTGTTCGCCTTCGCGGCGCTGTGCATCGGCCGCATCCGGCTCCCCCCGGCGGAGGTGCTGCGTTCCATCCTCGCCAAGCTGGGACTGGGCGCGGCGGCCGCCGGCCAGACGGAACAGATCCTGTGGACCATGCGCTTCCCCCGGGTACTGCTGGCGCTGCTGGTGGGTGCGGGGCTGTCCGTGGCGGGCTGCGCGTTTCAAAGCCTCTTTTCCAACCCGCTGGCGACGCCCGACACGCTGGGCGTCGCCTCCGGCGCCAGCTTCGGTGCGGCGCTGGGAATCCTGCTGGGCCTGGGCCTGACGGGCATTCAGCTCACCGCGCTGGCGTTCGGCGTCAGCGCCGTGGCGCTGACCTATCTCTCCGGCATGGGCCGGGGACGGGACGTGAATTCCTTCGTGCTGGCGGGCATCATGATCGGCTCGCTGTTTACGGCGTTGGTGGCGCTGGTGAAATTCACCGCCGATACGGAATCCCAGCTGCCCGCCATCACCTACTGGCTCATGGGTTCGCTCAACGGCAAGAGCTATGACACGCTGGCCATCGGCGCGCCGCTGATCCTTGTGGGCGTGCTCATCCTGTATCTGCTGCGCTGGCGGCTGAATATCCTGCCGCTTTCGGATGACGAGGCCCGGGCATCCGGCACCAACGTCAAGGCCCTGCGCATCGTCACCGTCCTGTGCGCCACGGCCATCACGGCCTCCTGCGTGTCCATGTGCGGGCAGGTGGGCTGGGTGGGTCTGCTGGTGCCCCACATCTGCCGTATGCGCTACGGCAACAACCACCTGTCGCTGCTGCCCGCGTCCATTTCGCTGGGCGGGTGCTTCATGGTGGCGGTAGACACCGTGGCCCGCAGCGCCTCCGCGGCGGAAATTCCCGTTTCCATCCTCACGGCCGTCATCGGTGCGCCGTTCTTTATCTTCCTGATGCGGAAGAGCGGGGGGTGGCGGCTGTGAAATTGGCGGTGGAAGACGGCGTGTTCGCCTATAAAAATTCCCCCACGGTGCTCAATCACATTTCCTTCGCCGCCGATACCGGCGATCTGGTGGCCATTCTGGGCCCCAACGGCGCGGGAAAGACCACGCTGATGCGCTGTGCCATGGGCTTCCTCCGCTGGCGCTCCGGCGTCAGCACGCTGGACGGGCGGGACATCCGATCCATCCCCTACGGGGAATTGTGGCGCAGTATCGCCTATGTACCCCAGGCACGGGGCGTGGTGTCGCCCTACAGCGCGCTGGAGATGGTGCTGCTGGGCCGCAGCAGCCGGGTGGGCGTCTTTTCCCAGCCGGACACCAAAGACCTGGCCGCGGCGGAGAAGGTCATGAACGAGCTGGGCGTCTGGCCGCTGCGGAACAAGCGCTGCAGCGAGGTCAGCGGCGGCGAGCTGCAGCTGATCCTCATCGCCCGGGCGCTGGCCGCCGAGCCCCGGGTGCTGATTCTGGACGAACCGGAATCCAACCTGGACTTCCGCAACCAGCTGCTGATCATGGAGACCCTGTCGCGGCTGGCGGCGGAAGGGATGACCTGTCTGTTCAATACCCATTATCCCGCCCATGCCATGCGCCGGGCCAACAAGGCCCTGCTGCTCTCCGCCGCCGGCGAGAGCCTGTTCGGGGACGTGAACACCGTGGTCACGGAGGAGAACATCCATCGCGCCTTCGGCGTGCGCGCCGTCATCAGCGAGGTGGAGACCCCCATGAGCGTGACGAGGGACATCATCCCCATCATGGTTTCCACCCGCCCCGAGGGCGAGCTGCGGCAAAGCCCGGGCGGCGGGCGGCGGCTGGCCACCGTGTCCGTCATCGCGGCAATGCCCGCGGCGGACGGGCAGATCAACGCCCTGCTCCACGAGTACGGGGCCTATATCATCGGCCGCATGGGGATGCCCTATCCCGAGGGGGGCGTGAACATCCTCAACATCAATCTGGACGCGCCGGAGGAGGTCATCGCCGCCCTCACCCAGCGGCTGGGGATCCTGCCAGGCGTCAGCGTGAAGGCCACCTACGCGCGCTGTGATCTGTTTGAGGGGAGGGAGCGCCGTGACCAACCGGGAACGGATTGACAGGCTCGACGCCGAAAAGGCGCTGCCCCGGGCCGAGTGGGAGACGCTGATCGAAACTTATACGGACGACGACCGGGCCTATGCCGCGTCGCTGGCGCAGGCGCTGTCGCAGGCGCGGTTCGGGCGAAACGTGTTTTTCCGGGGCATTGTGGAATTCACCAACTACTGCAAAAACGACTGCCTCTACTGCGGTATCCGCCGGGACAACCGGGAGGTCGGCCGCTACCGGCTCACGCAGGACGAGATTCTGGACTGCTGCCGCCGGGGCCGCGCCGCGGGCTTTCGCACCTTTGTGCTGCAGGGCGGCGAGGACCCCTGGTATACCGACGACGTCATGACGGCCATCGTCGCCGCCATCCGGGATGAGTTTCCCGACTGCGCCATCACCCTGTCCCTGGGGGAAAAATCCCGGGAAAGCTACCGGCGCTTTTTTGACGCCGGTGCCAACCGCTATCTGCTGCGCCACGAAACCGCGGACCCTTCGCTGTACGCCAGGCTCCACTCCGCCGGCCAGACCTTTGAAAACCGGATGCGCTGCCTGCGGGATCTGAAGGAAATCGGCTATCAGACCGGCGCCGGCATGATGGTGGGCGCGCCTTACCAGACGGCGGCGGAGCTTGCGGAGGACATGGCGTTTCTGGGCGAATTCCGCCCGCAGATGGTCGGCATGGGGCCCTTCATCCCCCACCATCAGACGCCGTTTCGGAATTTCCCCGCCGGCAGCGCGGAGACGACGCTGCTGCTTCTGAGCCTGTGCCGCATCCAGCAGCCGGACGTGCTGCTGCCGGCCACCACGGCGCTGGGCACCCTGCGGGGCGACGGGCGGAGGCTGGGCGTGCTGGCCGGAGCCAACGTCATCATGCCGAATCTCTCGCCCCCGGCGGACAGGCACAAGTATATGCTCTATGACAATAAGGCCGTCACCGGCGAAGACGCCGCCGAGACCCTGAACGTCCTGCAAAAGCATCTGGACGAGATCGGCTACCGGCTGGTGGTGTCCCGGGGCGACTACAGGGAGGGAAAATCATGATCCAGTTCGCGGTATACGGCAAGGGAGGCATCGGCAAGTCCACCACCGCGTCCAATATCTCCGCCGCGCTGGCGGAGGCGGGTCTCACCGTGATGCAGATCGGCTGCGACCCCAAGGCGGATTCCACCGCCGCGCTGCTGGGCGGGCGCAGGCTTGACACCGTCATTGATCTTATCCGCGACCGGGGCCGGGCCATCCCGCTGGAGGACATGGCCGTGCGGGGCTACAAGGGCGTCATCTGCGTGGAGACCGGCGGCCCCACCCCCGGCCTTGGCTGCGCGGGCCGGGCCATCACCGCCGCGCTGGAGACCCTGAAGGACAAAAACGCGTGGGAGGTCTTCGCGCCCGACGTGGTGATCTACGACGTGCTGGGCGACGTGGTGTGCGGCGGCTTCTCCGTGCCCATGCGCACGGGTTACGCCGGCAAGGTGTTCATTCTCACCTCCGGGGAGAACATGGCCATCCATGCGGGGGCCAACATTGCGCTGGCGGTGCGGAATTTTCAGGACCGGGGCTACGCCTCGCTGGGCGGCATCATTTTGAACCGCCGCAATGTGAAAAACGAGGATGAGAAGGTGGCCGAGCTGGCCTCGGACATCGGCGCGAAGCTGGTAGGGTCGCTTTCCCGCAGCGACACCGTGCCCGATGCCGAGGAGCTGGGCAAGACCGTGATCGAGGCGTTTCCCGACAGCGAAATGGCCCGGCAGTACCGGACGCTGGCCAGGGCCGTGCTGACGGAATGCGGGGGAGAGGTGACGATGCCGGAATGCTGACAAGAGTTGGACAGGAGGCCGGCGCCGGCCTCACAACCGTCACGGCGGCGGAAGCCGCCTTCCCGGCGCCCTTCGCCGCCCAGCTGGAATACGCGGCCCCGGCCCGGGGTACCTGGAACATCGTCCACACCGGGATGCTCCTCCCCGAATCCCACCAGATCTTCGTCTGCGCGGCGGGCTGCCTGCGGGGCGTGGTGCTCACGGCCGCCGAAATGGGGGCCATGGACCGCTTTTCCACCGTGGCCATCCGGGAAAACAACGTGCTGGACGGCGATATGGAGGAGCTGATCATCGACGGCGTCACGGACATTCTCCAAAAGCTCCCCGCGATGCCCAGGGCCGTCCTGATCTATACCAGCTGCATCCACCATTTTATGGCCTGCGATCTGCCGGGGGTGTACGGCGTGCTGAGAGCGCGCTTTCCCGGCGTGGCCTTCGCGGACTGCTACATGAACCCCATCCTGCGCAAAAGCGGGCTCACGCCCGACCAGCTCATGCGGCGGCAGCTGTATTCCCTGCTGGAGGCGCGGCCCATCGACCCGGCGTCCGTGAATATCCTGGGCAGCGATCTGCCCACCGACCCCGACGCCGATTTCGTCCGGCTTATCCGGGAGAGCGGCCATACCCTGCGGGATATCACCGCCTGCCGCAGCTATGACGAGTATCAGGCCATGGCGGGCTCGTTTTTGAACGTCACCACCTACCCCTCCGCCAGGGCCGGCGGAGAAACCTTATCCGAACGGCTGGGGCAGAAGCACCTGTATCTGCCCAACGCCTATGATTTCGACGAGATCGAACAGGGCTTGCGCACGTTGGCAGGGGAGCTCGGAGCCGTGTACCCCGGCTCCGGCTCCCGGCGGTCGGCGGCGGACGAGGCGCTGAAGCGCGCCCGGAGCGCCGTGGGCGGCAGGGAGGTGGCTATCGACTACACGGCGGTGTCCCGGCCCCTGCAGCTGGCAAAGCTGCTGACGGAATACGGTTTTTCCGTCACCGACTTGTTTGTGGACGCCATCCCGGCGGAGGATAAGCCCTCTCTGGAGTGGCTGAAGGAGAATCTGCCGGAGCTGCGGCTGCATCCCACCGTCCACCCCGCCATGCGGGTGCGGGCGCGCCAAACGGAGAAGCCCGCGCTGGCCATCGGCCAGAAGGCCGCGTATTTCACCGGCACCGACCGGTTCGTGAACATCGTGGAGGACGGCGGACTGCACGGCTTCGGGGGCATCAGGAAGCTCGCCGCGCTGCTGGAGGAGGCCGCCGCCGTGCCCAAGGATACCAGAAGGCTCATCCAGATCAAAGGTCTGGGTTGTTCGGGGGGGTGCTGCGGATGAAACAGACCGCGCGGATCATTTCCACCTATACCGCCGACGTGTCCGGCGCGGCCTCGGCCCTGTTCGAGCTGGGGGGCATGACCGTGATGCACGACGCCTCCGGCTGCAATTCCACCTACAACACCCATGACGAGCCCCGCTGGTACGATCAGGACAGTCTGGTGTTCATTTCCGCCCTGTCGGAGATGGAGGCCATCCTGGGCGACGACGAAAAGCTTGTTTCCGACATCACCGCCGCGGCGCTGGATCTGATGCCCCGGTTCATCGCCATCGCGGGTACGCCCATCCCCATGATTACGGGCACCGACCTGCCCGCCGTGGCCAGGCGGGTGGAGCGCAACACCGGCATCCCGGCCTTCGGCCTGAAGACCAACAGCATGCACTCCTATCTTCTGGGCGCGGGTATGGCACTGGAGGCTGTGGCCAGACGCTTCGTCCGCGCCGACGTGCCGCGGGAGGCGGCCTCCGGCAAGGTCAATGTGCTGGGCATGACGCCGCTGGATTTCTCCGTGAACGGCAGCGAGCGCAGCATCCGCCGCTGGCTTTCCGGCAACGGCTTCACGCCGCTGTCCGTGTGGGCCATGGGCAGCACGCTGGACGAGCTGGCGGAGGCCGGCAGGGCCGCGGTGAATCTGGTGGTGAGTTACGACGGCCTGCCCACGGCAAAGTATCTGCGGGAGACCTTCGGCACCCCCTGGGTGGCGGGCGTCCCCTTCGGGCTCACGTTTTCCGGCCGGCTGGCGGAGCTTCTGCGCCGGGCCGCCGAGACCGGCGAAAACGCCGCGCCCTGCGCCCTGCGGCCGGAAAACGCCGGGCCGCGCGCGGTCATCGTGGGCGAGAGTGTCTGCTCCGGGTCGCTGGCGGCGGCCGCCGCGCTGGACGAGGGGGTTTCCGCGAGGGTCGTGTGCCCGCTGGAAACGGAAGCGGGCCTGCTGGCCCCCGGCGAAACGGAGTCCCCCGACGAGGACGACATCATCCCGCAGCTTCGCCCCGGCGACCTCATCGCGGCCGACCCCCTGTACCGTCCAATCTGCCCCAAAGACAGCGCGTTTTACCCGCTGCCCTCGGAGGCGTTTTCCGGCAGGATTTACCGGAAAGACATTCCCAATCTCATCGCGAAGAAAACGAATTTGAAAGGATGAAGGAAATGAAAAAAATCATTAGTCTGCTTCTCTGCGCCGTTATGATTTTGTCTGTGTGCGCCGCCTGCGGCAGCGCCCCCGCGGCCACCGCCACCGCCGCTCCCACCGGGGACACGGGACCCATCACCGTCACCGACCAGGCCGGCAGCACCGTGGAGGTGCCCCGCCGGATCGACCGCATCGCCGTGGTGGGCATTTACCCGCTGCCCTCGGTGCTGACCGTCTTCTTCAACTCCGCGAAAAAGATTGTGGCTATGCCCGAGCAGAGCATGACCGCCGCGAAGAACAGCCTGCTGGGCCAGCTCTATCCCGAAATCCTCAACGCCCAGACCGGGTGCGTCTCCGGCGATCAGGTGAATACCGAGGAGCTGCTGAAGCTCAACCCGGACGTGGTGTTTTACAGCGCCTCCGACGCCGCCATCGGCGAAGCGCTGAAAAACGCGGGCTTTACCGCCGTGGCCCTGTCCGTGAACAAGTGGGGCTATAACTGCCTCGAGACCCTCGACAACTGGATCTCCCTGCTCAGCGAGATTTTCCCCGAAAACGACAAAGCCGCTATTGTCAAGGACCGCGGCGAAAAGATTTACAATCTGGTGCAGGAGCGCGTCAAAAACCTGACCGACGCCCAGAAAGCCCGCGTCTTCGTGCTGTTCCAGTACAGCGACACCAATATGCTCTCCTCCGGCAAGAATTTCTTCGGCCAGTGGTGGTGCGACGCCATCGGCGCCGTCAACGTGGCCGGGGAGCTGGAGAAGGACAACAGCGTGGCCGTAAACATGGAGCAGGTCTACGCCTGGAACCCGGACGTGATTCTGGTGACCAACTTCACCAAGGCCCAGCCGGACGATCTCTACAACAACGCCGTCGGCAGCGATGACTGGAGCGGCGTCAAGGCCGTGCAGGGCAAGCGCGTCTATAAGATGCCGCTGGGCCTGTACCGCAGCTATACCCCCGGCGCGGACACCCCCATCACCCTGCTGTGGCTGGCCAAGACGGTCTATCCCGACCTGTTCTCCGATATCGACGTCACCGCCGAGGCGCAGAGCTACTATAAGGATGTGTTCGGCGTGGACCTCACCGCCGCGCAGATCGAATCCATCTTCGCGCCGACCTCCGCGGCGGGCGCGGGCTTCTGAGGAAAGGCGGCAATTATGGGACTCAACGATACCCCCTCCGGCGAGCGGGTGCATATCGGCTTCTTCGGCCGCCGCAACGCCGGCAAATCCAGTGTGGTGAACGCCGTCACCGGGCAGAATCTGGCCATCGTATCGGAAACCCTGGGCACCACCACGGACCCCGTGTACAAGGCCATGGAGCTGTTGCCCATGGGTCCGGTCATGATCATCGACACCCCGGGCTTCGACGACGAGGGCACCTTGGGCGAACTGCGGGTGAAAAAGGCCAAGCAGGTGCTCAACAAGACCGACGTGGCCGTGCTGGTGGTGGACGCCTCCGTGGGCTATACCGGCTGTGACAGGGAGCTGATCGGCCTGTTTAAGGCCAAGGCCATCCATTACATCGTGGCAATGAACAAGTCCGATCTGATGTCGGGGCATCCCGCCCCGGCGGCGGACGAGCTCTATATCAGCGCCGAGACGGGGGACGGCGTTTTCGACCTCAAGGAGCGCATCGCCCACCTCGTCCCCACGGACGATCTCACCAAGCGGCTGGTGGGCGATCTCATCGCCCCGGGACAGACCGCCGTTCTCGTGGTGCCCATCGACTCCGCCGCGCCCAAGGGGCGGCTCATCCTGCCCCAGCAGCAGGTCATCCGGGACGTGCTGGAATCCGACGGCCTGGCCATGGTGGTCAAGGAGGACCGCGTGCGGGAGGCCATCGCGGGACTCACGGCAAAGCCCGCCATGGTGGTCACGGACAGCCAGGCCTTCGGGCGGGTCTCCGCCGACACGCCCTCCGAGATTCCCCTGACCTCGTTCTCCATCCTTATGGCCCGTTACAAGGGCGTGCTGCGGCCTTCCATTGAGGGCGTGGCCGCCCTGGAGAACCTGCGGGACGGCGATACGGTGCTGATCTCCGAGGGCTGCACCCACCACCGCCAATGCGACGACATCGGCACCCGGAAGATCCCCCGCTGGCTGAAGGAACACACCGGCAGGGACCTGGCCGTCGCCACCACCAGCGGCACGGAGTTTCCCGACGATCTCTCGCCCTACGCCGCCGTCATCCACTGCGGCGGCTGTATGCTCAACGAGCGGGAGATGCTGTACCGCATGAAATGCGCCGTCGACCAGGGTGTGCCCATGACCAACTACGGGGTCACCATCGCCTATATGAACGGCATCCTGAAGCGCTCTCTGGGCCTGTTCCCGGAGCTGGCCGCGCTGGTGCCCTGAACAATGCTCTCCCCCGGGGCGGGTCCCGGGGGAGAAATTTTATTTTCTTCCGCTTCCATCCCGCCCTGTCCGGGTGTATGATGGAAAAAATCAAAACGGGGGAGGTTTTTTCAATGGGGTATACAGCGGCGGTGATCACCGTCAGCGACAGTTGCAGCCGGGGCGAGAAGCAGGACACCAGCGGCCCGCGCGTCGAGGCCATGCTGGCCGGCGCGGGATATGCCGTCGTCCATCGGGCCGTCGTGCCGGACGAGCGCGAGGCCATCCAACTCGAATTGATTCGCTGCGCGGACGAGCTGCGGATCAACGTGGCGTTCACCACCGGCGGCACCGGCTTTTCCCGCCGGGACGTGACCCCGGAAGCCACGCTTTCCGTCATCGACCGGGAGGCCCGGGGCATCCCCGAGGCCATGCGGTACGCCAGCCTGCAGATCACGCCCCGGGCCATGCTGTCCCGGGCTGTGGCCGGATTGCGGGGCGATACGCTGATTATCAATCTGCCGGGCAGCGAGAAAGCGGCGGCGGAGAATCTCGGCGCCGTGCTGGACACGCTGGATCACGCCATGCTGATGCTGGCCGGCGCGGGCCACGGGGCCGACGGCGCCCCCGGCAGCCGGTGAGCGCCCTGGCGGAGGGGCGGCGGTGGGCCGCGTTCTCCCACCGGGAATGCGAATACTATCCCTGCCACCCGGGGGCGGACCCGGACGATTTCAACTGCCTGTTTTGCTACTGCCCGCTGTACGCGTTGGGCAGGGACTGCGGCGGGAATTTCACCTATACGCCGGCGGGGATCAAGGACTGTTCCCCCTGCCTTCGGCCCCACGCCCGCGGCGGCTATGAATTCGTGACGGCCCGGTTCGGGGACATCGTAAAAAGAATGGAAGAAATGAAAAAATAAAAAAATCTCCCGGCTTGGAGCCGGGAGATTTTCTTTGCCTGCAGGGTCTCGACACCCCCCGCGCCCATGAAAAGCCGGCAAATGCCAAAATGCAGGCAAGCGCATTTTTTAACAATCGATAATTAAAATTAAAACAATATTGGAGGATTGCTGGAATTGTTGACCATTGTAAAAACATTAACCAATTTGAGCAAAAAATCATTTCTGGCCATATACAAGAAAGGCAAACGGTGCTAGATTAAGGCCGCTGACAAGAGGTGATTGGTATCGACCACTGACATTGAGCCGTTTAGTTCATGCTCCGCTCCGGCGCCGCGCCGGAGTCAAGGGGGGTATGTGCTTTTTTTTCGACTCATTGCCTGCGCGGGATCGCGCTCTTGTAGAAAGAAAAGTTTTGAATATTGATATGGGGGCTGATTCATTATGCTTGCACCAATTCTTGCCACCGTGATCTTCCTCGGTATGTTCCTGCTTATCATTCTGGACAAATTTGAGCGCCATTACATCACGCTGGGCAGCGGCTTCCTGGTGTTGATCGTGGTTTTCGGCATCTGCATGAACTCCGGCGACGCCATCCTGGCCACGCTCAATCTCAGGGCCGTGTTCAGCACGGGCTTCTGGTACGGCGCCTCGGAGGGCGTCAGTACCGGCATCAACTGGTCCACCATCATTTTCGTGGCGGGCATGATGATTATGGTGGAGGGCCTGGGCAATGCGGGCTTCTTCCGCTGGCTGTGCCTGACGCTGGCCAAGGCGGTGCACTATCATGTGGTGCCGCTGCTGATCTGCTTCATGTTCATGTCGGCCGTCCTGGCCATGTTCATCGACAGCATCACGGTGGTGCTGTTTTTGGCAACGGTCACGCTGGAGCTGGCCCATGTGCTGGATTTCAACCCCGTGCCCATGATTATATCCGAGATCTTCTGCGCCAATCTGGGCGGCTCGGCTACCATGTGCGGCGATCCTCCCAACATCATTATCGGCACCTCTCTGGGCTATACCTTCACGGACTTCATCAAGAATACCGGCGTTATCATCGCCATCGGCTTTGTGGTGGCCGCGGTGTTCTTCTGGCTGTGCTTCCGCAAGGAGCTGGAGAAAAACGAGCGCGAGCGCGCCGCCGGCGCCAAGTGCCCGCTGCCCGCCAGCGCCGTCACCAATATCCCCGCTTTCATCGGCGGCGCGCTGGTTTTTATCATCGCGGTGGCACTTTTGGTCACGCATGCGAAAACAACTCTTTCCGTTGCGCTGATTGGTGTTATAATAGCTGTATTGACTTTGCTGGTCACGCTGTTCACCTGCGGGCGGAAGAGCGTGAAGGGGATTCTCAAGGGCGTGGATTACAAGACGCTGCTGTTCTTCGTCGGCCTGTTCGTTTCCGTGGGCGGCTTGGAGCAGACCGGGGTGCTGGATCTTCTCGCCAAGTTTATCACAACGGTGAGCGGCGGCAGCCTCAAGGTGATCGTCGTGATTATTCTCTGGCTTTCTGCCATTGCCAGCGCGTTTATCGACAACATCCCCTTCGCGGCGACGATGGTGCCCGTCATCCGCTCCATCGCGGCCACCCAGGGCGTGGATCTGTCGGTGCTGGCGTGGACGCTGTCCCTGGGCACCGATCTGGGCGGCAACGGCACACCCATCGGCGCGTCTGCGAACGTGGTCGGTACCTCGGCGGCGGCAAAGGCTGGCCATCCCATCGGCTGGGCGGAGTACTGCAAGTACTGCGTGCCCGCGACGATCCTTGTGGTGGGGATCTCCATGCTCTGCCTGTTTGTGAAATATCTATAATTTTGGGGAGGGAACACCGTGAAGGAACAGATCATCATCACCGTCGGCCGCGAGCATGGCAGCGGCGGACACTATGTGGCGCAGCTCATTTCCGAAAAACTGGGCATCAAGCTGTACGACAAGGAAATCGTGGAGGGCACCGCCACGGATAACGGCTTCACCAAGGAGCTGGTGGAGCGGATGGACGAGAAGCCCGTCAACTTCTTCTTCTCCCGCCGCATCGGCGAGTACTCCAATTCGCTGGAGGAGAACGTTGCCCAGCGCACCTTCGATTTCATCCGCGCCAAGCTCATCACCGGCGAATCCTTTGTGGTGGTGGGCCGCTGCGCCGAGGAAGTGCTGAAGGACGAACCCAACCTGATCCGCGTGTTTATTTCCGGCGACAAAGCCGACAAGCTCCAGCGCATCATGACCACCGACGGCGTGGACGAGGCCAAGGCCGATGAGATCATCCGCACCGTGGATCGCCGCAGAAAGACCTATCACAACTACTACTCCGAGCACAAATGGGGCGATTCCCGGGGCTACGACGTGGTGATGAACACCAGCCGGCTGGGCATCTCCGGCACGGCGGACGCGCTGATCTATTACATCAAGGCCTTTCAGGCGATCTGAATTTTAAGCGAAAAAAGCTCTGAGGATTGTTAATCCTCAGAGCTTTTTTTATCGGCGGTTTTCGTATTGAATCTCGTAGTCCTGCTTGGGGGTATATTTTTTCTGCAGCTTCACCACCAGCTTGCCGTCGATGACCTGGGTGCAGCCGTCGTCCGGGTAGCGGGGCATCATCTTGAAATCGAAGGTGTCCGCCATGTCGATGAAATCCTGCTCGGCAGGCTCCTTGATGGGGACGTTCAGCCAGCGGTCGATGAAATAGTAAATCTGTTTGTTCAGGGCGATGGTGGAATCCGCGTCGCAGCTGTAGTGCTGCACCTGATCGTAGGCGTCGATGTCGGAATAGTAGCGGTCGGTGGGGTAGGAGCCGATAATCAGCACCTCCATACCGTCCTTATAGCCGTCGGTGGATTCGATGCGTTCCACCAGCCGGCTGCAGAAATTCTCCGTGGCCCGCATGGCGGTATCCGAGGCGGAATAGACCACATTGTCGATCTGCCAGCAATAGAACAGCGCGGCCACCATCATGGCGAAGCCCGCGCAGCGGCCCCACTTCAGCAGCTTGTCGGAAGCGTCGGGGCAGCGGTCGATCATGGTCAGGACAAAGACATACACCAGTACGAAAGCGAACTTCATGATGGGGGTGGGGGTGGAGTAGGGCGAGAGCACCTGGGCAAAATTCAGCCCCAGCGGCAGAAGAACGCCCATGCACACGGCGATGACGCTGTTGCCCCGGGAGACCCTGTTGCGGCGGATCAGCCGGAAAAACAGCCAGATCACGAACAGGGCCAGCAGCGTGTGCAGGATGGCGGAGGCCAGCGTGGTATATTTGGTGGACGTACCCAGGAAGAAATACTCCGCAAAGCCCTTATAGGTACGGGCCAGGATGCGCGGCAGCTGGGCGAGGGGATAGCTGCCCGCTGCGCTGGACATCCCCAGATAGCTCAAAAGCTGAAGATTCTTCACGGCAAGGAATATTTTCAGGATGATGAAGTACAGGAGCATGCCCGCGGCCAGAAAGCCCACATAGCGCAGCCCCTGCAGAAAGACTTCCTTCCAGGGGCGGGTGTTTTCCAGCGCGGAGAGCAGTACTAAAATCAAACACAGCCCGATGGCGAAGGAGAGATAGGCCTGGTAGATGCCCACGGCAAAAGCCAGCGGGATGGCGCCCCACAGAAAGCCCCACTTGCCCCGGGACGCCAGCGTGACGCCCAGCACCGCCAGAAACACGCCGAAGAAATAGGCGGAGGCCGTGAACATATAGAGATAGGTGTAGGCCACGGAGGGGAAGGCGGCCAGCGACACGCCGATCAGCGCCGACCAGATGCACCCCCGGACGCGCAGCAGCTTCACCATCACGGCGGCAGCCAGCGCAAGGAACAGCAGCGACAGCACGCCGATCAGCGCGGGCATTTCCAGATAGCAGTTCAGCGCGGAGATGTAGTGCAGAAACCAGCGGCCGGAAATGGTCATCTCCTGGGTGTCGTAAAGGCGGCTGATGCCGTCCGCATTGGGGATGAGATTGGTAAAGGCGTACAGATGGATCAGCAGCCCGGAGACGAAGCAGGCCAGAAAGGCCCAGCGCTCCTGGGGGGAGACCCGGCGCCAGCCCGTGTAGAGCCACGACTCCAGCGCGCGCCCGTTGCTTTCGTTATCAGACAAAAGGGATCACCTCATTGCTTTTCTTGATCTTCCTTTTTCGCAAAGGCGAAAAAGCGCTGCCCCAGATAGTTGAGGCCCACGAACAGGCACATACCCACCAGCATGGCGATGTTTTCCTGCAGCTTCACCGAGGCGCCGGTGCTGGAAAGCACGGCCCGGGCCAGCGGCTTGGCCACGCCGTAGGCGATGCCGTAACACACCGCGATGTTCAGCGCGAACCGCGCCACCACCGCAAAACTCTTTTCCTTGTTTTGAAAGGTGAAATACTTGTTGAGAAAATAGCTGAGGATGCTGCCGAAGAAATAGTTGGAGGCGCTGGACAGCCAGTAACTCAGCCCGAAAACATTGTAGAACACGAACATGATGGCCGTGCCGAACAGCGTGTTAATCACGCCCACCAGAAGGAACTTCCAGAAGGTCTTATCCAGTAATTTTCGCATCCTGCCCGCCCCTCCCGCAGGTCGCGGAGACGATGAAACGCGGGCGGCCCTTGACTTCCTCGTAAATTTTGGCGATGTAATAGCCGATAATGCCCAGACTGATCATCACCACACTGCCGATAAAAAGCTGCACAATGATCACCGTGGTGAAGCCGCCCAGGGCGGTGCCCGCGATCTTCTGGTACAGGGCCACGACGGAGAGCACCAGCGACAGGAGCAGTGTGACGAAGCCCAGGAAGGTCACAACCTGCATGGGGGCGGTGGAAAAAGAGGTGATGTTGGTGATGGCGTATCTTGTCAGCTTCCGCCCCGACCACTTGGAGGAGCCCGCGGCGCGCTCCTGCACGTCGAACTCCACGGCGGCGGTCTTATAGCCCACCCAGGAGGACAAAGCGCGGAAAAAGGCGTGCTTTTCCCGGATGGTCAGCAGCACGTCCACCGCCTTGCGGTCCAGCAGCCTGAAGTCCGAGGCCCGGGACATGTCGATATGCACGGCAGCGGAGATGATCCTGTAAAAACAACGGGCGCAGAAGCCGTGGATGGGGCTCTCCCTGCCCCGGTCGGTCTTGACGCCCTCCACGATCTCGTAGCCCTGCTGCCACAGGCGGTACATCTCCACCAGCTTTTCCGGCGGGTGCTGCAGATCGCAGTCCATCACGGCGCAGCAGTCGCCCCCGGCGTTGGCCAGCCCTGCAAAAATAGCCGCCTCCTTGCCGAAGTTGCGGGAAAACCGCAGCCCGCGCACCCGGTCGTCCCGGGCCGCGGCGGACTGAATCTCGGCCCAGGTGCAGTCCCTGGAGCCGTCGTCCACAAACAGCAATTCAAAAGGAACACCTTCCCGGGTGAGAAGGTCCGTCAGCGTCTGCGCGGTCAGGGAAATCAATTCCTCCTCGTTGCAGGAGGGGATGACCACGGACAGCCTGCCGGAAACGGGGTCTCCCATAAAATCACCTCTCGGCCGGGGGACGGTATCCCCACTGTCCCGGCGGCGCACAAAATACAACACATATTTTAGCCGACACCGGGGGTAAAGTCAATGCCGGGGGCAAAATGCCGGAAAACAACTGGAGGCGGCCCGCTGTACGGGCCGCCTCCAGGAAAGAAAATGCTCTGTTTCATCGCCGTCCGGTCAGATCACTTCAGACCGGTCCAGCTCTCGGTGGTGGAAGTGGGACGGGTGTAATTGTGGCCGTTGGCGGATTCCAGAACCTGCCCGTAGTACCAGGCGCCGGAGCGGATGTCGGTGAAGGTCTTGACGGAGTGGGAGGCGACATAGCTCAGATCGCAGGAGCGGTTGAGCACGCTGTTGAGCATGGTGACGGCCTCGGCGCGGGTGATGTCGTTCTGCGGGCGGAAGGAGCCGTCGGAATAGCCGGTGCCCCAGCCGTTGACGCTGGCGGTGAGGACGTATTTATAATACCAGGCGCTGGGGGACACGTCGTTGAACTTGTTGGTGCCTTCGCTGAGACCGTAGAAAGCGCAGACCATGGTGACGAACTCGGCGCGGGTGATATAGGCGTTGGGACGGAAGGTCCTGTCGGTATAACCGGCGACCACGCCGCCGTCGGCCATGGTGCAGACCGCGGTGTAGTACCAGGAGCCCGGTACCAGATCGGTGAAGGAGCTGTTGGTGGTGGAAGTATACATCGACTTGCTGTCGTCGGTGAGCAGCGCATAGAGCATCACGGCGACCTCGGCACGGGTGATATAGTTGCCCGGACGCCAGGCACCGTCGGGATAGCCGGAGGTGTAGGCGTAATGGTTCACATCGTCCAGCACGAGACCGCCGGCAAGAGCGGTATTCTCGTCGTCGATGGTGGTGTCTCCCAAACCCAGCAGGGAGTTGAGCTTGGAAAACAGGGAGGTCAGATTGGACAGGCCGGAGCCGCTGAGCAGCGCCTGCAGACGGGAGAGCAGCGTGGAGCTGGAAGCGCTGCCGAACAGGCTTTTCAGATAGGTGAGCAGGGTGCCGGAGTTACCGGCCTGAATGAGCTTGAGCAGCTTCGCCTGGATGTCGGCGGCGGTGGTGCCGGCCATCGTCAGGAACAGCTTGAGCAGCGCGCCGGAAGAGGAGGAACCGCCGCTGGGAAGCAGCTGGCCGATGACTTCGAGCATCTTGCTCTTAAGGGTGGCGTCGGCGGTGACGAGGCTGCTGAGGAAGCTGGCCATAGCCGCCTCGCCGATGGCGCCCTTGTTGAGCATGGCCTGGAGAACGGCGGCGATATCGTCGCCGGAGAAGGCGTTGTCAAACAGGCCCTTGATAATCAGCTGAAGGCCCTTCTGGGTCATGGTGCCGTTGGCGATGATATTGGTCAGATTGGAAACGATCTGGGCGTTGGTATAGCTGCCGGCGCTGATGAGTGTCTTCAGCACATCGGAGAGGTTGCCGCCGGTGATGCCGTTTTCAAGCAGGGTCTTGAGATCGGTGGCCAGATTGTCGTTCAGATTCTTCACGACGCTGGCCAGAACGCCCTGGCTGATAACGGAATCGCCGAACAGGGACTCCAGAACGCCGGCCAGCGTGGTTTTGTTCTGGGTGCTGGCGCCGACGAGCGCCTCGGTAACATCGGTCAGAAAGCCGGCCTTGTCGGTGCTGGCCGCGAGCAGCGCCTGAAGCTGGCTGGTCAGCGCGGTGGTGGCCACATAGCCGGCGTTGTTCAAAGCGGCGAGAATTTGGGCGATAGCGGCGGCGTCTGCCACCTTGCCGCCGGACAGCGCGGTCACGAGAGCGGCCAGGCCTTCGTTGGTGAGCTTTCCGCTGAGCAGTTCGGCCAGCGCGGTTTTGCTCTGGGCAGCGCTGACGCCCAGAGCCTGCAGAACGCTGAGCAGCGTGCTTTGGGCGGCGGAGCTGGTGTCCGCATCGGAGGAGCTCACGTCGTTCAGCAGCTTGCCGAAGTTGATGGTGGTGGTGTTGCCGGTCACGGTGACGATGCCGTGGGTGTAATCGCTGTGGCTGGCGATGTCCTTGAACAGATCGCCGGTGTTTACAGTGACGATACCGTGGGTAAAGGTCCCGCTGGCGATGCCGTTCAGAATGTTGTCGAGGGCGACCTCCACGATACCGTGAACGTTTTCGTTGCCGTTGCCGGCATCCACAAGGCCGGTGCCGTCGTCGGCGGTGGTGGTTCCGCCGAAAAGATTGTCGAACAGATCCGAGATCAGATCCGTCCGGGTGACGGAAGCGCTGTCGTCGGCCGCAAACACGCCGACGGACATGAGGCTCAGCGTCATGACGACGGCGAGCACCAGGCACAGAAACTTTTTTGCGCTCTTCATAATTTCTTTCTCCCGCTATTCTCCAATTTATTAAGCAAATCCTTTCGGGTTCCCTTACATAAGGCCATTTTAGGCCGGTCAACGGTAACAAAACAGAGTATTTTTTCTCTATTTTTGTTTCTGTTTATACTCCATTTTCAAAATCTCAGGACAGATTGCAATAATTTGTCGGCCTCAAACATTAACAAATATCGGCAGCCTGCACGGCGGGCCGGGAGCCGGCGCTTTCGGCTGCTTCTATCTATACAATGAATCGAAGGAATGGTTTATTCCGAAAAATTCCTAAAAGTTTGAACGATCAAGACGCAGAAAAAACCCGCCTCTTTCGAGGCGGGTTTTATTAAATAAAGGTAGGCTCAGCGGGTTTCGTTGTATTTCTTGATGCCGGCGGCCAGCACCTCCATGGCGCGCTCCAGATCGGGCTTTTTGATCACGTAAGCCATGCGGATCTCGTTGACGCCGCGGTGGGGGGTTTCGTAAAAGCTCTCCGCCGGGGCGAACATCACGGTGTCGCCGTGGTCGTCAAAGTCGGTCAGTAGCCACTGCTGGAACTTGTCCGCGTCGTCCACGGGCAGAGCGGCCATGACGTAAAAAGCGCCCTTGGGCGCGGAATACACCACGCCGGGGATCTTCTTCAGACCCTCCACCAGCGCGTCGCGGCGGGCCCTGTACTCCTCGCGGACGGCGGCGAAATATTCGGGGCCGACAGAGTACAGCGCGGCGGACGCCACCTGGTCGATGGTGGAGGCGCACAGCCTGCCCTGGCACCACTTCATGGCATGGCCCATCAGCTCGCGGTTGCGGGAGATGACGCAGCCGATACGGGCGCCGCAGGCGGAGAAGCGTTTGGAAACGGAGTCGATGACGACCACGTTCTCGTCGTAGCCCTCCAGCTGCAGCAGGCTCATCAGCGGCTCGCCGCCGTAGACGAACTCGCGGTAGACCTCGTCGCCGATGATGAAGAGGTTGTGCTCCCTGGCGATGTCGGCCATGAGCTTCAGTTCCTCTTTGCTCAGCACGGTGCCGGTGGGGTTGCCGGGATTGGTGAACAGGATGGCCCGGGTGTGCTCGTTGATGCACGCTTCCACCCGCTCGCGGACGGCGAACTGATAGCCCGCCTCCGGGGTGGTGGTAATGGGATGCACGGTGGCGCCGGTGAGGCGGATGAAAGTATTGTAGTTGGGATAGAAGGGCTCAGGGACGATGATCTCGTCGCCGTCGTCCAGAATGCAGGCCATGAGCATCTGCAGCGCCTCGCTGCCGCCGGTGGAGATCAGGATATCCTTCGTGGTGATGGGCGCGCCGATCTTGTTGTAGTAGCCGGCCACGGCTTCCAGCATCTCCGGCACGCCGGCGGAGGGGGCGTATGCCAGAACAGACTGGGAGAAGCTCCGGACGGCGTCGAAGTACGCGGGGGGCGTGGCGATATCAGGCTGGCCGATGTTCAGGTGGTAGATCTTCTTCCCCGCCTTCTCCGCCTCCACGGCGTAGGGGGCGAACTTGCGCATGGGCGAGAGGCCGCACTTTTCAATCTTGGATGAAAAAATCATGGAATTCCCTCCTGTATTTGTTTGGATCAGCTCCAATTTATTGCCTTTACATCCAATATACCTGCTTTTTGCTCAACATTCAATAGCCTGCCAAAAGTTTATCAAGATACATATCCGGGCGAAAGAGGGCATATCCTTTTCCAGCGGCGCGGATTGCAAATGCCGCCGCGGGATGGTACAATAACCACAGAACGGTTGTTGTACCGGGCGCATCCGCCCGCGGCGCGGGCAGGCGCATCGAAATAGCCGCAAAGCTGTATACTGTTCGTTTTGCCGGACAAGCCGTCCGGCTGTTGAGAGGCTAAGGATGAAATTTTCCGTTTTTTTCGCGTGTTTGATCTGCAGGCTACTGCGCGCACTGGCCAGGGCGCTCCACCGGGGCGGCACGGCCATGCCGGGCCGCGTCGCGCTGAAGCTCTGCCCCGGGCTGCTCAGGACCCTCGCCGCAGGGGTGGAGACCGTGGCCATCACGGGCACCAATGGCAAGACCACCTCCGCCCGCATGGTGGAGGAGACCTTCCGGGAGGCAGGCCGCGATTGCTTCGCCAACCGCTCCGGGGCCAATCTCATCTCCGGCGTCACCACGGAATTCGTGCTCAACGCCACCCTTTCGGGCAAGCCGAAGAAAAAATATGCCGTTATCGAGTGCGACGAGGCCGCCGCGCGGCGGGTCTTGGGGGAACTTCAGCCCAGGACGGTGCTGGTGACCAATCTGTTCCGCGACCAGCTGGACCGCTATGGCGAGGTGACACACACGCTGGAGAATATACGGGAGGGGCTCAAGGGCGCGCCGAGCGCGGTGCTGTGTCTCAACGCGGACTGCTCGCTGACCTCCTCGCTGGCGCTGGACCTGCCCAACCGGGCGGTGTACTACGGCGTGGACCGCTCCGCCGCGGGCAGCGCCGGGAAGCCCGAGATCTCCGACGCCACCCACTGCATCCGCTGCAAGACGGAGTACGAATACGACTATGTTACCTACGGCCACCTGGGCGGCTTCCGCTGCCCCAAATGCGGCTATGCCAGGCACAAAGCCGATGTGGCCGTGACGGAGCTTGTGGAACGTACCGCGGACAAGACTTCCGCGCTGCTGCGCATCCGGGGCGAGAAGCGGCTGGTCACGGTGAATCTGCCGGCGATTTATAATGTCTATAATGCCGCGGGGGCCGTCGCCGCCGCGCTGGAGATGGGCGTGGATACGGACGCGGCCATCGCCGCGCTGGGCAGGTTCAAATGCGGCTTCGGGCGCATGGAAAAGTTCGCGCTGGGCGCGGCGGGCGCCCGGATGATGCTCATCAAAAACCCGGCGGGCGCCAATCAGGTGCTGGATTTCCTGCTGGACATCCGCGACGAATTTTCTCTGGCCGTCTGTCTCAACGACCGGGACGCCGACGGCACGGACGTGTCCTGGATCTGGGACGCGGACTTTGAAAAACTGGCCGCCGTGGGCCGCCGGCTGCGCCGGGTGATCGTCTCCGGCGACCGGGCGGAGGATCTGCGGGTGCGGCTGAAATACGCCGGTGTGCCGGAGGCAAAGACCGGCCTGGAAACGGACTACGAAAAGCTGACGGACTGGATGGAGAAACAGGAGACGCCGGTTTTCATCATGCCCACCTATACCGCCATGCTGGAGCTGCGGGAGCATCTCATCAGGCGCACCGGCGGCGCGGAATTCTGGGAATAAGGCGGTAATGGAATGGAACTGCGGATTTGCCATATGTACCCGGACGTGCTGAATCTGTACGGCGACCGGGGCAACATGATCTGCCTGCGAAACCGGCTGGCGTGGCGCGGCATCGGATGTACGATCCGGCGTCTCCCCATCGGGGAGACGGCCGGCCTCGCCGGGTTTGATCTCATCTTCATCGGCGGCGGGCAAGATTTTGAGCAACAGGTGCTGCTGGAGGATCTCCACCGGGGCAAGGACCGGGAGATCAAAGCCGCCGTGGCCGACGGCAAGACCTTCCTCACCATCTGCGGCGGCTATCAGATGCTGGGCAATTACTACGAGACCCACGACGGCGTCCGCTGCGATTTCATCGGCGCCGTGGACCTCTATACCGTTGGCGGCGGCGTGCGCATGATCGGCAACTATAAATACCGGTGCCTGCCCGAATCAGGCGGCAGCGTGGTGGTGGGCTTTGAGAACCACAGCGGCAGGACCTTTCTGGGCCCCGGCGTTTCCCCGCTGGGCACCGTGCTGACCGGCTGCGGCAACAACGGCGACGACGGCACCGAGGGCGCGCGCTACAAAAACGTGTTCGGCACCTACAGCCACGGGCCGCTGCTGCCCAAAAATCCGGCGCTGTGCGATTTTATCCTCCAGACGGCGCTGACGCGCCGCTACGGCAGCTGTACGCTTTCCCCGCTGGACGACGAGGCGGAGCTCCGGGCCCACGATGCCATGGAGGACAAGCTGCATTGAAAGAAGGACGGACCAATGATACGATTTTATAACGGACGGGCGCTGACCTTCGCGGGCGGCGTGAAAGTAGCGGACGGCGAGGTCTGGACAGACGGCGGCGTCATCGTCTACGTCGGCCCGGCGAAAACGGACAGGCCCGTTTTTGAGCGGGAGATCGACCTTGAGGGCGACGTGGTGCTGCCCTCCTTCAAGGATGCCCACACCCACTCGGCCATGACCTTCCTCCGCTCCTATGCGGACGATCTGCCGCTGAACGACTGGCTGTACCGGCGGGTGTTTCCGCTGGAGGCGAAGATGACGCCGGAGGCCGTGTATGCCATGACCCGCCTGGCCATCCTGGAATACCTCTCCAGCGGCATCACCGCCAGCTTCGATATGTATTACCACAACGACGCCTATGTGCAGGCCAATCTGGACAGCGGCTTTCGGACGGTGATCTGCTCGGCGCTGAACGATTTCGACAAGGACCCGGAAAATATCGAGCGGGAGTATCTCAAATTCAACGCCAGCGGTCCGCTGATCGGCTACCGTCTGGGCATCCACGCGGAATATACCACGGGGCCCGAGCGGCTGAGCTACGCCGCCGGCCTTGTCCAAAAATACAAGACGCCGTTTTTCACCCACAATTCCGAGACCAGGGCCGAGGTGGAGGGCTGCATCCAGCGCCACGGCATGACCCCCACCGCGCTGTTCGAGAGCCTGGGGATGTTCGATTACGGCGGCGGCGGCTTCCACTGCGTGTGGCTGAGCGACGACGACATCGACATTTTCCGCAGACGCGGGCTGTGGGCGGTGACCAATCCCGCGTCCAACCTGAAGCTCGCCAGCGGCATCGCGCCCATCCGCGCCCTGATGGACGCCGGCGTAAAGCTGGCCATCGGCACGGACGGGCCCGCCAGCAACAACGCGCTGGATATGTTCAGGGAGATGTATCTGGTCACCGTGCTGCAAAAGTACCGGGAAAACGACGCCGCGGCCTGCGGCGCGGACAAGGTGCTGGAGATGGCCTGCGCGGGCGGCGCGGGGGCCATGGGTTTAGCCGGCTGCGACGATCTGGCTCCCGGCAAAAAGGCCGATCTTATCGTGCTGAATATGCGCCGGCCCAATATGCAGCCCGAGCACAACATTCCCAAAAACATCGTCTACGCCGGCAGCAAGGAGAATGTGCGCCTGACCATGATCGACGGCGTCATCCGCTACGAAGACGGCGAATTTTTCATTGGCGAGGCCCCGGAAAAAATCTATGCCGACGCGAAAAAAATACTGAAAGAGATTTTAAAATGAAGCGCATCGACCTCCACGTCCACACCACCTGCTCCGACGGGACCGTCCCGCCGGAGGGCATTCCCCCGCTGGCCAAAGCCGCGGGACTATCCGCCGTGGCCGTCACCGACCACGACACGGTGGCGGGGCTGGCCGCGGCCATGGCCGCGGGGACGGAATGCGGCGTGGAGGTGGTGCCGGGCATCGAATTCGCTACCGGCTTCGAGCACACCGAAATCCATCTGCTGGGCTATCTGTTCGACCCGGCCTCCCCGGCGCTGACGCCCGCGCTGCGGTGGGTCATCGACGACCGCCGGGAGCGCAACGAGAAGATGGCCGCCCTCCTCCGGGCGGACGGCGTCCCCGTCACGGCGGGGGAGCTCTACGCCCGCTATCCCCATTCCACGGTGGGCAGACCCCACTTCGCGGTGAAGCTCATGGAGTGCGGCTTGGCGGCTTCCGTGGCGGACGCCTTTCAAAAATATCTGGCCCCCGGGCGGAAATACTATGTCCGCCGGCATTTTCTTCCGGTGGACGAGGCCGTGCGCGTGGTCCGCGCGGCGGGGGGTCGTGCCGTTCTGGCCCATCCCTTCCAATATCAATATGACGACGCGCAGCTCCGCCGACTGCTGGACTATTGCGTGTCTGTGGGATTGGAAGGGCTGGAGTGCCTCTATACCGGCTATACCCCCCGGCATGAGACGTATCTCACGGCGCTGGCGGGGGAATACGGGCTTTTCGTCACCGGCGGCAGCGATTTTCACGGCGGCCACAAGCCGGAAATCGCGCTGGGCACGGGCGCGGGCGATCTCTGCGTCCCTTACGAGCTGCTGGAAAAAATGCGCGGAAACGCCACCGGCTGACCGCGGAAATCGCTGCGGGGCCCCCTTTGACAAGGGGGCCCTTTTATTTTCATATCCCGCCTCCCCGGCGCATAGACTGAGAACGGCATAGTCTGTGGAAGGAGGCATTTTCATGAAAAAGCTCATGTCCCTGCTGCTGGCGCTGGCGCTCTGCGCCGGCCTTATCCCCGCCGCCCGGGCCCAGACCGCCGCGCCCGACGACGGCATGGACGCCATGATCGCGGCGGCTGCCGCCGGCGACCTGGAGGCCGGCGCGCTGGCGGAGACGGAACGCAATGCCCGCATCGACGCGGAAGGGCTGCCCCTGGTCAAAGTGCGGTTCGCGGAGCTCTGCCTGCTGGCCAGGCTCATCTATGCCGAGGCCGGCAGCAGCTGGCTTTCGGACGAATGGAAGTTTTGCGTGGGCGAGGTGGTGATGAACCGGGTGGCCTCGCCGGAATTCCCCGACACGCTGGAGGAGGTCATCTACCAGCCGGGACAGTATTACGGGCGGCGCAGCCGCTATTTCGCGTCGCTGGTGCCCGGCGAGACCGAGATCCGGGCCGCGTCGCGGCTGCTGCAGGGGGAGCGGCACATGAGCCCGGCCGTGGTGTTTCAGGCCAATTTCCCCCAGGGCAGCGGCACCTACCTGCATCTGCGGGATAAGATCCTGGGCAGCACCTATCTCTGCCTCAGCAGCCATCCGAAGCTCTACACGGCATAAAAATCGCGGGTCGAAAGACCCGCGATTTTTATGCTTAAAATACGTCCTCCTCCACCTTCTCCGGCGGAACGGCCAGTTCCTCCGGGTGGGTGATGAAATACTTCAGCTTTTTCAGCACGGAGGCATAAAAGTAGCCGTCCACGATGCGCTCGTCCAGGGTGGCCTTGAAGTCCAGATACTTGTGCTCCTCCAGCTGGCCATGGCGATTGACCTCAAGCTCCTTGCGTTTGGCGCCGAAGGCGATGAACACCGGCAGGGTGCCGAAATTGTAAATGTGATGATAGACCGGTTTTATGCCGAGGGAACCCAGGTCCGTGACGATCATGCTGCCGTGGAAGGGGCTGATGTCCAGCAAGGACTGGGGGAGCCAACCGAAATAGTCCATGATGCGGATGACGGTAAGGACAAGTTTCAGCACGAACCGGGGCAGCCGCTTGCATTTGTTGGCAAATTTCTCGGTGCCGTTATCCTCCTCGCCGGTCTTGATCTCGTCGATGGCCTCGTTCATCTTGCGGTAGACATCGTATACCGTGTCCGTGGGCTGAAAGCGGACCTTGATCATGGTTTCCGTGGCGTTGATGGAAAGACTTCTTTTCACCGCCATGATGATTTCAATATCGTTGCGGGCGTAGATACGGTGGCCGCATACGAACCGGTTGAGCCCGGGAAGCAGAGCGATGCAGCGGATATACGCGGCGATGAGCACATGCAGGAAACCGAGCCCCTTGAAGCCTGCCACACGCTGCGCGCGCAGCCAGCGGTCAGCTTCGGAAATCTCAGCGGAATCGGTATAGAAGACGTGCGCGTCGTTGCGGGTGGGCATGATAAAGGGGATAAACGCGCAGAGGCCCGGAAGGGAGTGGAGAAGGCGGCCTTCCTTGCGGTCGCCGAAACGGCGTTTATAGGGTCTGCTCATATTGTCAGCCTCCAATAAAAAGGTTTCAATATTTTAAGTATCACGCGGCTATTATACAGTTTATTGTCGGGGATGGCAATAGCAAAGTTGAACAAAGCGAAAAAACAAGCGCACACGAAAATTCCTCTGAAAATACGGGTGAAATGGTGGAATACGCCTATTGACAAGATTTTCACATTAAAGTATGATGATTAACAGTCATGGATGCCCCTGACACGTCCGCCGCCGAAAAATGTTAAAAATTTACCGTTCCTGCTGCTCATGAAAAGATTGATATTTCAATATTTCGCGAAAAAAGATATTAATCCCGGTTGCGCAAACTTTGTCAAGGAAGCTGGCATAATTTCCTTGATTTGGGGGTAGTCGTTTGTTATTATAGGACTATGTGTTTGTGCCGGATTGACAAAATTTCACGCCAAGGAACAGAAAAACATGGTTATCTCAGCAAATTTCGGTCCAAGGACGCAATCTTTAGGGGGGGGAGGTGTGTGAATGTCGTTTAAGGCAATTTTAACCGTATCCGATGCGGAAGAAGCCGCCCGTCAGATCAAGGGCGAAGCCGAGACCCAGGCAAAGGAGCGTATCGCCGAGGCCGAGGCGGCCGGCGAGGAAGCGATCCGTGCCGCCGCTGAAAAAGCGGCCGCGGAGTTGAAGGAGCTATGGGCGAAGGCCGATGAAAAGGCTCGGGCCGAGGCTTTGGAGCTTTCCGCCACAACGGAAAACAAACGAGCGTCTCTGCGTGCCAGAGCGGAAGAACGCATTGACAAGGCAGCCGAGCTTGTCGTGGAAAGGATAGTGAACAGTTAATGGCCATTGAAAAAATGAAAAAACTGCGTCTGATGGCCATCCGTTCGCAGAAAGAAGCGCTGATGCGCGACATGATGCTGCTGGGCTGCGTCGAAGTCACGGAGCCGGAGCAGGAGATGGCGGAACCCGAGATTGCCCCAATGGTAAAGCGGGAAAGCAGCGATCTCACGCGGTACCGCGCGCAGCACGCGTCTCTGACGCACGCAGTGGAGCTGCTGAACAAATACGCCCCGGTGAAGACCCCGCTCCTTTCTGCGAAACCGGAGATCGACAGCAGCGTATTTCTGGACGCGGCCACGCTGGAGGACACGCTTTCCGCCGCGGCCGACATTGAAGCCGCCGAAGAGCGCATTAAACGGATCGGCGCGGAGGAGAGCCGCCAGCGCGGCATCACTGAATCCCTCACGCCGTGGCGGGAGCTGGATATGCCGCTGGAATGCACCGGCACGTTGCTCACAGCCGCCATCACGGGCATGCTGCCCGCCGCCGCCTCCTTTGCGGACGCCCAGGCCGCCGTGGCCGCCGTCACCGAGGAGGCCGAACTGTTTTCGGTCTCTGCGGACAAGGATCAGCAGTATGTGCTGCTGATCTGCTTCAAAGGCGATCAGGCCAGGATTCAGGAAGCGCTGCGCCCGTATGCGTTTTCCCTGTCCACCGTCACCGGCATGACCGGCACGGCGAAGGAGAATATCGCCTCCGCGGAAAAGACCATCAACGAACTCTCCGGAGAGAGAGAGAGCCTCGCGGCGCGCATCGCCGCCATGGCCGACAAACGGAACGAGATCAAGCTCTGCGCCGACCGCGTGAGCACCAAAATCAACAGCGCCGAAGCGGAGGACAAGCTGTACGGCATGGATTCCGCTATCGTGCTGGAGGGGTGGATGCTGGCGGACAAGGAGCCGGAGCTGTCCGCGCTGTTTGATCGATACGACTGCGCCTGGGAGACCGAGGACCCCGTGCCCGACGAATATCCCAAAGTCCCGGTGAAGCTGCGCAACGACAAATTCTCAAACGCGCTGAATGTGGTTACCAATATGTACAGCCTGCCGGCTTACAACGGCGTCGATCCGAACCCCTTGATGGCGCCATTCTATGTGCTGTTCTACGGCCTCATGCTTTCCGACATGGGCTATGGCGCCATCCTGGTCATTGTTGCCCTGCTTGTCCTCAAGAAGGTCCGCCCCAAGGCCGGTGGACTGAGCTTTACACAGCTCATGCTGTACTGCGGCATATCGGCTTTCATTGGCGGCGCGCTGACGGGCAGTTTCTTCGGTGACGCCGCTTACCAGTTCGTCCATATGCTGAACCCATCCAGCACCTGGGCCGGCCTGCCGGCGCTGTTCTCACCGCTCAACGACAGTCTGTATGTGATGATCGGGGCCATGGGCCTGGGCGTCATCCAGCTGAACGTGGGCCTCGTGGTGAACTTCGCGAAAAAATGGCGGCGGAGCGAGAAGCTGGACGCCATCCTGTACGAGGGGGCCCTCTGGGTCATCTTGGCGGGCATAATCCTCACCGTTTTCAAGAGCGGCGCCGGCAAGCCCGTCCTCATCGTCGGCGTGGTGTCGCTGTTTTACGGCGCCACCCGCGGCGCGAAGGGCTTTGGCGGAAAGGCGCTGGCGGTGGTTGCCTGCGTGTACAACGAGGTCACCGGCTGGTTCGGCGACATCCTGTCTTATTCCCGTATCATGGCCCTGATGCTGGCCGGCTGCGTGATCGCGCAGGTGTTCAACACCATCGGCGCCATTACCGGAAACATATTTCTGTTCATCCTCATATTCCTGTTCGGCCATACGCTGAACTTCCTGCTGAACCTCCTGAGCTGCTTTGTCCACGACCTTCGTCTGCAGTGCCTGGAGTATTTCAAAAAGTTCTATGAGGACGGCGGCAAACCTTTCAACCCTCTTCGCATCAATGCAAAATATTATGATATCGCAAAATAAGTAGGAGGAAACAAAAAATGGAATTTCTGTTCAATCACAGCGGCCTCGCAATCGGCCTTCTCGGCGCCGCTCTCTCTGCCTGCCTCTCCGCCGCCGGCTCGTCCGTCGGCTGCGGCATCGCCGGTGAAGCCGGCGCCGGCCTCGTCACCGAGCAGCCCGAAAAGTTCGGCAAAGTCATGATTCTTCAGGTTATCCCCGGCACCCAGGGCCTGTACGGCCTGGTGGTCTGGTTCTTCGCCGTCATGCAGATGGGCCTGCTCAACGGCACCGCCGGCGATCTGTCCTTCGTGCAGGGCTGCCGCTATTTCTCCGCCTGCCTGCCCATGGCTATCGGCGGGCTGGTTTCCGCCATCGCCCAGGGCAAGGTCGCGGCAGCATCCGTCAGCCTGCTGGCCAAGAACCCCGATCACTGGGCAAAGGGCATGATCCTGTGCATCACCGTGGAGTTCTACGCCATCCTGTCTCTGCTGGCCTCCTTCATGATGCTGGTCAACATCAAGTGATCCGGTGCGAGGAACCCAAATTACGACAGGAAAGGCAGGACTTTGAATGAAAGGTATTGAAAAAATAACCGCTCATATCGAAGCCGATGCAAAGGCCGAGGCACAGGAGATCCTGGCCGCTGCCGACGCCAGGGTCACGGAGATCGAGGCGGCCAACAGCCAAAAGGCGCAGGACGAGTACTGGACCCGCGTCCGCTCCGGCGTGAAGGAGTGCGAGGACCGGGTGCAGCGCATGAAGCGTCTTGCCGTCATGGAATCGAAAAAATCCATTCTTGCCACCAAGCAGGAAATGGTTGCCAAAGCGTTTGATATGGCGCGGGAGAAGATTATTGGTCTGCCCGCCCCCGGGTATACGGAATTTCTGGCGGGGCTCGCCAGCGAATCCGCGGCCACGGGCGAGGAGGAAGTTCTCTTCAATGAGCGCGACAAAAACGGCTGCGGTGCGGATGTGATCAAGGCCGCCAACCGCAAGCTGAGTGAAAAAGGCGTCAAGGCCGGCTTGAAGATGTCCGGGGAGACCCGCGACATCTGCGGCGGTCTCATCCTGCGTCAGGGCGGCATAGAGGTCAACTGCTCGGTTGAAACTATGGTCGAGCTCTGCCGGAGCGAGATGTCATCCCAACTGGCGGAGGTCATGTTTCAATGATTTTCGGCCGGTATCCCGCAACAGGGAGGTATGAAATTGGCTAACAAAAAGGAAGACTATCTTTATCTGTCCGCGCTGCTCCGCGCCAGGGAAGCGAAAATGCTGACCCGGGAGAAGGCGGAGCGCATGCTGGACGCGGCGACCTACGAGGAAGCCGCCAAGATGCTCACCGACTGCGGATACAAGGACTTCTCGGAAATGAATGCCGAAGGGGTGGAGCAGGCGCTCAACGACCGCCGGGCCGATGAGTTTACCGAGCTTGCCCGGATGGCCCCCGACGCGAAACTGGTGGACGTGTTCCGCATGAAATACGACTACCACAACGCCAAGACCCTGATTAAATCCGAAGCCGAGGGTCTGGACCGCTCCGATCTGATGAGCTCGTCCGGCCGCGTCCCCACCGAGGAGCTGACGCAGGCGTTCCGGGAGGATAAGTATCTGGGCATCCCCGCCGTTTTGAGCGGCGCCATGCTGGATGCTAAGAGTACGCTGGCCCGCACGGGCAACCCCCAGCTGGCGGACTTTATTCTGGACCGCGCCTATTTTGAGGAGCTTTTCAGCGACGCGAAAGAGCTGGACAGCCATTTCCTCAGCGGCTATGCCCAGGTGATGATCGACTCCGCCAACCTCCGCAGCGCGGTGCGCACGCTCCGCATGCACAAGGACGCGGACTTTCTGCGCACGGCCGCCATTCCCGGCGGCAGCGTGGCGGTGGAGCGGCTGATCCTGGCCTCCGTCTCCGGGGAAGGTCTGGCGGCGCTGTTCGCCAGTACCGTTCTCGAGACGGCGGCGAACTACGGCGCGGAAGCGGCCAACGGCGGCCCCATGACCCGTTTTGAGCTGGCCTGCGACAACGCGGTGACGGAGTATCTCTCCAACGCCCGGCTGGCCGGTTACGGCGAGGAACCCGTGATCGCCTATATCGCCGGTCTGGAAGGCGAGATCACCACGGTGCGCATGATTCTCACCGGACGGCTCGCGGGCATCGCGCCGGACATCATCCGGGAAAGGCTGCGTGATCTGTATGCTTAAAATCGCCGTCATCGGCGGCCGCGAGACCGTCATGGGCTTCAAGGCCCTGGGTCTGGAGGCCTGTCCCGCCGCGGGTGTGGACGAGGCGCGGGAAATTCTCCGCCGCCTCACCAAGGATTCCGAGGAATACGCAATTATCTATATCGAGGAAAATCTGGCTTCAGAGCTGCAAAGCGAGATCAACAAGTACAAGGACAGCCCCACGCCCGCCATCATCCTGATTCCCGGCCGGGAAGGCAGCACGGGCATGGGCCTTTCGGCGCTGCGTGCCGCTGTAGAGCGCGCCGTGGGCACCAACATTCTGGACAACTGATTTTCCATCCTAAAAAAAGGAAGGTACGTAAATGAGCGGAACTGTAACAAAAGTCTCCGGGCCGCTTGTCGTTGCCGAACATCTGGCGGACGCCAACGTCTCGGACGTGGTCCGCGTGGGCAGGCAGCGGCTGATCGGCGAGATTCTGAACATGACCGGCGACTCCGCCTCCATCCAGGTCTATGAGGAGACCTCCGGCCTTGGCCCCGGCGCCGAGGTCGTGACCACCGGGATGCCCATGTCCGTGGAACTCGGGCCCGGCATGCTGGATAATATCTACGACGGTATTCAGCGTCCTCTGCCCGAGATCAGGGCGCTGTCCGGCGACACCATTACCCGCGGCACCAACGTGCCCGCGCTGAACCGCGAGAAGAAGTGGGATTTCGTGCCCGTGGCCATGGTGGGCGAGGTTGTCGGCCCCGGCGACGTGCTGGGCACCGTGCAGGAGACCACCGCCATCCTCCACAAGATCATGGTCCCCAACGGCGTCAAGGGCACCGTTGAAAAGATCGGGAGCGGCGAGCATGTGGTAGATGACGTGGTGGCCGTGGTAAAGGACGCCGCCGGAAAGAGCCATGAGCTCACCATGATTCAGCGCTGGCCGGTCCGTATTGCCCGCCCCTATCAGAAGAAATTCACCCCGTCCCGCCCCATGAACTCCGGCCAGCGCATCATCGACACGCTGTTCCCCATCGCCAAGGGCGGCACGGCGGCGGTCCCCGGCCCCTTCGGCAGCGGAAAGACCGTGGTGCAGCACCAGCTGGCCAAGTGGTCGGACGTGGACATCGTGGTCTATATCGGCTGCGGCGAGCGCGGCAACGAGATGACCGACGTTCTGATGGAGTTCCCGGAGCTGAAAGACCCCCGCAACGGTGAGCCGCTGATGAAGCGTACCGTGCTGATTGCCAACACCTCCGATATGCCCGTGGCGGCCCGCGAGGCCTCCATCTACACCGGCATCACCATCGCGGAGTATTTCCGCGACATGGGCTACGACGTGGCCGTTCTGGCCGACTCCACCTCCCGCTGGGCCGAGGCGCTGCGTGAGATGTCCGGCCGTCTGGAAGAGATGCCCGGCGAGGAAGGCTACCCCGCCTATCTGGCCTCCCGCATCGCGCAGTTCTATGAGAGAGCTGGCTGCGTGCAGTGCATGGGCCAGGGCGATCGCCGCGGCAGCGTCACCGCCATCGGCGCCGTGTCGCCTCCGGGCGGCGATATTTCCGAGCCTGTCTCTCAGGCCACCATGCGCATTGTCAAGGTGTTCTGGGCACTGGATTCCTCTCTGGCTTATGCCCGCCACTTCCCGGCCATCAACTGGCTGACCTCGTATTCCCTGTATGTGGATACCCTGTCCCCCTGGTATACCGAGAAATTCGGCGCGGGATATATGAAGAACCGGGAAAAGACCATGCATATCCTTCAGGAGGAGGCTGAGCTGCAGGAGATCGTCCGCCTGGTGGGTATGGACGCCCTGTCCCCCGCGGACCGGCTCACGATGGAGACCGCCAAGAGCATCCGCGAGGACTTTTTGCAGCAGAACGCCTTTGTGGACGAGGACGCTTATTCCTCCTACGCCAAGCAGTTCAAACTGCTGGAAACCATCCTCAAGTACGACGCCCTGTGCCGCGACGCGCTGGGGAAAGGCGCCGACATGAAGAAGCTCTTTACCATCCCCGTGCGTGAAAAGCTGGGCCGCGCCAAGATGGCCGACGCCCAGAAGTTCGGCGAACTGTACGACGGCTATGTGGACGAGATGAAGAAGGAGATCAACGCGGCGGTCGAGGGAGGCGAGGAAGCATGATAAAAGAGTACAAGACCATACGGGAGATCGCCAGCCCGCTGATGGTGGTCGAGCATGTGGACGGCGTCACTTACGACGAGCTGGCCGAGATCGAGCTCCCCGGCGGCGAGACCCGCCGCTGCAAGGTGCTGGAGGTCGAGGGCGACAAGGCTGTCGTCCAGTTGTTTGAGTCCGCTCAGGGCATCAACCTCGCGCAGTCCAAGGTACGTTTTCTCGGCCACCCGCTGGAGCTGGCGGTTTCCGAGGATATGCTGGGCCGCGTCTTCAACGGCATGGGCCAGCCCATCGACGGCGGCCCCGAGATCCTGGCCGACGCCCACCGCGACATCAACGGCCTGCCCATGAACCCGGCGGCCCGCGCCTACCCCGCGGAATTCATTCAGACCGGCGTCTCCGCCATCGACGGCCTGAACACGCTGGTCCGCGGCCAGAAGCTGCCCATCTTCTCCGGCTCCGGCCTGCCCCACGCGGCGCTGGCTGCCCAGATCGCCCGTCAGGCCAAGGTCCTGGGCGACAACGAGACCTTCGCCGTGGTGTTTGCCGCCATCGGCATCACCTTCGAGGAATCCGAGTATTTCATTTCGGATTTCCGCCGCACCGGCGCCATCGACCGCACCGTGGTCTTCTCCAACCTGGCCAACGACCCCGCCGTCGAGCGTATCGCCACCCCGCGTATGGCGCTGACCGCCGCCGAGTATCTGGCCTTTGAGAAGGATATGCAGGTGCTGGTCATCCTCACGGATATCACCAACTACGCGGAAGCCCTCCGCGAGGTCTCCGCTGCCAAGAAGGAAGTCCCGGGCCGCCGCGGCTACCCCGGTTACCTGTACACCGACCTTGCCACCATGTATGAGCGCGCCGGCCGACGCCAGGGCAAGAAGGGCTCCATCACCATGATCCCCATTCTGACCATGCCGGAAGACGACAAGACCCACCCCATCCCCGACCTGACCGGCTACATCACCGAGGGCCAGATCATCCTCAGCCGCGACCTGCACCGCAAAGGCATCGTCCCGCCCGTGGACGTGCTGCCGTCCCTGTCCCGTCTGAAGGATAAGGGCATCGGCGAGGGCAAGACCCGCGAGGATCATTCCGGCACCATGAACCAGCTTTTCGCCGCGTATTCCCGCGGCAAGGAAGCCAAGGAGCTGATGACCATTCTGGGTGAAGCCGCCCTGTCGGACGACGACAAGCTCTTCGCCAAGTTTTCCGATGAATTCGAGCGCCGCTATGTCAGCCAGGGCAACGAGACCAACCGCTCCATTCAGGAGACGCTGGATCTGGGCTGGAAGCTGCTGAGTATGCTGCCCAGAACCGAGCTGAAGCGGATCAAGCCCGAGCTCATCGACAAGTACATGCCCAAGGGGGAGCAGTAAAAAGTCTTTTATTCGGAGGTGATGCTATTTGGCAAATACTGCTGTGACCCCGACCAGAATGGTGCTCAACCAGCAGAAGACCCGACTCAGGACGGCCCGCAAAGGCCACAAGCTGATGAAGGATAAATGCGACGAGCTAATGCGCCAGTTCATGGACGTGGTAAAACTCAACAAGCAGCTTCGCACCCGTGTGGAGGACGGACTTACCGCCGCGTTTGCCTCGCTGCAGGTGGCCAGCTCCATCATGTCTCCGGACATGCTGGAACAGGCGCTCCTGTATCCCCGGCAGAGCGTGGAGCTTGGGCTCAGGTACAAGAACATCATGAGCGTGAACGTCCCTCAGTACAGCTTTCATACCCGCAACGACGACCCGTCCGAGATCTATCCCTACGGCTTTGCGCAGACCTCCGGCGAACTGGACGACGCGCTGGATAAGCTGGCCAGGGTATTTCAGGATATGCTGGAGCTGGCCCAGGTCGAAAAGACCATGCAGCTTCTGGCGGGGGAAATCGAAAAGACCCGCCGCCGCGTCAACGCGCTGGAATACGTGATGATCCCGGAACTGGAGGGCAATATCAAGTATATTTCCATGAAGCTTGAGGAAAACGAAAACTCCACCAAGGTACGATTGCTGAAGGTCAAGGAGATGGTGCTGCAGAAAGCGCACCACTACAAATGACCCGCAAACAGTAATCCAGCCAAAAGCGCCCGGACGCAAGCCCGGGCGCTTTTGTTATCTTGGAGGAATGAAGGAAAAAAGGGGGAAAATTGTTGTTGACTCAGCCCATGGAATAACCGCTGCCGGAACCGGAGGAATCGCTCCCCTGGCCGGGGAACAGGCTGCTGAAATCACCATAGGGATTGGTGGCTCCGGAGGAGCTGCCGGACTGGCTGTTGCTGCCGGACTGATTGGTGGTGGTCGTGGTATCGGCCTTTGCCTCGTCAAAGGTGATGGACAGCGTCTTGGATTCTCCGGAGCGGTAGACGGTGATCTGGGCGGTGTCGCCCGCGCGGTACTGTTTCACCGCGCTGGTGAGGTCGGAGTAGCTGGCGACGGCCTTGTCGCCGATCTTGGTGATCACGTCGCCCGCGGCGATGCCGGCCTTCTCGGCGGCGCTGCTCTTCTCGACGTACTTCACGTAGGCGCCCTGGGGCATATTGTAATACTGGCTCACCACGGAGGTGTAGTTTTCATCCAGCGCGACGCCCATATAGGCCTTACCGGTGACATAGCCGTTGGTCATGAGATCTTTGGCAATGCTCTTGGCATCGTTTGCAGGTATGGCAAAGCCAAGACCTTCCACACTGGTGGCGCTGGAGTTTGCGGAATACTTCGCGGTAGCGATACCGAGAACCTGGCCGTTGGCGTTGTAGACCGGGCCGCCGGAGTTCCCCTCGTTGATGGCGGCGTCGAATTGAAACATATTGATGGCGCTGGAATATTCCGCCGTGGTCACGGCCCGGTCGAGGGCGCTGACGCTGCCGGTGGTCATTGTGAACTGAAGCTCGCCCATGGGGTTGCCCACGGCGTAAACAGTATCGCCCACGGACATGCTGTCGCTGTCGCCAAAGGTAACGGCACTGGTGTTAGCGGCATCGATTTTCAAGACGGCTAAATCGTTTGAACTCTCTACACCGGATACGGCTGCCGTGTAGGAGGTGCCGTCGTGGGTCAGAACGGTGATAGAGCTTTTGCTCTGGTAGGCGTCCTCAATGACGTGGTAGTTGGTGAGAATGTAGCCGTCGCCGCTGATAAAGAAACCGGTTCCGGAGACGGCGGCAGTTGTCGTCTGCCCAAAAAAGTTTGTATAGGTAACGTTGGATTGGATGCCAACGACCTGCTTGCAGGCCATGGCATAAATCTGGGCGGGCGTCATTGTACCGGAGGTTTTTGCGGCCACCGTGGAGGTACCGCTGTCGGCGGAGCCGGCTGTGCTGGTCTTGGCGGTCTCTCCCAGGTTTTTGGTGATGGCCTGACCGGCCAGCGCGCCGCCGGCGATGCCGCCCAGCAGGGCGCACACCAGGCACAGGCACGCCACCTTCCACCACAGCCCGGAGCCCTTTGCCCGGGGCCTCCGCTGTTTCACCCGGCGCTTTTTCTCGGGCGGAACATAATAGCGGGGAGGCGCGGTGGCCTCGTCCTGAGGCACATAATCCGCGTCGGCGTAGAGACGGGTGGACTCTGGCTTCACATAGTGGTACTCGTTTTCCCCCTCCTGCCCGGCGGGAGTGCCCTGCGCAGTTCCGGATTCGCTAAGGTCCTGATTTTCGTTGAGGTCGGACATACAAGATTCCTCCTTATCTGAAAAGCCGCTTGCGGCTCCCTGATTTATATTGTCAATGATAACCGGGAAATGTGACAAAGTAATTAACAAAATCCCAAATTAATATAAATAAATGCCGAAGGATTTGTAAACAAATCCTCGGCATCTATTGTATGCTGCCGCAGCGGGCGTTATCCCGCGTAGGGCAGGGATTCAAAGTAAGCGGTATCCGGGCTTCCGGCGATGCTCCAGCCCCAGTAATCGCCGCCTCTGGCGATGGTGATGGCTCCGGCGCCGCCGCTGCCGTCCACGAAGCGGACCCAGGAGACGCCGTCGGTGGAGGTCAGCAGGATGGAGGTCCCGGCGGGGATGGCATCCTTCAGACCGTCGTCGTAAGCGGCGGGCACCGCGGTCACGGTTTTCAGCCAGGTCTCGTTGCGGGAGAAAGTCCACACGGAGCCCTCGGCCGGACGGAGCGCACCGTCGGCATACTCATACTGCCGCAGCGCGCCGTAGGAGCCGAGCACGTCCTGGGCGCTGCCCAGCATAAGCCCTTCCCCATCCACCCGCTCGATCCAGCAGTCGGTGGAATCACCGGTCTTACCGCTCTCGCTGTCGGCAATGGGGACGGGGGTCAGCGCGCCGTCCCTGTACTTCAGGCACCACAGCACATAATCGTCGGACATGACGTTGCCGGAGAGCAGCAGCTCCATGACCCCGTCGTAATCCACGTCCGCGCACCACAGGGAGGGGTCGCTGATGATCTGGGTTTGATATTCCGCGGTCTTCCCGCCGTCCGTCACGCGTACGGCGTACTGCATATCACTTTCATCGGGGACCTGCTTTTTCACAAACTCCACGGTCTCGTTTGCGCTGTCGCCGTCCAGATCGACAGCGTAGGGCAGCGCGTCGGTGATCTCGGCATAGTTCATGCGCTGGGGCTGACGATAGTCGATGAGCAGCAGGGAGCCGTCCTTGCCGCTCTCGGAGATGAGGCGGGACTGGGCGGTGCCGTCGGCGTTCCGCCAGCTGATGCACAGATTGGGCATCCCCTCGGGGATAACCGCCTGCACGCCCACAGTCTGCCCGTCGGAAAGCTCGGAGAAATATAGGCGCGTCCCGACAGTGGTAAATTCCAGGCCGTCCGAGCTGTCCACACAGGAGAGCGCCACATCGTAAATGGTGCCGCCGGCCGTCAGGGAAAAGGCGCGGCCGGTCTGGGAGAGCGTTGTGCTGCCCACGGTGTTGGGGCTGGCGCTGGCGTCGGTATCGGCGATAGCGATGCCGCCCGCGTTGCCGGTGCGGTTGGAGGCGGGCAGATAGGCGGACCTGAGCAGGGTCCCGATCTTGTCGTAGGGCACGGTGAAGCGGAATTCGCCCGCCGCGTAGGGCGCGATGTCGCCCGCGCCGGCCGCGAACACCAGCCCGTCGGCGGAGAGATACCACGGCCCGTCGGCAACCAGATTGGACAGGGTCTGCTCATAGCCGTCCGTAAACGGGACATCGGCATAGTCCGCGCCGTGAGTGAGATCGGTGATGTAGCTCAGGCAGTAGCTTTTCAGTGTCTGGGCGTCGCCGCTGAGATCGTCGATAGCCAGCTTCGCGCCGGTCGCCAGATCGAAGCTGGCGGCGGAGATGAAGGGCCAGGAATGGGCGCCGCCCAGATTCACAAAGCCGCTGTAGACGAGACTGAGTACGCCGTTGTCGCCCCGGGCGACGGAGACGTGCCGTTCCATGGCGTAGTACGCGCCGGAGAGAAAGCGGTCGGCACTCTGGGCATAGTCGCTTTTGGCCATGTTCAGATAGGCGTTCAGCCCGTCGGTGCCGTCGCCGCTGCCTTCGGAAAAGGCGGAGACGAGCTCCTGCAGCGCGGTGTTGATGGCGGTCTGGGCGGCCTCGCCGTTTTTGATGGTCACGGTGGGCACGTCGTCGGCATAGTGCAGCAGCACCACGTCGGCGGCGTCGCCGCTGCGGCAGTCCTGACTGACGGTCTGCACGGACACGGACACGGCGGGGGAGGCGGTCTCCCCCGCCTCCCCCGCGCCGCAGGCGCACAGGGGGAGAAGGAGGGCAAGCGCGAGTGGGAAAGCCAGTAATTTTTTCATTTTTCCGTATTCCTCAAATGATCTGCTGCTGAATTCAGCCCGTGGCCGCCGCGGGTGCGGGCGTGACGGCCGGAGCCGCAACGGCGTCGGTGGCGGGGCCGTCTTTGAGCGTTTTCTGGGCTTCGTCCGCGGTCTTTGCCATGACCGGGACAATGTCCGTATTGTCGGCGAGCCATTTCAGTGCATTCACGGAGTCAACGGTGAGGGTGGTCTCAAAATAGTCGTAGTATGTCCCGCTGTAGGACCTGTCAATGCCTGTGGGCTGGGCGGACGCGTCGTAGAGATTGAAACAGAAGGACAGGGCGTAGACCTTGGCATAGTAATCGCTGCCGGAGGTCATGAGCCAGATACGCCCCAGCGTGCCGGAATCCACATCCGGCAAAATAGCCTGGCTGTAGAGCTCCTCCGCCTGCGCGGGCGTGAGCGTAATCTGCTCATAGTTTCCGCGGTCAGTGTCGTAGTAGGAGATGTAGGCGTTCGCGATGTTTTTCTCGGTGATCGGAATCTTTGTGGACTTGCGGGACTCTATGGCCTCGCGCGTGTTCAAAAGGGTCTGAAGTTTGTTCAGATCGGAGTTCGGGTCCGCCGCCAGCGTCTCCGTCATCTTCACGGGGTAGGAGCGGATCATGCTCCGGCCGTTTTTAAGAGTGTAAATGATGGTGCATGAATTGTAATCCTGACCCTCGGCCGCGTTTTCAGCTTTGTTTCCGACAATGCTCCGCTGCACCGCGAGGGCGCCCGCGATATTATCCGCGCCCTTCAGCGTCACATTGTCCCCAGCCACGGAAATCGAGACGCTCTCCACCTGAGCGGCGTCGGGATAGTGCGCTTCATAGCCGAAAACATCAAAGCGGCAGCACAGCATCAGGGCCAGAATGCCGCAGGAGAGGATGGCGAAGCCCTTCCAGTTGCCGGAAAACACGCGGAAAGTCTTTTTTATCAGCATGTCGGCAGCAAAGTAGCCGATGAATTCACCCGCCAGCGTGAAAAGAAGAATGAGCCAGAATTTTCTTGGGGAATAGCCGCTGCCGAAAATGACATATACCAGCCATACGCCCAATACCAAGGCGCAGCCCGCGGCAAGGCAGTACTTGAACGCGGGGCGCAGGGCCTTGACAGCCACCACGTCCGAGGAGGTCTCCATCCGGCGCTTCCGGTAAAAGAGCAGGCCCAGCGCGGCGAACGCGGCGCCCGCCGCACAGTAAGCGATGAGCATCCACCACTGGCCGGAGGTGATATAGGCGATGCTGTTGACCCCGCCCGCTACGGCGGAATCATAGACGTAACGCGTTCCGGGCTGAATGGACGTCAGCATCACAAGGGGAGAGAGAAAGGTGACGCTGCCGCCGCTGCTGGTCATGCCGAAAACAAAGGCCTGCAGCAGCGCCCGCACCAACTGCTCCACCGCCCACGCGGTGAGCTGCAGCACGGCGTATACCAGCGGCAGCACCACGATGTTCCCGGTGAGCATGGCACAGAAGGTGGCGAAGCCGTAGAAGGTCACGTTCATCATCACGGTGATGGCCAGCCACTGCCACAGAAAGGCCATATTGAGCAGACCCATTCCCGCTTCGGTGAGGATGGTGATGACAAATACCAGAATATCGGCGCAGAGCATGGCCGTGAGGCCCGCGGAAAAGACGGATATATACAGGATCCCGCGCTTTACGGGCAGGGAGGTCATGAGCCCGGTGAGCCGCGAATTGTAAAGATATCCGAACACGGCCATGGCCGTGGCCGCCGCCATGATAAAGGAAAGAACACAGCCGTCGGTCCATGCCGCGCGGAGGATCTGGCCGGTGACAAGATACAGCTTGTCGGCCTGCGCATAGTTTGTCAGGTTTGTCCCCATCAGCCGCAGCGGCGTGATGATGAACAGGATCATGGCGTAAGCGCCCCACAGCGGCCAGAAGCGCTTGAGCGTGTGGCGATAGATCGCCGCGTTAAAGAACGATGTCTTTGACCGCATAATCGGCGCCTCCCAACTCATAAATAAAGATTTCCTCCAACGTGAGGGGCACCACGTCCATAAACAGCGGACTGGCCGCGGCTAGGGTGTTGGTCAGCGCCTCGGCCTTGCCCCGCAGGATCAGGATCTGCAGGCGGCCGGTGGCGGAGCGGTGCAGGATGTCCAGCCCGTCGGGCAGGGTCCCGCCGTCGGGCAGGGCCAGCTGAATTTTCACGATGTTCTCCTGCAGCTCGCTGAGACTGCGCTCGATCATCATTTTACCGTGGTTCATGATACCCACGTGGTCGCACACATCCTCCAGCTCCCTCAGATTGTGGGAGGACACCAGCACGGTGGTGCCGTTTTCGGCCACATCGGACATCACGATGCCCCATACCTGGCGGCGCATCACAGGGTCCAGACCGTCCACAGGCTCGTCGAGAATCAGCACGTCCGGCCGCATGGACACGGTCAGCCAAAAGGCGGCCTGCTTCTGCATCCCCTTGGACAGCTTGCGGATGGGCCGCTTGGGGTCGATGCCGAATACCTCGCCAAGCTTGGAAAACCGCTCCATGTCGAACTTCGGGTAGAGGCGGCGGTAGAATTTCATCATGTCGCTGATGGTGGCCTGGGGGAAAAAGAACACATCGTCCGGGATGTAGGCCACCCGCTCTTTTACCGCGGGGTTTTCGAAAACCGGCTGCCCGCCGATGGTGATCTCGCCGGAATCGGCCCGCAGAATGCCGGCCAGATGCCGGATGGCCGTGGATTTGCCGGCCCCGTTGGGGCCCACCATGCCGTAGACCGAGCCCTCGGGCGCGGTGAGGGTCAGACCGTCCAGCGCGGCGAAGCCGTCGAAGGTCTTGACCACATTTTTCATTTCAATCACTGTCCCAGGCCTCCTTCCATACGGACCGTCAGGTCCGAAACTGTAAATCCGAGGTAGTTCAGCTCGGTGACGATCTCGTCAAACTTGGCCAGCAGCTCCTGCCGGCGGACGCTGTCCGCGCCGTCGCTGCCGCAGGTAAAACTGCCCTTGCCGGGGATGGTGCAGATGTAGCCCTCGTTTTCCAGCTCCCGATAGGCCCGCTGGATGGTGTTGGGGTTAATGGCCAGCTCACTGGCCAACTCCCGTACGGAGGGCAGCTTGTAGCTCTCGCCCCAGGCGCCCGACACGATCAGATGACGGAGATTGTCCTTCACCTGTTCATAGATCGGGCGGGGATCCCGGTAATTCAGACTGATCAAATGCTCACCGCCTTTCCGCGTATTAACTGTATTAATTTAATTAGCACACACAATATAGCATGAGACCGTGCCGCTGTCAATAAAATTGCAAAAAAAGAGCGCGTTGAAAAACGCGCTCTTTTGACGGTGTTTACAGCAGCCCCATCAGGTGCTGCGCCAGCAGGGAGACGCCCGCGATGCTGATCCAGCAGCACAGACCCAGCAGAATTGGCTTGCCGCCGGATTTGATCAGCTTCACGATGTCGGTGTTCAGGCCGATGGCGGCCATGGCCATGACGATAAAGAATTTACTCAGCTGCTTCAGTATGCCGAACAGGTCGTCGGCGAAGAGCAGCGCGGCGCCTCCGAGCACGGAGGTGGCGATGGTGGTCACCACGGAGGCCAGCACGAAATAGAGGATGAACATGGGGAACACGGATTTGATGCTGACTTTGGCGCCGCCCGCGCCCCCGGCCCGCTTTTCCCGCCGCGCGCGGACGAGGGCCAACACCAGCGTGATGGGGATAATGGCCAGTGTCCGGGTGAGCTTGACAATGGTGGCATATTCCAGCACGGCACCGCCGGTGCCGTGGAGCGTGTCCCAGGTGGAGGCCGCCGCCGTCACGGAGGAGGTATCGTTCACCGCCGTGCCAGCGAACAGGCCGAAGCCCTCGTTGCTCATGCCGATCATGCCGCCCAGCGTGGGAAAGATGAGGGCCGCGATGACGTTGAACAGAAAAATGACGGAGATGGACTGGGCGATCTCCTCGTCGTCCGCGCCGATGACCGGGGCCGTAGCGGCAATGGCGCTGCCGCCGCAGATGGAGGACCCCACGCCGATGAGGGTAGAGATTCTGGAGGGCACCCGCAGGGCCTTGCTCATGACCCACGCCACCACCAGCGACGTGGTGATGGTGGAGACGATCACCGGCAGGGAGGCCTTGCCCACCTTGCCGATGGTGGCCAGATTCAGGCCGAAGCCCAGCAATACCACGGCGGTCTGCAGGACTTTTTTGGAAGTGAAGGAGACACCGAATTTGTAGGGGGCGCTGTCCTTGAGCAGCAGCGCGACGAGCATTCCGGCCAGGATGGCGATCACCGGCGCGCCCACCACCGCCAGCGCCTTGACCGAGCTCACCAGAAACCAGGCCGGCACGGCGATGGCCAGACACAGTAAAATACCCTTCCAGTTTTTCCGAAGAAACGACATCGCGAACTCCCTCCCGTTATTAAAAAAGTCACAATAACAAACATTAACACTATCCATGCCGAAAAGCAACAAAAACCCGCCGGCTTCCCGGCGGGTTTGCAGGATAAAAGAGGGAATTTTACCGTTTGTTGGACTTGCGCCAGATGCGCTGCGCCTCGGCGGCGCGGATCAGCTCGTCCCGGAAGTCGGGATGGGCGAGACCGATGAGCGCCTCGGCCCGCTGCCAGGTGGGCAGACCGGTGAGGTTGGCCACGCCGTATTCCGTGACCATATACGGCGCCTGGGTGCGGGGGGTGGTGATGATGTCGCCCTCGGTGAAGTGGGGCAGGATGCGGGAGTGTACCGCGCCGGCCTTGTCCGCGAAGGTGGAGGTCATGGCGAGAAAGGCCAGGCCGTTCCTTGCCCGGAACGCGCCGGTGACGAAGTCCAGCTGGCCGCCGGTGCCGCTGATCTGCCGGGTGCCGGCGGATTCGGAGCAGACCTGCCCGTAGAGATCGGCGGCGATGCAGCCGTTGATGGACACAAAGTTGTCCAGCTGGCCCACCGTGGCGGGGTCGTTGACGTAGTGCATGGGGGCGGAGAGAATGCCGATGTTCCGGTCGAGAAAATCGTACAGCGCCCGGGAGCCGTTGCAGATGGAGAACACGCCCTTGCCGCGGTTCAGCTCCTTGCGGTTGTTGGTGATCTTGCCTGCCTCATAGAGTTTCAGGTAGCCGTCGCTCATCAGTTCCGTGTGCATGCCCAGATCCTTCAGGTCGGAGTCGGCGATGAGCGCGCCCAGGGAATTGGGCATGCCGCCGATGCCCAGCTGCAGGGTGATGCCATCCCGCAGATAGGGGAAGATGTTGCCCGCGATGACACGGTCGAGGTCGGTGGCCCCGGGGCTCTTCACGGTGGGGATGGGCTCGCTGCTTTCCACCACGAAGTCCACATCCGCGATATTGATGTGGTCGCCCTCGGAGCCGAACACGAAGGGCATGGTGGGGTTGACCTCCAATACGATGCGCTTGGCCGAATCCAGCATCTCCTGCATGCAGCAGTTGGTGAGACCGAAGGAGAAGCTGCCGTGGCTGTCCATGGGGGATACCGTCACCATGGCCACATCCACCGGGGCCAGGCCCTTGGTATAGTAAGCGCCGCAGTTGCGGAACAGCATGGGGCTGTAATAGGCGATGCCCCGGTCCAGATAGCTGCGGTCGATGCCGGAGCAGTGCCACAGGTTATAGGTGAAGGCCTTTTGGTGGGGATCCTGCTCCGCGACCTGCGCGGGGCGCATGGAAATGGCATTGCGCACCTTCACGTCCCGCAGCTCGTCCCGCCGGGCGGCCAGGGCCGCGTCCAGCGCGGTGGGGAAAGAGCAGGTCTGGCTGTAGTCCACCCAGTCTCCGTCCTTGACGATGCGCACCGCCTCCTCCGGGGTGCGCAGCTTCTGCTGATACAATTGTGTAAAATCCATAAGGGCCCTCCGCTAATTCATTTCCAGTCGTCTCAGATCGGGCGCGCCTTCCCCGCCGCACAGGCACAGGGTATAGCCCCGCTGAAAGGGGATGAGGCGCAGTGCGGCGCCGCCGACCTCTGCCGCCAGCCCGCCGTTTCGTATCACGGAAAAGCCGTCCAGTCCCGCCAGGCCTTCGCCGGTGTACTTGACATAGCTCTCCTTGGCGCACCATACCTCGAAAAACCGGCTGGGGTTTCGACGCAGCCATTCCGTCTCCTCGGGACGGAAAAAACGCGCTGCGATTTTCAGTATATCGCGGTTTTCGCTCTGCTGCAGATCCACACCCACGGGTGAACCGCTCAGCGCGCACAGCCACACGCCGCCGCTGTGGGTCACGGAGCAGTACAGCCCCGGATATCCGCGGAAGAAGGGCCTGCCGTTTTCCCGGGCCGCCGCCAGCCGTCCATCCTCCGGCGGAAGACCGGTATAGTCCGCGGCGGCTGCGGTCAGCCGCGCCTCCGTCCGCCCGTGCTCCGTTTCCGTGGGCAGCCAGTACAGAACGGTCACGGTTCCTTGACGCCGTGGGAGCCCATGTAGGACAGCACGTCGCACACGCGGCGCATCTTCCACACATCCCGGGTGGGGATGGTGGTGTCGAACCGATCCTCAAAGGCGCACACGATGTTCATGATGTCAAAGGAATTCAGCTCCAGATCCGCCACAAAGTCCGTATCCATGGTCAGGCCGGTCTTGCCGGTGACTTCGTAAACGACCTGCTGTACAAGATCAAACATTACTCTCTCCTCGTGCCTTAAACAATGTCGCGTTTGATTTTACTGGACGCCGTCTTTTCAAATTCCGCATCCCGGATGTTGATCATCTGGATCTGCTGATAGGTGGGCAGCTGCTTGTTGATGGCGTCGATATCCTTCTGCAGGTGATCGAGGATCTCGTAATTGGTCATTCCGGCGGTGGCCTTGGGATCGGGCACGATGCTGGCCGCGACCTTCACATCGTCGGTGCCCTCACCGCCGGTGGTGGCGCTCACCATAACTTCCTTCACCATGGGCAGCGGCGCGATGAGCGCCTCCAGCATTTCGGGGGAGATCTTGTTGCCGTTCTTGCACACGATCAGGTTTTTCTTGCGGCCGTTGATAAAGAGAAAGCCGTTTTTGTCTATATATCCAAGATCGCCGGTCTTGAACCAGCCATCCTCGTCGAAGGCTTCCTTGGTAAGCTCCGGGTTCTTGTAATAGCCCTGCATCACGTTGGGCCCCTTGACGAGGATCTCGTCGTCCACAAATTTCACCTGGCAGCTGGGAACCACATGCCCTACGGAGCCGACCGCATAGCTCTGCATGCTGTTTACGGAAATCAGGGGCGAGCATTCGGTGATGCCATAGCCCTGAAGCACGGTGATGCCCAGCAGCTTCAGATCGTTGGACAGCTCCCGGCTGATGTGGGCGCCGCCCACCACGAACTGGTCGAAGTTGCCGAAGCCCGCCTTCTCCTTGATGCTGAGGAGATCCTTTTTGCGGAAGGAGAGGCCGATTTTACCCAGGAAACGGTTGATGGACATGAGCGATTTGACCTTGTCCTCCATGCCGGCCTCCGCCACGCCGTTCATCATGCCTTTATAGATTGCCTCGATCATGAGGGGGACGGTCGCGAGGGTCTTGGCCTCGGAGAGCTTCATGTCCCGCAGCATGGTTTTGAGGTCGCCGTTGAGGGTGATGCTGATGCCGTTGATCATGTTGCCCATGACCGTGCTGTTGAGTCCATAGGTGTGGTAGAGAGGCAGGGGAGAAAACAAATCCTGGGTGCCCCGGGCGATCATCACGCTCTCCGTGGCATTCACCAGAATGTTGTGCTGGCTCAGCAGCACGGGCTTGGATGCGTTGGTGGTGCCGGAGGTAAACACAATGGAGGAATCCATTTCCGGGGTGAGGTTGTCGCCCAGCACATCGTCCATTGTCCGGCCCAGCGCCGCCAGGGAGCGCAGCGTCTCGCCCTCGGCATTCCGCCCCATGGGGATCAGCTTTTTCAGGGTGCCGTCCTCGAGAAGCGGCACGCAGATGGGCAAAAAGGTCTGGGAGGCGAACACGCCGGTCACATCCGCGTGGCGCAGCATGGTGCGGATGGTGTCGTCGGGCTGCTCTGTGTCGATGGTCACCGCCACGGCTCCCGCGCAGTTGATGGCCAGAAAAGCGACCAGATAGTCATAGCTGCTCTCGCTGACAATGCCGATGTGCGCTCCGGCAAAGCCGTCGCGGCGCAGCATTCGGGCCAGACCGAAGGTGTCCTCGCCCAGGTCACGGTAAGAGTGCGCTTCCCGCTCGCCCTTGCGCGAGAACTGGACGATGCCCACCTTGTCGCCGTGGGTGTCGGCCAGATACTTCACATAGTCGCAGAAGGTGTCAAAATAGGGAATCTCATACATCTGGAAAGTTTTCATTAGGCGTTCTCCTCATCCTGTAAATCATATTCGCTGGTCCACTCCAGCTCTTTTTTCATGGTGTCGTAATCATCCAGCAGGGCGATAAAGGTCTTGGCCATGGTCTGATCGAACTGGGTCCCCGCGCCGCGGCGCAGCTCGCTGAGGGCGTAGTCCAGGGAACGGCTGGCCCGGTAGCGGCGGGTGGAGGTCATGGCATCGAAGGAATCGGCCACGGCGATCATGCGGGCCCCCTCGGGGATAGCCTCTCCGGCCAGCCCGTCTGGATAACCCCGGCCGTCCCAGCGCTCATGGTGGCTGCGGACGACGCCCGCGATGTCCTGAAACAGCGACAGAGAGGACAGCAGTTCATAGCCCCGCAGGGGGTGGGTCTTGATCACGGCGTATTCCTCGTCCGTCAGCGAGGTATCCTTCAGCAGGATGCTGTCGGGGATGTTCAGCTTGCCCACATCGTGGAACAGTCCCGCCACGCGCAGACGTTCGCAGTAGGCATTATCCTTGCCCATGGCTTCGGCGATCTTTGTCGCGTAATAGGACACGCGGTCCGAATGGCCGCGGGTATAGATGTCCCGGGCGTCGACGGCCAGCCGCAGGGCGCGGACGATCTCCAGATTGCTTTCCCCAAGCTTCTTGTTGGCCTCGGTCAGGGCCTCGTTCTGGCTGCGGATGGTGCGCATCTGCTGCACGGATTTCACGCAGGTTTCCACCAGCAGCTCCAACTGGTCGAAACGGTCGCTCTTTTCGTAGTAGCCCTGGATGTCCAGCGCGCGGATGGTTTTGATGGGGGGCGCCATACTCTTGTGCCCGGTGAGCAGGATAATGAAAAGGTCGGTGTTGAACTGCCGGATGCGCTCCACCACCTGATCGCCGCAGATGGGCGTCATCAGGAAGTCCAGCAGGAGGATGTCGAAGTGGCCGTTGCGCACCACCGCCACGGCGGCCTCTGGGTCATTGCAGGTCTCCACGGCGTAGCCTGCGTTCTGAAAATAGCTCTGCAGCGTCAGCGTCATCACGGGGTCGTCGTCCAGCGCCAGAATGGAGATGTCCCGCTCCTCCCGCTCACCGCTCATGTTGAGTCTCATACTTCATCCTCTCTTGTTCCCGTCTGCGCCGGAACCGGCGTCAGCGTTACGTTTTCCAGCGGTATGGACATCCCGAAGACGGTGCCGCCGCCGGGGTTGTCCTTCAGCCACATGGTGCCGCCTAACTTGCCGCGCACCACCACGTTGGAAATGTACAGGCCCAGGCCGGTACCCTGGGTGCCTTTGCTGGTGGTCATCTCCCGGAACAGCTTCTTCCGCACGCGGGGATCCACGCCGGTGCCGGAGTCCCGCACGAAGATGCGCAGGTTTTCCTCGTCCTTGTCCACGCCCAGCACGATCTTTCCGCCGCCCACCTGCTTTTGGGCGTAAATGGCGTTGGAAATCAAATTGTTGAGCACCTGAATGAGGTTGTTCACATCACCGTGGAGGATGATATCCTCCTGGATATCGCTTTCGCACACCAGCTGACAGCCGTTGGACAGCAGCTCGTGGCGCATCAGCAGGGAGGCCCGCTTGGTCAGCTCGTTCACCGTGAAGGTGGATTCCTCGTTTGTGCTGGCGTGAGCGGCCTGCCCCTTGATGGCGGTGATGATGTCGGACATATAGGCGCAGGAATCCCGGATGCGCACCACCCAGGAATTCATTTCGCTGCAGATTTCCCGGAAATCGTCGTTGGTCACGGAGGGATTGCCGATGCTCTGCCGGCCTTCCTCCACCAGATTTTCCAACGCGGAGGCACAGCCGGAGATGCTCATGATGGGGGTCTTGAGGTTGTGGGCCAGGCCGCCCACCATTTGGCCCAGGAAGGCCAGTCGCTCCTGCTCCATCATGCGGGTGCGGCTGTTCTCCAGCTGCTGCATACTGGTTTTCAGGGCGGTGATGTCCTTGAAAATGCATACATAGCCCGTGAGCTTGTCGCCCACCAGCAGCGGCGTGATCTCGGCCACATAGTACAGGCGATTGTCTCCGTTCTCTTTGGACAGGGTGACGGCCTGCTCATAGGACACGCCGCCGGCGTTTTTGGTACTGGCCTCCACGGCGGTGAGCAGGTTGTACACGGGGGCCTTGGCTTCCCGGTCCTCCTCCTTGGCGCAGTCCATGAGATAGGTATTCTCGCGGATGTCGTACTGCTTGCCGAACACCGCCCGGAAGGGCTGGTTCATGCTCAGGATCAGGCCCTTGTCGCTGAGAATCAGATAACAGTCGGAGATGCCGTCCAGAATGTGCTGGGTGGCGATGGGCTGAATGTCCAGCAGATGCAGCTGATAGATGTCGTAGCCGTGGAAAAACAGCGCGGCGATAAAGCTCAGGGGCGTGGCGGCGATGGTCATATCCGCCAGTCCCAGCGTGGCGATGACGCTCACAGCCAGCGGCACCAGCACGCCCAGGATATATAGCACACCCTGCTTGATGTACAGCTTCGACGGCGCGGAATTGATAAAGCGGATCATCAGAACGATGCCGCAGATCATGCAGGCGTAGTTGTACAGGCCGCTGAAGTAGATGTACGGCCCGAACACGATCTGGCTGCGCACAATGGAAAAATTAGCATAGTACAGATGATGCAGGGGGTTGGTCCACACGATGATGTTGGTCAGCAGCGGCACGGCGAAAAGCCACAGGGCCTTCCGGGGCAGCTTTTCCCAGCCGTGGATGAAGGCCAGGGCGATGAGCAGGCAGAACACCGGCATGGTGCTGGCGCCCAGATTGGTGATGGCGTCGAGAATGAACAGATCCCGCAGGTCCCCGCTGGGGGTGTATTTCATCAGCAGCAGCGCGACCACCCAGATGAAATAAGATACCGAAACGCCCAGATAGATCCGGGGCAGCAGAAATCTGCGCCGATGATTGAAAAGCCAGAGCGAGAAGCCGACCAGCGCGCAGAGGACGACCATGAAAATAAGGGTAGCTGCATCGGAGATCATGCGTTTACTCCTTCCTCAAAGGAAACCGCGTATTCCTTCAGCCGGACTTCCGGCCCGGAGGAGGGCGGGGCCACGCCCAGTGAATTCAGCAGGGCGGTGGTTTTGGCCCAGTCGGGGGTGATTCGGGCGGGCCCGGCGCGCAGCGCGCGGTTCCAGATCTCAATCAGCGGGGCGGCGTCCGCGGCGCGGGGGCCGTGCGCGGTCTCGGTGAGCTTTGCGGAAAATTCTCCGTCCTCCACCACGGCCACATCCGGCGCGATGGCGCGTACGGCGTCCCCCATGGGGATGGGCGCGGGGTCGGCGATGTGGCATACCGGCGCCCCCGCCGACGAGAGGGCCGCGATGGCCCGGGCGGTAAAGTCGATGGGGGTGAGATCCATGGGCATGGCCGCCATGCTCCGGGGGATCGCGCCCACGGCCTGAACGCCGCGGAAAGTGAGGTAGACGGCGTTGGACCGGGGATTGGGCTGGAACACGCCGTCGCTGTCGCGGCCCACCAGCCGGCCCAGACGGAATACCCGCCCGCACAGACCCCGCTCCACCCGGTCGTAGACCTCGCGTTCGGCCAAGAACTTGCCCCGGACATAGATATTGTCCTGCCAGTTCTGGCCGATATCGAAGTCGGCCTCGGTGAACACCGCGGTCTGTTCCGGGTCCCGCAGCAGATATTCGCCGGAGACGCTCAGGGTGGAGACGTGGTTAAAGGGCACGCCGACGGCCAGCGCGAAATCCGCGGCGTTGACGGTGCCCGCCACGTTGGTGTCCAGAGAGCCGCCGTCGCTGGCATAATGGCGCACATCGGCGGCGCAGTGGAACACCGCGCCCACCCGGCTTGCCAAAATGGCGTACTGATCGGTCTCCATGCCGAAACGGGGCTGAGCCACATCGCCCTTCGCGGCGCTGACCCGCCAGCTGTTTTCGGCGCACCAGTCCGCGCCGAAGTAGCGGATGAGCGCGGCCAGCAGCCGGGCACGGTCGCCGTCCCGCAGCAGACACAGCACCGTGTCCGCCCGGCCGCTTTCCAGCAGCTCGCGCAGCAGATGGGCGCCCAAAAAGCCGGTGGCGCCGGTGAGAAGCGCGCATTTCGCGGGCAGCGAGGCCAGCGCAGGGGGCGCCGAGGGCGCGGGTCTGGGGACAAACAGCACCGTGTCCCGGGGGGCGTCGTCGGCGATACCGGCGCTCACGGGCGCGGATTGCGCCAGCAGCGCCTCCTGCTCCCGCAGCGTGGGATGGGCGTAAAAGTCGGCCAGGGTCATATTGAAGCCCCGCTCGTAATAGCCGGTGAGCACGCTCAGCGCGGCCAGGGAGGTGCCGCCCTGACGGAAGAAGGACTCGGTGTCGGAGATGTCGTCCCGCTCCAGCGCCTCGCGCCACACATCCCGCGCCTCCGCGCCGCCGGCGGACCTGGCGGGGGCTTTGGGCGTGGCGGGGACGGGGGCGGGCGCCCCCGGGGCGTAGGCCGCCAGCGCGGGCAGATCGGCCTTGCCGCTGGCATTCACGGGGATGGCGTCCAGAAAGACGAATTCCGAGGGCATCATGTACTCGGGCAGCAGCTTTTCCATACTCCGCCGCAGGGCCCGCTCCTCGCCCACACCCTCCGGCACGGCAAAAGCGCGCAGATAGGCGCTGCCGTCGGCCCGGTGACACAGCGTGGTCACGCATTGACGGCAGAAGCCGCTCTGCACGGCGGCGCCGTTGATCTCGTCCAGTTCAATGCGCAGCCCGTTGACCTTGACCTGGGCGTCCGCCCGGCCGAGGCAGTCATAGTGCCCGTCGGCCCGCAGCCGGGCGATATCCCCCGTGCGGTACATGGTCTCGCCGGGGAAGAAGGGGTCGGGCACAAAGGCCTTTTCCGTCAGCTCCGGGCGGCCCACATAGCCGCTGGAAAGGCACTCGCCGGCGATATAGAGTTCGCCCCGGGCGGTGGGCAGTACCTCGCGCCCGGCGGGGTCGAGCACGTATAGCCGGCAGTTTTGATAGGGCTTGCCGATGGTCACCGGCTGCCCGGGAGCCAGCGTGGAGGACGAGGCGTACACTGTGGTCTCCGTGGGTCCGTAAAGATCCACCAGCGCGGCGTCGGTCACGGCGGAGACGGCGCCCACCAACGCGGCGGAACTGGCCTCGCCGGTGAGGATGAGCAGGCGCACATCCTTCAGCGCGGCGCGGAAATCCTCGTTCCCCAGACACAGCCGTATCTGGGAGGGCGTGATCTGCACCGTGGTGACGGCGTTGTCGCGGATGAGCTTGGCCATGCGCCAGGGCAGAGCCCGCTCTTCCTCGTCCGCCAGAATCACCGTGCGGCCCATGGTCAGGGGCAGAAGCCCCTCGGTCATAAAAATGTCGAAGGTCATGTTGGCGATGCACAGCACGTTGCCGCCGTCCGCCGACAGGACTTTTTTGGTGTTGATGCAATAATTTGCCACGGCGCGGTTGGGCACCATCACGCCCTTGGGCTTGCCGGTGGAGCCGGAGGTGAACAGAATATAGGCCAGTCCGCCCGCCCGCGCCACGGGTGCGAAGGGCGCGCCCTCGTCCAGCATCACGACGGGCGTCACACCGTCGATGCCCTGCACGGCGCTCACGCAGTCGGCGCCGCACAGGACGGCGGAGATCTCCGCCGTCTCCAGCATATAGCGGATGCGCTGCTCGGGGAAATCGGCCAGGAAGGGGACATAGGCGCAGCCGTTTTTCAGAATGGCCAGCATCCCGGCAAAGATCTCCGCGCCTCTGCGGCAGCACAGACCCACCCGCCCGCCGGGGGCGATGCCGGCCTGCTGCAGCAGGCCGGCGCAGCGCAGGGCCATGGTCTCCAGCTGCGCGAAAGTGACGGTCTCGCCGCGAAAGATCACGGCGGGGGCGTCGGGCGTGCGCGCGGCCTGTTCGGAAAAGAGCGCGTCCATGGTGGCGTTGCGGAAGGGCGTCACCGTCTGGCGGGGGATGGTGAGCAGGCGCAGACGGTCGTCCGTGTCCAGCAATTCCAGCGTGCCCAGCTGGGCGTCGCCCTCCGCGGCGCACAGGGCGGCGACAGCCTGGACAAAGCAGCGGGCATAGAGCGCCGCCGAGTCCCGCTCAAAGAGGGAGGAGGCGTATTCCAGCGCAAAGGAAAAATCGCCGCCGGATTCCGCGCCCTCCAGGGTGAGGTCCATTTTCGCGGTGGTATGGGGGGTGTCCAGCACCCGCAGGGGCCCGCCGCCCAGCGTGAGATCGTTCACATCCAGCGGACGGTAGGTGAAAAGCACCTGAAACAGCGGATTTTCACCCAGCGCGCGGGGCAGCTCCAGCTTGTTCAGCACCTGATCCAGCGGCAGCTCCTGATGCTCCAGCAGCCACAGCGTCTCCCGCCGCAGGCCGGCCAGATAGCCGGAGACGGTGCGCTCCGCCCCGGGCTGCACCCGCAGGGGCAGGGTGGCGATAAAGGGCCCACAGACCTGCCACAGTTCGCTGCGGCTGCGGCCGGACACCGGGGTGCCCAGCAGCAGCTCCTCCCGACCTGAAAGGCGGCCCAGCAGCAGCCCGAAGGCCGCGGCAAACACCATAAAGGGCGTCAATTCCCGCTCCCGGCACAGCGCGCGGCAGGCCTCGGCGGTCTGGGGCGGCAGGGAGAAGACACAGACGTCGCCTTTGAAATCAAAGGGATGGGGCCGTGGCCGGTCCGTGGGCAGATCCAGCGGCGCGGGGGGCGCGGCGAGATGCTCGCTCCAGGCGTCCAGCGCGGCGGCGCCGTCCTCCCGCTGCTTCCAGCAGCAGTAATCCTTATAGGTATAGGCCGGAGCGCAGGCCCCGCCGGCGTAAAGCGCATCCAGCCGTTTGAGCAGAATGGGCGTGCTCAGACCGTCCCCCACGATGTGGTGGACATCCATCAGCAGGCCGTAATTGCCCTCCGCATCCCGCCACAGCGCGGCGCGGAGCAGCGGGGGCGCGGCGAGATCGAAGGGGCGGAGGAAGTCCCGCCAGACCTGCTCCAGCGTGCCCTCCGCCAGCGGCAGCTCAAAATGCACCTCGGGCAGAATCTTCGCGCGGAGCGCGCCCTTTTCCAGCACAAAAGCGGTGCGGAACAGATCGTCCTGAGCAATGAGATCGGTGAAAGCCCGCTCCAGCCGCGCCCGGTCGGGCGCGAAGGACAGGCGGAACGCGCCCGGCATATGGTAGGCCATGCTGTCCGGGGCCATGCCGCACTGGACATAGATATTCTCCTGAATGGGGGACACGGGGTAGGAATCCTGCGCCCCGGCCCTCTGCAGCGGGGCGGCGCAGCCCGCGCCCTGACCGCCGCACAGCCACTCCTCCAGCCGTTTGGCGGTACGGCAGGCGTACAGGTCGGAAATGCGGATGCGTCTGCCCAGCACGTCCTCCAGCCGGGCCAGTGCCTCCATGGCGTTCAGCGAGTTGCCGCCGAACAGAAAATAGTCGCCGTCCGCGCCGATGTCGGAGGTGCCAAGCACGTCGCGGAACACCCGCAGGATGCGCTCCTGTTGGGGTGTCTCGGGCGCGCTGTCGCCGCCGGAAAGCTCGGGATCGGGCAGCGCCTTTTCATCCACCTTGCCGCTGGGGGTCAGGGGCAGGGTGTCCATTTTCAAAATACGCGCAGGCAGCAGATACAGCGGCAGCCGCTCGCCCAGATAGTGCAGCAGCTCACCCTCGGTCACGCCGTCCTCCGCCACGCAATAAGCGCACAGCACGGTCTGCCCGTGGGCCTCCACGGCCTTTACGGCGGCCTTGCGCACGGCGGGGTGCCCCATCAGGCAGAAGGCAAGTTCGTCCGGTTCGGCCCGCTGACCGCGGATCTTCAGCTGCCTGTCCCGCCGGCCCCGGAGCAGCAGCGCGCCCTCCGATGTCCAGCAGGCCATGTCGCCGGAGCGGTACATGCGCCCGCCGGCGATGAAGGGGTCGGGCAAAAAGGCCTTCTCCGTCAGTTCAGGCGCGTTGCGATAACCCCGGCCCACGCATTTCCCACCGATGTACAGCTCACCGTAGACACCCAGCGGCAGCGGCTCCAGCCGGTCGTCCAGAACATAGAGGGCGCAGTTGGGCATGGGCGAACCCACGGAGATCTCGCCGCAGTGATCCAGCCGGGCCAGACTCACGCCCACAGTGGCCTCCGAGGGGCCGTATTGATTGTAAAGATGCGCGTCCGTGATGTTTTTCAGCGCCCGCAGCAGGTCGCCGGAAAAAGCTTCGCCGCCGCAGAGCAGGCCCTTGCGGCCCCGCATCGCGGCCCGGAACTCCGGCGATTCCAGATAGGCCTGCAGCCGGGAGGGCGTCATGCACAGATAATCCACGCCATAGTCGGTGATCACTCTGGCCAGCGCGGCGGGGTCCTCCTGCTGGGCGTAATCGGCGAATACCACCGTCAGCCCGTTGAGCAGGGAGGTCAGGCATTCCAGGATGAACGCGTCGAAGGACACGTTGCTGATGGACAGCATCGCCCCTTCGGAGAAAACGGGCTTCATACCCGCGGCAAAATTCAGCAGATTGCCCGCACTGATCTCCACGCCCTTGGGCTGTCCGGTGGAGCCGGAGGTATAGACCACATAGGCCAGATCGTCCGCGCTCTCGGCGGGGGCGACAAAGCCCGCCGCCGTATGCGGCAGCGTGTCGGCGATGAGAACGGGCAGCGAGAGATCGCCCGGCGCGAACCGGGCGGGCACGTCCGCCGCCGTAATCAGCAGGGCGGCGCCGCTGGCTTTGAGAATGCCCGCGGCCCGTGCGGCGGGCAGATCGGGTGAGAGCAGCAAAAAGGCCTTGCCCGCGGCCAGTACGCCGGCCAGCGCGCAGCCCAGCTCACTGCCCCGGGACAGCATCACGGCCACCACCGCTTCCCCCTCGCCGCAGCGGGTGCGGATGGCCGGGGCCATGGCCATGGCCCGCCGGCACAGCGCCTCGTAGGTCACCCGGCCTTCCCCGTCGATGAGGGCGGCGCGGCGCGGGTGCCTGGCGGCGGCGGCGGAAAGTGTTGCCCACAGGCCCTCGCCCGACGCGGCCGCGGCGGTGCGGTTGAAGGTATACAATACCTTTTCCCGGTCGTCGGCGGTAAGGATGTTCACCTCGCGGATGGGCCGGCCCGGGTGGCTGAGAATCTGGTCGAGAATGGTGCAGATCACGCCGTGCAGCCGTTCGATCTCGTCATTGGTAAAAAGCTGGGCCAGATAATCGTAGTCCACCGTGTAGCGGCGGTTATCCTCCAGATTGGTCACGTGGATGCACAGCTGCTCCGCCTGATAGCCGCCGTAATTCCAGCGGCCGGAGAAGCGCACGGTGGTGTCCTCGTTTTTGTAGCTCAGATTATCCTGATAGGACAGGGCCACCCGGAAAAGACGCCCGTCGTGGCCGGGAAGGGCCTCGATGCGCTGGAAGGGGTAGCGCTGATGGCGCAGCAGCTCCAGCCAGGTCTCCGACAGGCGGTCGTTGAATTCCTCCGCCGTCCAGTCCTCGTCCAGCTCGGTGATCAGCGGCAGGGTGCTGACGAACATCCCGGTGGTCTGGCGGGCGATGAGATCGGTGCGGTTGTGGATGGGCACGCCCACGGCGATGCGCCGGCCCGCGCCCATGCGCCGGGCGGCGATGGCCAGCGCCATATAGTAGGGCGAAAAGGGCGAGACCCGGCGGCTCTGGCAGAAGGTGTAGATGGCGTGGTTGAGCGTTTCGGGCAGCGTATAAGTGAGCCGCCGTCCCACCGGACTGACGCTGGCGCCCCGCTGTTCCTTGAAGGACACGGGCTCCGCCGGGGTCTCCAGCAGGCCGCGCCAATAGCGCTCGTCGGCCCGGCAGCCGGCGGAGTCCAGATATTGCAGCTCTTTGTCGATATGAAGCTTGTAGTCGGGCGAGGGCTCTGGCTGGGGATCCTTGCCGGAGAGGAGGGCCAGATAGGTCTCCGCGATGCGGTTGCACAGCAGCACCTGGGACCAGCCGTCCATAATAATGTGATGGGACTTGATGAGAACGCCGCCGTCCACCACGCCGGTGCGGAACAGGTAGAACCGGCACAGCGGCGCGCCGTAAAGCGGCATGGACTCCCGCGTGACGGCGGTCTCCCAGTGGGAGAAGCCCGCCGGATCCGTCAGCGAAAAGTCGAATACGGGAAAGATCTCCGGGGCGGCGGGCGCGTATTCCTGCAAAAGCTCGGTGCCGGCGGGCACCAGCCGGGTGCGCAGGGAAGCGTCGGAGGCCAGGATGCGGTTGAGGGTCTCGGACAGCAGCGAAAAATCCACCCTGCCGCTGATCCGCACGGTGGCGCTGATGACATTGATGGAGGTACCCGAATAGCGCAGCTCCAGATCCCGGATATTCTGCTGGCTCAGCGACAGCGGAAACGACTCGCTGCTTTTTGGCAACCCCATTTCTCCTCAGTCCTCCTCATTCCCCGATGCTGTTATCCATCAAACATAAATGTAGAAAAAAACATAAAAATGTCGTAACTTATATTTTAGTAGAAAATTTGGTAAAAAACAAGAGGATTTTAGGTATACATAAAAATTTATCCTGCGGCAAACGGAGATTTGCCGCAGGATTGAAGGTTAACCGTATTATTTCGCTTACAGGAAAAATTTCCGCTCCAGATGCTCCCGCAGCGGCCGGACCAGACCGGCCACCAGCAGAAAAGCCCCAAACACGGCGAAAGCCGTGACGGAATAGAGGCTCCAGGAAAACATCCGGGCGCCGAAGGTGATATGCTCCAGAAATTCCACCAGCATGGTGCTGCCGCCGATGGCGATGAGCAGCCCGCCGGTGATGACCAGGCGGCCCTTTCTGATATAGCGCAGCATGGCGATGGCGGCGGTGGTGAGCAGGCACAGCAGCATCACCACGGGCAGGGCGAAGGACAAGAACCAATGCCCCCCGGTGGCGAGACAGATATACAGCAGATAGCCGCAAACAGCCACAAAGTCCACCGGCACAAAGACCAGAGGGAGTTTTTTTCGGAACCAGCCCGGCAGGAAGGCCACGATATACAGCAGCGCCGCGCCCAGCATCACGTAGCTGGACCAGGCGACCCCGCCGTAGGTGTTCAGACACAGGATCAGCGCGCTCAGGCTCACTGCGGCCAGGATCACGCCGATCAGCGCCAGCCCGGCCACCCGATCGGCATAGGACTTGTCGGGATAGCGGCAGGGATAGCCGGCCTCGCCCACGTCCCCGGTGGGGTTCCACACCGGGGTGCCGCACAGCGGACAGTCTATAACCCCGTCCTGCAGTTTTACTCCGCATTTTACACAGTACATTTATTTGCCTTTCGTTTGAGTTCCTTTGGTGTCGTTGGATTCGATGGATACGGGGATGCCCAGCTCCACAAGCCCGGAGAAAAAGCGCCGTTCCAGCTCCGCTTCCTCGATGTTCCTTATCATGCTCACGCAGGTCATGTCGCCGAAGCTCGCCACGGCGCAGTTGTTGGGATAGCTATACTGCACGCCGATGATGAAATCGAGGCGGGCGATAGAGTCCCGCATCGCCTCCGGCACGGCCACCGCGCCGAGATTTGAAATGTTAAGGCAGCCTTTTGTCTCGCCCACGGAATCATAGACGATGCGCATGGCCGTGTTCTTGATGAAAAGGGGCGTGAGGCGCATGGCGGGAAATTTCTGCGGGTTCACATTTGCCGCGATACGTCCCGCCATGCGCTGGGGCGTAACTTCCAGCGCCAGCTGGTGGCCGAACTCCGAGACGAGCTCCCGCAGGGAATATTCACCGAGCTTCGGGTCCACGCCCGGATTCACCGTGAGGGCGAAATTCCGCAGGGTCTCGCTGCCGAAAATCCGGCGGAGGTTGACGGGAATGGTGATCTTCACCGGCTTCTGCCGCCGGTGCGGCACCTCGGCGGCCTGCATGTCCAGGATGGAGCGGGCCATCACGGCGGCAAGGAACGCCGTCACCGTGCCGCCGTATTCATGGGCCTTCGCGATGAGCGTCTTTGTGTCGATAACGCCTGTGATGAGGTGCAGATAGCCGCCCGACTCCCGCGTACCCGACAGACGCCAGGAGTTTGACTCCGCGCGGCTCATGGGGTGCTTGCCGCTGCAGCGCTGGAAGCTGTCCTCCAGTTCACCGTCCCGGGGCCGCTGGGTCAGATCCAGCACGCCGTCCGTGGGCGGAACGACGGTGCCGTATTTAATGCGCAGATATTCCGCCGCCAGTGTTTTTAGGAAGATCATGCCGCCGGAGCCGTCGGTCAGGGCGTGGAAGAACTCCACGGCGATGCGGTTTTTATAGTACAGCACCCGAAAACAGCAGCGGCGCAGCTCCCGCGCGCCCATGTGGGTCAGGGGGTAGGCGTAATCCTGCCGCACCCGGGGCACGGCGTGGACTTCTTCCAAAAAGTACCAGAACAGGCCGGAGCCCAGCCGCACATAGACGGAGGGGAAGCGGGGCTTGAGATGATCCACGGCCCGCTGCAGCGTCCTGGGGTCGATGTCCTCCTTTAGCGTCACGGAGACCCGGAACACGTTGACCCATTCGGCGCGGCGGATGGCGGGAAAGATGAGCGCCGCGTTGTCCAGCGGCATCCATTGCCTGCTCATCGGACGATGCACCGCACGAAATCGCAGATGGCGTCCATGTCCGCCTGCCGCTCCTTAAAGCCGTACAGCACATAGGCGTGCCACATCTCCGGGGCGATGGTCAGCGAACTCCGGCAGCCCGCCGCCAGCAGCTTTTCGTGCAGCGATACGGCGTCGTCCCGCATGATCTCGTCCGCGCCCACGAACAGCAGACTGTCCGGCAGGCCGGAGAGGTCGCCGAACAGGGGGGAGCAAAGGGGGTCGGCCGGGGTATCGGTGTATACCATGGCGAAACGCTCCAGACGGAAGGCGGTCATGGAGGGGTCGATCTTGGCGTTGTATTTATAGGACGCGCCGGAGGCGGTGAGGTCTGTCCAGGGGGACATCCCCACCAGCCCGCCCGGCAGAGGCAGTCCCTCCGCCTTGATCCGCAGGCACATGCTGTAGATCAGTCCGCCGCCGGCGGATTCCCCGGCCAGCGCGATCTTTTCCGGCGGGAAGGATTTGATGAGGTAGCGGTAAGCGGTCATGGCGTCGTTGAGGGCGGCGGGGAAGGGATATTCCGGCGCCAGCCGGTAGGCCGGGCAGAACACCCGGGCGTTGGCCTGAGAGGCCAGAATGGTGCCGAAGGCCTTGGCGTATTCCAGCTCGCCGCAGCAGTAGCCGCCGCCGTGGACGTACAGCACCGCACCCTTGCCCGTGGGCAGGGTGGGGGAGATCATCACGGCGCGGAAGCCCTCAAAAAAAGACTCCTGCATCAGCATATTGGCGGGGCAGAGCTTTTGCATCACGGCGCCCAGAAAGTCCTGCGCCCTGCGCTCCACAGAGATGGGTTCCTCCTCGGCCACGCCGGTGAGCTTTTTCAGTTGCGCGCGCACAAAACGCACAGATCGGTCCGCCATGCCGCGACCTCCTTTTTAATTCGAACTGTTTTCGGGTTTCAAATGCGCCATCGCGCGGCGCGCGATGATGCGCGGTATAATAACCGTGTAATGGTTATTATACCATAGTGTGCCTGTTGCGCACAAGAAGCAAACCGTCCGGGGCAAAAAAATGCGGCGCGCACTTTTCTTCGCAAGAAAAACATGATATAATAATCAACACTTTATCCATATTTTTCACGGAGGGAGGCTGAGACCATGTATCAACCGCTGGCGGACGAGATCCGTCCCTCGGAGCTGTCCGAGGTGGTGGGCCAGAAGCACATTCTGGGCGAGGGCGGGATGCTGCGCCGCATCATCGAAAGCGGCAATATTCCCAACATGATCTTCTACGGCCCCTCCGGCACGGGCAAGACCACCGTGGCCCGCATCATCGCCCGGCGCACCAACCGCACCCTGCGCAAGCTCAACGCCACCACGGCGGGCATCGCCGATATCAAGGACATCATCGCCGAGCTGGACACGCTGCTCACGCCGGGCGGCGTGCTTTTATACCTGGACGAGATCCAGTATTTCAACAAAAAGCAGCAGCAGTCGCTGCTGGAATTCATCGAGGACGGCCGTATCACCCTCATCGCGGCCACCACGGAAAACCCGTATTTCTGCGTGTTCAACGCCATTCTCAGCCGCTCCACGGTGTTTGAATTCAAATCCGTCCCGGCGGCGGAGGTGGAACCCGCCGTGGCGCGGGCCATTGCCCTCACGGCCCAAAAGCAGGGCGTGAAGGCCGCGGCGGAGGACGGGGTGGTGCCCTTCATCGCCTCGGCCTGCGGCGGCGACGTGCGCAAGGCGGTGAACTCGGTAGAGCTGCTGCTGGGCGCGGCGAAGCCCGCCGGGGGCGAGGTCACGCTGACCCTGGCCGACGCTCAGGCCATTTCCCAGCGCTCCTCCATGCACTACGACCGGGACGGCGACCAGCATTTCGATACGGTCTCCGCCTTGATGAAATCCCTGCGCGGGTCGGACCCGGACGCGGCGCTGCATTACCTTGCCCGCCTGCTGGAGACCGGCGACCTGCTGGGTGCCTGCCGCCGCATTTTGTGCTCCGCCAGCGAGGATATCGGTCTGGCCTATCCCCAGGCGGTGCCCATCGTGAAGGCCTGCGTGGATTCCGCGCTGCAGCTGGGACTGCCGGAAGCGCGTCTGCCGCTGGCAGAAGCCGTGCTGCTGCTGGCCACCGCGCCCAAATCCAATTCCGTGGTTATGGCCATCGACAGGGCCATGGGCGACGTGAAATCCGGCAAGGCCGGGCCCATCCCCAGAGAACTGCAGAACGTCCACGCCGACGGCGCGGGTTTTGAGCGGGAGCAGGGCTACAAATATCCCCACAGCTATCCCGGCCATTGGGTGGCCCAGCAGTATCTGCCGGACGAGCTGAAGGACGTCCGCTATTACGAATACGGCGACAACAGGACCGAGCAGGCCGCCCGGGCCTACTGGGACAAGGTGAAAGGCGGAAGGTGAGGCATGGATATTCAGGTGGGCGACGTGCTGACCATGAAGAAAGCGCATCCCTGCGGTTCCGACCGGTGGGAGGTCCTGCGCACGGGCGCGGATTTCAGGCTCCGCTGTCTTGGCTGCGGGCACGAGGTCCTGGGGGCGCGGTCCCGATTTGAGAGAAATATAAAGAAGGTGGAGAGAAAGTGAATCCGATCGTTTATGTGTTTATCGTCATCGCGCTGGCGGGCGCGGCGGGCGTAGTGGTCACGCTGAAAAAGAAAAAGACCACCCCGCGGGAGATTTTCGCGCCGAAGATGACCGTGTATGTGACTCTCACGGTGGTGTTTGCCCTCATGGCGGTGATGACCGGTCTGTTTACAAAATAAAAGCGGGGGCCGCGGCCCCCGCTTTTATTTTTTCTTTCGTTTTTTGAAAATTTTCGAGCGGTACTGTACCACGAGGATGATGCCGAACAGCACGTACAGTGTCCCGTAGACGACCCAGGTCCAGGTGATGCTCCGCGCCACAAAGCCCAGCAGCAGCAGCATGGGCGCGCCCAGCACGATGCTCCAGAGATTCTGATAGATCAGGTTGTGGGAGGCGGGCGTCTCGAACAGCGGGTCGATCTCCCGCAGCAGGATGATGCCGGTGGAGGCGGTGCCGGTGTTCTGGCCGTACATGGTCAGAAAGGACTCGTCCGAATAATCGGGGAACAGAAAGCGGCAGACCTTGAGATCGTACCAGTAGGTCACCAGCGCGCCTGCGACGCAGATCAGGGCCAGCGGCAGGAGAAATTCTTTGTGCTTGAAGGCCTCCAGACTGATGGCCGCGATGGAGGCCGTCACCATCAGGTCGAAGAACAGGCCGCTGATGCGGTTGAGCATGAAGTTGTTGATGTAGTCCCGGTGGACGATGCCGGCGCTGCGCAGGGCGGTGAGAATGTTCTTGAACAGGATGGCGAAGGCGGTGCCCACCAGGAAGTTGAAACCCCACAGCAGCGGCTTCACGGTGTTTACCCAGACCCCGCCCAGCGCGTTCAGCCCCTTGGTGGCGTACCACATGGCGGCAAAGGCGACAAAATAGGTGGCGAATACGATGGCCACCTGCACGGTGAGCTTGTCCATGGATTCGGACAGCGGGATCTCGCCCTTTTCGGTGATGCTGCTGGCGTTGAGGTTTTCGATTTCCTCGGCGTTTTGCACCTGGGCCCGGCGGTCTCCCGCCCGGCGCATCCGGTTGAGATACAGTACGCCGCCGATGGAGGCGGACACAAAGCCCATGGCCGCCACGGTGAGACCGAAGCTGGAGCCGTAGGCGAAGGCGGGATACTGGGTGTAGTTCTGAAAAATGGTGCCCCAGTTCAGCGCCTGCCCCGGGCCCTGACCGTAGCCCATGGGCAGCAGAATGCCGCCCGCGGCGTAGCTGCCGATGAGATAGAACAGCGGGATGGTGATGGTCAGGCCCACGATGCCCTGAATGAGATAGGAGCCCACCACCACGGTGGAGGTGTTGAACACGTCCCGCCTGGCCTCCTTTTCCCGGCGCTTGCCGTCGGCCTTGCGCCAGGCCAGCGCCACAAAGCCCAGACCCAGCCCGTGGAAGGTCAGCGCCTCCAGCACCTCCAGATTGAACATGGAGTGGCCGAAGATCGCCCTGTAGGCCCAGTCCGCCATCAGGATGAGAAAGCCGCCCAGCACGGAGGCGGGGATCAGCGACCTGCGCAAAAATGGGATGCGCCGCCGCAGCGTGTTGGCCGCCAGCATGCCCAGAAACAGAATGGAAAGGGTAATTACGAAGGACCAGACCTCCAGATCCCAAAAATTCAGTCCCGACGTCATGCGCTTGCCCCCATATTTGATGGATTTCTAAGGATTATGCAGTAGACTCATCTTATAGGAACGGTGCCCCGTTGTCAAAGGAAATGTAGACAAGCGGACGAAAAAGGGATAAAATGCTGGCATCCGATAGTGAAAGGAGCCGAAACATTGAAAGTAACATTTCTCGGCGCGGCCCATGAGGTCACGGGCAGCCTGTCTTTGATCGAAGTCGGCGACAAAAAAGGCATCGTGGACTGCGGCATGGAGCAGGGCAAGGACATCTTTGAGAATCAGGCGCTGCCGGTAGCACCCGGCACACTGGATTTCGTGCTGCTGACACACGCGCATATCGACCACTCCGGCAATTTGCCGCTGCTGTATAAAAACGGCTTCCGGGGCCGCGTTTACGCCACCGAGGCCACCTGCTCGCTGTGCGGCATCATGCTGCGCGACTGCGCCCACATCCAGATGCAGGAGGCGGAATGGAAATCCCGCAAGGCGGCGCGCTCGGGCGCGGGCGCGGTGGAACCGCTGTACGACATGGAGGATGTGCAGGGGCTGCTGGGCACGCTGGTGCCCTGCAAATACGGCCAGGAGATTCAGGTGGACGAGGGCGTCGCCGTCCGCTTTACGGACGTGGGCCATCTGCTGGGCTCGGCCTGCATCGAGATCTGGCTCACCGAGGGGACGGAAAAGCGCAAGATCACCTTCTCCGGCGATCTCGGCAATATCGCTCAGCCCATTCTGAAGGACCCCAGCCATATCCCCGACACGGAGTATCTGGTCATCGAATCCACCTACGGCGACCGCGACCACGACGCGCAGCGTCCCGATTACGTGGCGGATCTGGCCGTCGTCATCCAGCGCACGCTGGACCGGGGCGGCAATGTGGTCATCCCGGCCTTCGCCGTGGGCCGCACCCAGGAGCTGCTGTATTTCATCCGGGAGATCAAGGAAAAGAAGCTGGTCACCGGCCACGGCGACTTCCCGGTGTACATCGACAGCCCGCTGGCCATCGAGGCCACCGGCGTCTTCCTCCAGTGCGACATGGACTATGTGGACGAGGATATGCAGAAGCTCATCCGCAGCGGAGTAAACCCCATTGTGTTCCCCGGCCTGAAGGTGGCCGTGTCCCAGGAGGAATCCAAGGCCATCAATGAGGACGAGACGCCCAAGGTCATCATCTCCGCCAGCGGCATGTGCGACGCCGGCCGTGTGCGCCACCATCTCAAGCACAACCTCTGGCGCAAGGAATGCACCATCCTCTTCGTGGGGTATCAGGCCGCCGGCACCCTGGGCCGTCTGCTGCACGACGGGCTGAAGCAGGTCAAGCTGTTCAACGAGGAGATCCAGGTCAACGCGGAGATCCTGGCGCTGCCGGGCGTCAGCGGCCACGCGGACAAGACGGGGCTGCTGAACTGGCTGCGGGCCATCCCCGAAAAGCCGAAGCTGGTGTTCGTCAACCACGGCGACCCCGACTCCTGCGAGAGCTTCACCAAGTGCATTTCGGAAGAATACGGCTACAAGGCCTTCGCCCCCTACAGCGGCACCTGCTACGATCTGATCGCGGACGATTTTGTGCTGGTCACCGAGGGCAAGCCCGTTGAAAAGAAGGGCCCCGCCGCCCCGGCGGGCGCGGAGCCGCGGCGCCAGAATCCCGTGTTCGACGCGCTGGCCGCGGCGGGCGAGCGGCTGGCCGGCGCCATCCGGGCGCTGGCGGGCAGCCCCAACCGCGATCTGCGCGCTTTCACCGAGCAGGTCACCAAGCTGGCCGAAAAACTGGAGCGCTATAAAAAGAACTGAACCGTGACCGAAAAAGCCGGGCATTCAAAAGAATGCCCGGCTTTTTCAAACCCGTTATTGTTCTTGCCCGTCGTGAAACTCATCCAGAATACTGTTCACGCTGACGTCCGCAAGCTTTTCCTCCCCGGCGGGGGCCGTCTCCCCGGCGGGCGGGAGCGGGGCGTGCCTGTGGGCCGTGATCATCCAGGCCCAGAACAGCTGCATACACACGGCGGAGACCAGCATCAGCTGCAGCCCGGAATTCCGGTCGTCCGCCAGGGCGACGATGCACAGAAACGCGCCCAGCATGGAAAAGTACAGGCTGCTGTAGGGCTTGCACCGGCCATAAGGATAGCCGGCGAAATAATAGAAGGCCAGCGCCGCCGCCGCGATGGCCAGGATCTCCACCGCGTAGACCCACACCGTGGGGTTGGTGGAATTGACCTTGTAGCTGGTGATGAGCCACAGGCAGAACTGCAGCACCGGCGCGGTGGCCAGCGCGCACACAAGACCCGGCTGGTATCTGCGGCGGGCGGCCATGGCCGTGGCGCCGAAGGCGAGGCCCGAGATCACCCCGAGGGCGGCGAGAACGCGGTACAGCACCGCGTTGGCGTCCGCCGCGCCGGTGGCAATCAGGATCAGCGCGCCGAAAACCATGGCCGCGCCGATGACCCAGGCCAGAGGCACGAATAACCGGGTGCTGCCGTCGAAAGTCCCGTAAAAGTCCGTGGTCATTTCCAGCCCCGAGCGTTTGTATCTCGCCACGATGCAGTAAAAGCACACGGCGGCGGCGATGAGCACCAGCGGGACGATATAGTTCCACGCGCTGGCGGCGGACAGACCGGTCTCGTCAAAGGCCAGCTGATTCTGCAGCCACCGGCAGAACGCGCCGATGGCGCCCGCGGCGCAGGTAAAACAGCAGATCGACAAAGCATTTTTGCGCATAAGCTCAGTTCCAATCCAATAAGATTAACCGTAAAGTACAAGTTTATATTTTATACTTCTTTATCCGTCCAGTCAACCTTATTCGGAGGTACACCCATGAAAAGGATCCTAGCCGTTTCGGTCCTGGCGCTGCTGTTCGCGGCCCTGCTGCCTTTCGCGCTTCCGCCCGCGCCGGCGGCGTCGGCGCAGGAGGAGAGCGCCCCGCAGAGCACCTGGCAGCCCAGCCGGGACAAGACCGTGACGCTGACGGTGCTCACCCCGAAGGGAAACCAGAACCTGTCGCTGCACGATTATCTGGTGGGCGTGGTGGCGGCGGAGATGCCCGCCAAATTCGAGTCCGAGGCGCTGAAGGCGCAGGCCGTGGCGGCCCGCACCTACGCCATGCGCGGCGTGGTCACCGGCTCCAAGCACGCGGACAAAAATGCCGACGTCTGCACGGACCCCACCTGCTGTCAGGCCTGGATCTCCGACGCGGAGATGCGCCAGAACTGGGGCGATGATTACGCGGCGAATCTGGACAAGATCACGGCGGCGGTGACGGATACCGACGGGGAGTATCTGGTCAGCGGCGGCGCGCCCATTCTGGCGGCCTTCCACTCCTCCTCCGGCGGGACCACCGAATCCAGCGCCGACGTGTGGGGCACGGACCTGCCCTACCTCGTGTCCGTGTCCAGCCCCGAAACGGAGGCGGAGGTACCCAACTTCAAGACCACCATGACCGCCGCGCCCATCGACTTCAGGGACACCGTGCTCTCGGCCCACCCGGAGGCGGATTTCACCGGCGCTGCCAACACCTGGATCGGCGGTATGACAAAGGACGACAGCGGCCGGGTCAAAACCGTGACGCTGGGGGGTGTCGCGGTGACGGGAGAGGAGATGCGCACCCTGTTTTCACTGCGCTCCACGGAATTCGACTTGGCCTATAACGGCAATTTCGTATTCAGCGTCACCGGCAACGGCCACGGCGTGGGCATGAGCCAGTACGGCGCCCAGAGCATGGCCAAACAGGGTACGACCTACCGCGACATCCTGTCCCACTACTACCCCGGCGCCGAACTGAAAAAGGCATAAATTTTAAGAATTCCAAGCCTGGATGGAATTGACTACGCCCCCTGTTCGTGATATTATGTTAACATCTATGTGCTGACATACATCGGAACGGAGGGAAAACCTATGGCAGACGAACCGATCATGGATAAAGACAATCGGCTCAGCGACAGGGCGGCGGGCATGAGCCGCAGCGAGCTGATCCGAGTGATAGAAAAATTATGCGGCATCGTCTCCGGTCAGGCCGGGGAGGACGGTTTTCGCGGCGGCGTGCGTCCGGGCAACATCAGCCTGGGGGCGGACTGCAGCGTGGCGCTGGGCCCCGGCGGCAAGTCGGAGCGCGACCGCTGGACCGCGGAGGAACTGGAATTTATGTCGCCGGAGGAATTCTGGAACGGCGAATGCGGCGCGCCGGCGGACGTGTACTCCATCGGTCTGGTGCTGTACTACTGTGTCAACGGCGGCCGGCTGCCCTTCCAGCCGGAAAAGGGCGAACTTACGGCGGAGGACCGGGCGGCCACGCTGCGCCGCCGCATGAGCGGCGAGCGCGTCCGCGCTCCCAAAAACGCGGGCCGCTCGCTGGGCGCGATCCTGGAAAAGGCCTTGGCCTTCAACGCGGAGGACCGCTATCAGAGCGCCTCGGATATGCCCGTGGTGCTGGATCTGTGCCTCAAGGAGCTTCAGTCCGTGGACAAGCCCGCCGGCGGCGTGATCTTTGACAAGCCCGACGAGGAGCTCACGGATGTGGAAAAAATGATGGTGGGCATCATCGGCCGGGCCGCCGAGGAAGCCGCGCTCAGCGGCGAGACCCTGGACGAGCCGGAGCCTGAACCGGCGCCTGGATCGGAGCCCGAATCGGAACCTGGACCCAAATCGGCGCCTGAACCGGCGCCTGAACCGGCGTCTGAACCGAAACCCGAATCGGAACCTGGACCCAAATCGGCGCCTGAACCGGAACCCGAACCGGAACCGGAGCCGGAACCCGAACCGGAACCCAAATCGGAGCCGGAAGCTCCGGAACCGAAGCGCGGACCCACCCCCGACGCGCCTCCCGCCCCCGTGATCCGGGAGCAGCGCACCGCCGCCACGCCCGCCGTACAGTACGGCATGGGCAAGGCCGCAAAGCCGGAAAAAAAGAAATCCGGCAAAAAGACGCTGCTGTTGCTGCTGCTGCTGTGCGCGGCGCTCATCGTGGCGGCCATCGTCATCAAGTCCCTGAGCGGGAACGGCGCCCCGAGCGCACCCACGCCGGTGCCCGTTGTCTCCGCCGGGCCCACGGCGGCGGTCACGCCCACGCCGGAACCCACCCCGACCCCAACCCCGTCGCCCACACCCACCCCGGTCCCGGCGGAATCCACCTATCAGATCTTTATGTCGGACGACAGCTGGACGGAGGCCGAGCAAAAGTGCGAGGCGCTGGGCGGCCATCTGGTGGTGATCAACGACCAGGCGGAGCTGGACAAGGTCACGGCGCTGGCCGTGTCCAAGGGCGCAAGATTCGTCTGGCTGGGCTGCTACAGGGATACGGACGGCCAGCTGAAATGGGTGAACAAGGATTCCGTCAGTTTCTATAAATGGGGCGCCGGCGAGCCTTCCGGCACGGAGAGCGACGGCACTCCGGAAAACTATGTCATCCTGTGGAACACCGAAAAGAATCTCTCCGGCGACTGGGAGTACAACGACGTGGGCAACGACCCCGTGTCCATCTACCCCAAGGGCTACAGCGGGAAACTCGCCTACATCTGCGAGATCGGCGGATAATACATATTGGTGTGACCGGAATGAAGGGAAAGTAATTTGATATGCCCAAACTGCAAAAAAGAAATGGAACCCGGGTATTTAGAGAGTCCTAACACTATAATATGGAGTGTAGAAAGACATGTAGGCTGCGTTTTACCAGACAAAGAAGCTGGAGAATTCAACGTAACCAAAGGCTTTCTTAATGGTGGCTTACTTAGGTCATACTTGTGCCGTTCCTGTAATATAGTGATTTCTATCCCTTATCAAAAAAGCGATCACAAAATCAAGTAATTAAAATACGGACGGTTCGTTTGAACCGTCCGTATTTTTTACCACTTGTTTTCCACTTTCTCGGCGAAGCCGGGGAAGTCCCTGACGTTGATCTCCGTGCCGTCGTCCAGAATGGCCGTGCCGGTGAAGCGGCCGAAGACCTGATGCTGGTCGGATTTGATCAGCTTCACATCCGTGCAGGCGGCGCGGTCGAGCACGGGAACGAAGCGCATTTCAAAGCGCCCGTCGTCGGAGGAGAAGGTCCAGGGGGACAGATAATCCTTCTCGTCGCCGGGGATATGGAAGGTCACCTGCCCCAGCTTGTGGGCCCTGCCGTTATAAAACAGCATATTTTCCGTGGCGGCGGCGGTGTTGCCGAAGCCGTAGCCGATGTTCCAGCCGAAGGGCACGCCGTCCACCTGATAGGAGGCGCTGCCCCAGTACCAGGTGTTGTGATAGGTCCACACGCCCCGGCCCCAGTCCAGCACGGCGAAGCTCTCCGCGGGGTCGAAGCTGTAGACGCGGCCGCCGCAGTTCACCTGCCCGGAGGCGCGCATACAATTGATCTTTTGGTTAAAATAGAAATGGCCGGGCTTGTCGAAGGGCGTGGCGATGACCATGCTCTCCGCCGGCGCGTCGGTGAGCAGCACGCTCCCGGACAGCGTGCCGAGGGAACCGAAGCTGTCCATACGGACGGACAGCTCTCTCGTGCCGCGGCCGCCGTTTTTGAAATACAGGGCGTAGCCCCTGCCGGCGGCGGAAATGTCGCCCGCGGCGCTGGTCTCGGGCAGACGGCGGCGGCCCATGGGAAAGAGACACATGGGCGACACGGTCTTTTCCCAGCCCTCCTCGAAATTGAGGAAGGACACGGAATCCAGCCCCATGTAGCCGTTGTCGTCAATGGTCAGCGCCAGCGCGAAGCGGCCGTTGCTGACCAGGTAGTAGTCCCATTCCTTGATGCGCGCCTTCGGGGCGCGGATGTCCGCCCGCCGATAGACGGGCAGCAGTTTTTTGGCGTAGCCGGGCTCGGCGATGTTGCCCTGGGCGTCCAGCAGGGGACGCGCCCGGGTGATCTCATGCTGCATCAATGCTCACGCTCCTTTTTTACCAGCCGGATGTCCCTGCCGGCGAAGGGCAGCTTGTAATATTCCCCGTCCAGCCGGGATACGATCTGGGGGTTGTATCTGCGCCCCAGCTCGCCGTCGGCGAGGTTGGTGGAGATAATGGTCACGCGCCCGCCGGCCAGGCGGGTGTTGATCAGGGTATACAGCGCGCTCTGGGACATGGGGGTCGCCATCTCGGTGCCCAGATCGTCCAGAATCATCAGGTCGCAGTCCAGCATCCGGCGCACCCGGGTGGCGGCGGCGTCCACGGCCTCGGCGTCCCGGGAAAATTTGCGGGTCTCAAAATATTCCAGCGCCGCGGAGGCGGTGTCGTAGCACACGGAAAAGCCTTTCTCGGCCACCGTCCGGGCGATGCAGGCGGACAGAAAGGTCTTGCCCAGCCCCGTGCCGCCCTGAAACAGCAGATTGGGGGAGGCGGCGGAGAAGCCGGAGGCATAGTCCCGGCAGGTATCGAACACCTGGCGCATATATTCCCGGGGGCTCTCGCCGGTCTCGTCCGGCGCGGCGTCGTACAGCGACAGGTCGAAGCGGTCGAAGGTCTCGCCGCCGCCGCGCAGCAGAACGCCCAGCTCCGCGGTGAGCTCGCGGTTGTACAGCTCCTTCAGGCAATCGCACACCGCCCCGTCCCGATAGCCGGCATCCCTGCAGCGGGGGCAGGTGTACAGCTCGTCCAGATAGTCGATGGGGTAACCGTGCTCCGCCAGCAGCTCGGCCCGGCGGGCCTGCAGCGCCAGATTCTCTTTCTCCAGCGCGGCCACTTTCCGGCCCGTGTCCCCCCCGCGGCTGATCGCCGCGCCCATCAGGTCGCGCATCTGCCCCTGCATCTCGCGGTCGATCTGCGCGATCTCGGGTATCCGGGCGTGGATCAGCGCCACCCGGCGCTGATGCTCCGCCGCGTTGTTGGTTTTTCGGTTGTCCAGCTTTTCTCTCGCCCGGGCGAGGAGTTTTCCGTCGTAGGCCATAGGCTTCACTTCCGTTCCGGTGATCTGATCTTGTTTTTCAGCGCGCTGAGGCTCTCGGAATTGCTGCGCCCGGCGGCGGGGACGGCGGGCGCGGGTCCGCGCCGGGGCGCGTCGCCGGCCTCGATTTCGGACAGGGTATGCAGGCCCTTACCGTGCCAGCTTTTCACGATCTTGTCCATATAGGCCCATTTCAGCGCCCCCGTGTTGGTCACGGTGCGGTCGTAGGCCGCCTCCAGCGCCTCCGGGGCGAAGCCCAGCGCCAGCCATTCGCCGATGTAGCGCTGCTCCGTGGCCGTGAGCTTCCGGTCGCGGATGCCCAGCAGGGTCTTGACCCGATTCTCGTCCTGGCGGCGGGCCTTGTCCGTCTCAATATATTCTTCGGCCTGCTCCAGCGTCAGCAGCTCGCCGTCCGCCCAGCGGTAAGCCTCTTTCTCGATGGCCCGCAGGGAGGGGTTCTGGCCGGGGCCGAACTTTTCATGTACCCGGTCCGCGCAGAAATGCAGCAGCTCGAAGATGACTTCCGGCGGCAGGGCCAGCGTGGTGTAGATGCCGAACAGCGTCTGCAGATCGGCGCCGGACAGCGTCCGCCCCAGCACCTGCTGGGTCTCGGCGACGACGGCCTGAAAGGCGGCGTCGCCCCGGGCGCGGCCGGCGATCTCGTCCGCCGTGAACTGGGGCAGCTCGTCCGGCGGGGGCAGCGGCCTGGCTGGGGCGGAGCTCTCCGGCCACAGACCCAGACGGCGCAGCTTTTCCGCGGCGTCGGCCATGGCCGCCCCGGTGCGGCACAGCGTCCGGGCGGCGGCGTCCAGATCCCCGCCGCGGCGGCGGAGGTAGAGGTACAGCAGCGCCACGTCCCCGTCGTGGGCGGCGATGAGCTGATCCAGCTCCGTCTCGGATATGCGGTTTTCCGGCGCTTTTTCCATACTTCCTCCGAAAATTGGGCCGCCCTGGCCCGCAATTCTTAATTCAGACATTATAACATCAATTTTGACTTGTAGCAAGTGCGGCTGCTGTGCTATACTAGCCATGTGTACAATTCTTTTCAAGAGGTAAGTTGATGCTTGAATTGCTTTCACCGGCGGGCTCGCCGGAAGCGGTGATCGCCGCCGTGCAGAACGGCGCCGACGCCGTGTATATGGGTTTTGGGGAGTTCAACGCCCGCAGGGGCGCCAGGAACTTCACGGACGAAGAATTTGCCAAGGCCGTGCGGTATTGCCGCATCCGGGGCTGCAAGGTGTATGTCACCCTGAACACGCTGGTGGGCGACCGGGAGATGGCCGACGCCGTGGCCCTGGCCCGGGAGGCCGGCGATCTGGGAGCGGACGCCGTTCTGGTGCAGGATCTGGGTCTGGCCGCCGTGCTGCACCGCGCCGTGCCTGATCTCCCGCTGCACGCCAGCACCCAGATGAGCATCCACAATCTTGCCGGGGTACAGGCCGCGGCGGAACTGGGCATGACCCGGGCCGTGCTGGCCCGGGAGCTGTCGCTGGAGCAGATCCGCGCCATCTGCGAGAAATCCCCCATCGAGATCGAGGTTTTCGTCCACGGCGCGCTGTGCTTCTGCCATTCCGGCCAATGCTATATGAGCGCCATGATCGGCCGCCGCAGCGGCAACCGGGGCATGTGCGCCCAGCCCTGCCGGATGCAGTATTCCATGGGCGGGCGGATGGACGATTATCCCCTGTCGCTGAAGGACAACTGCCTGGTGGACGAGCTGGCCGCCCTGGAGGAGGCGGGCGTCGCCTGCGTGAAGATCGAGGGCCGCATGAAGCGGCCGGAATATTCCGCCATCGTCACGGGCATCTATGCCCGGGCCATCAGGGAAAAGTGCGCCCCCACCGCCGAGGAGATGGAGACACTCACCACGGCTTTTTCCCGGCAGGGCTTCACCAAGGGCTATTTCACCGGCGACAGGCAGGAGATGTCCGGCGTCCGGGAGGAACCGCCCAAAGACGCCGAAAAGCTGTTCGCCTCCGTACGCAGGGACTACGGCGAGAAAGAACTGCGCCGGGTGCCGGTACATTTCTATACCCGGGCCGAGGCGGGCAAGCCCATTCAGGCCGTATGCATGGACGACGACGGCCACAAGGTCTTTCTGGAGGGCCCCATACCCCAGCTTTCCCGCAGCCGCGGCCTGACCGCCGCCATGATCGACGAACAGATGCACAAGACCGGCGGCACGCCCTATGAGTGCGCGGAGAGCCGGAGCCGCGCGGACGGGGGGCTGTATCTGCCCGCCGCCGCGCTCAACGAGCTGCGCCGGGAGCTGCTCTCCCGGCTCACCGGGCAGCGGGGCGAGCCGCCCCGCCGCCGGGAACTGCCCATGCCGGCCCTGCCCGCGGGCAGACCCAACGTCGCCCAGCCCGCCGTGATCTTCCAGGTGCGCACGGCGGAACAGCTGTCCGCAGAGCTGGCGGAGGAAAAGCCGGATTATCTCTATGTCCCGCTGGACGTGATGATCGAGTCGTTCGAGCTTCTCGCCCCCTTCACGGCGCGGGGCTGCGTGCCCGTGGCCGTGCTGCCCCGGGTGATCACCGACGGCGAGGCCCCCAAAGTGGAGGCCATGCTGGAAGGGCTGTTCGACCGCGGCGTCAACGAGGCGCTGTGCGGCAATCTGGGCCACATCATGCTGGCCCGCCGGGCCAGGATGAAGGTCCGGGGCGATTTCGGCCTGAATCTCTACAATTCCTGGGCGCTGGCCACCGCGGCCCAGACCGGGCTGCTGTCCGTCACGGCGTCCTTCGAGCTGCGCCTCTCCCAGATCCGCGATCTGGCCAAGTGCGCGGATACGGAAATGATCGTCTACGGCCGCCTGCCGCTGATGGTGTCCGACCAGTGCGTCATCAAGCAGTCCGCCGGCCGCTGCACCTGCCAGACCCCGGCGCAGCTGTCCGACCGCATGGGCAGCGTGTTCCCGGTGGTCAAGGAATTCGGCTGCCGCAACGTGATCTACAACGCCCACAAGCTGTATCTGGCCGACAAGAAGGAAGACCTGTTCGGCTGCGGGCTGTGGGGCCTGCGGCTGCTGTTCACCACCGAAAACGCCCGGGAGTGCGCCGAGGTGGCCCGCGGCTACCGCGGGGAGTCGGACTATAAGCCCAATGTCCTGACCCGCGGACTGTATTATCGAGGTGTTGACTGATATGGGAATCGTACTTGCGTCCGGCTCGCCCCGGCGGCGGGAGCTGATGGAAATGCTGGGGGTCAGGGATCTCCGGATCATCCCCGCCAGGGGAGAGGAAAAGTACGCCCCCGGCCTGCAGCCGGCGGAGATCGTCCGGGTACTGTCCCGGGCCAAGGCGGAGGAAGTCGCGGCAGCGTGCGCGCCGGAGGATGTCGTCGTCGCGGCGGACACCGTCGTCTGGGTGGACGATCGGGTCTTCGGCAAGCCGAAGGACCGGGCGGAGGCCGTGGCCATGCTGCACACCCTCTCCGGCCGCGGGCACGAGGTCTTTACCGGCGTCACCGTCCTGCGCGGCGGGGAGTGCCGGAGTGAAACGGAACGGACGGAGGTCTTTTTCCGGCCGCTGACCGACCGGGAAATCGAAGCCTATGTGGATTCCGGCGAGCCCATGGACAAGGCCGGGGCCTATGGAGCCCAGGGGCTGGCCTCGCTTTTCGTGCGGGGCATCCGGGGCGACTTTTTCAACGTTATGGGCCTGCCTATCTGCCGCCTGGGCGAGATGCTGAAACAGCAGGGAGTAGAACTGATTTGAAAGAATACCTGAAGAAAAAGGGAATCAGGCTCGGAGTGATCGTGCTGGTCGTGGCGCTGATCGCCGCCGTGGCCGTGGGCACCGCCAAGGGCAGGGCCGGCCTTTTCCGCAACGCCTCCGGCGCGCTGAGAAAGCCGGTGCAGACCGTGGTGGGCGGCGTGGCCGACTGGCTGGAGGGCATCTACGGCTATATGTACAACTACGATAACCTCCAGGCCGAAAACGAATCCCTCCGCACGCAGTTGGCCGCGGCCCAGGAGAAAGCCCGGGCGGGCGCCGACGCCGAGGAGGAAAACGAGCGGCTGCGCAATCTGCTGGGCTTCACGGAAAAGCATTCGGACATGGAGCTGGAGAGCGCCAAGGTCGTGGCCCGCACGGCGTCCAACTGGTCGTCCACCTATACCATCAGCAAGGGCAAAAACGACGGCGTGGCGCTGGGCAACCCCGTAATCACCGAATACGGCGCCCTCACCGGTACGGTGACGGAGCTCGGCGGCGACTGGGCCACGGTGAGCACCGTCATCGACGGAACCACCAGTATCGGCGCCATCGCCAGCGAATCCGGCGCCACGGGCATGATTATCGGCGACTGCGATCTCATGCAGAAGGGGACGGTGAAGCTCACCTATCTGCCCACGGATTCCCAGATTTTCACCGGGGACACCGTACTCACCTCCGGGGTGGGCGGGTCCTACCCGGAGGGACTGGTCATCGGCACCATCTCCTCCGTGCAGACGGAGGCGGGCGGCCAGGTGGAATACGGCCTGGTCACGCCCAGCTGCGACCTTAACACCCTGGTGCAGGTCTTTGTTGTAAAAAGCTACGATGTGGTGAAATAAGTGCTGAAGGAATTATTCGATGTGAAAAAAACGCGCCGGGTGCTGGCCTACGCCATATTGCTGCTGCTCACGCTGCTGGTGCAGAACGCCGTGTTCTCCCGGATCACGTTTTTCGGGGTGAAAGCGCTGTTCCTGCCGGCGGCCTGCGTAGCCGTGGGGATATTCGGGGGCGGCGTGCGCGGCGCGGTTTTCGGGCTGTTTCTGGGCCTGTTCGGGGACATGAGCTATGCCGAAAACACCGTGCTGTTCACGGTGCTGTTCCCCGTGATCGGGTTCTTCTCCGGCTTTGCGGAGGCGTTTTTCCTCAACCGGCGCTTTTTCCCGTTTTTGGCGGCGGCCTTCGCCGCCCTGCTGCTGACAGGCCTGCTTCAGGCCGCCACGGACGCCGCGTTCTCCGGCGGCGCGCTGGCGCCGCTGCTGAAGATCGCCGGTTTGCAGACCCTGTGGTCTCTCCCCGAAGCCGCGGTCTTTTATCCCATCGTCAAACGGATGTCGTCAAGGCTTGACAGCGGTACCCCGCGAAAGGAACGAGCATGAACAAACCCATTAAAACCGACCGGCTGACAGTGCTTTCCGCGCTGCTGCTGATTTTGCTGTGCGTGTACTTCGTCTTCCTGTACAAGCTGCAGATCATCGAGGGCGACGCCTATCTGGAGAAGAGCGCCAACAGCCTCTCCAGCATCGAGCAGGTGACCGCCGCCCGCGGCAATATTCTGGACCGCTACGGGCGGGTGCTGGTGTCCAACCAGCCCAGCTACAACATCACCATCAACGAGCACCAGCTCTTTTACGAGACGGACGATCCCAACGCCCAGATTCTGGCGCTCACGGCCATGGTCACCGCCAGCGGCGCCGCCTATACCGACACGCTGCCCATCACCAGGACCCCGCCCTTTGCGTATACGGACATGACGGATTCCCAGAAATCCATGCTCACCGCCTATTTCAAGGACAAGGGGCTGGACGAGAACACCACCGCCGTGGAGCTCCTGAGCTATATGCGCACCCGCTACGAGATCGACAACAACTACTCCGCCGCCGATATGCGCACCATCGCCGGCGTGCGGTATGAGATCAACGCCCGCTACTCCAAGGACTACAACACCGCGGATTATATTTTCGTCAAGGACGCGGACATGAATCTCATCACTGCCATGCTGGAAAAGGGCATGAAGGGCGTCAACATCCAGACCACCTATGTGCGCAAATACAGCACCGCCTATGCGGCCCATCTGCTGGGCTATACCGGCATGATCTTCTCGGAGGAGTACAAAAAGTACCAGAGCCTGAACTACTCCATGAACGCCCTGGTGGGCAAGGACGGCGCGGAGCTGGCCTTTGAATCCTACCTCCACGGTACGGACGGCACCGCCACCATCACCACCACCGCCGACGGCACGGTGACGGACACGGTCTATACCAAGGAGCCTTCGCCCGGTGACCAGGTGTACCTCACCATCGACGAGACGCTGCAGGAGTCCGCGGAAAACGCGCTGGCCAAGGGCATCGAGGAGCTCAAGACCGAGAAGGCCGCGGATGACGCCAAAAACGGTACGACTACCGATGAGAACGATAAGAATAACCAGATCACCGGCGGCGCCGCCGTGGTGGTGGACGTCAAGACCGGCGAGCCGCTGGCCATCGCCAGCTGGCCCACCTACGATCTGTCCACGCTGTCGGAGAATTTTGAGAAGCTGAAAAATGACGACACCAAGCCCATGTTCGACCGGGCGCTGATGGGCGCCTACGCCCCGGGCTCCACCTTCAAGCCCTGCACCGCCATCGCCGCGCTCACCGAGGGCAAGATCAACACCAGCACCACCATCGTCTGCAACGGCGTTTTTACGAAATACGCGGATACGGGCTTCGCCCCCAAGTGCTGGATCTACAGCAGCTACGGCCTGACCCACGGTGCGGAAAACGTCACGACCGCCATCCGCGATTCCTGCAACATCTTCTTTTACACCGTGGGCGACGAGCTGGGCATTGACAAGCTGGATAAGTATGCCGCCGAATTCGGCCTCGGCGAATCCACGGGCATCGAACTAGCGGAAACCAAGGGCAATATGGCCAACCCGGAGACCCACAAGAAACTTCAGGGCGTGGACTGGTACAACGGCGACACCGTGACGGCCGCCATCGGCCAGTCGGACAGCCTGTTTACGCCGCTGCAGATTGCGGAATACTGCGCCACCGTCGCAAACGGCGGTACCCGGTACACGGCGTCCATCCTGAAGACCGTCCGCACCTACGATTACGGCACCACCGTCTATACCCGGGACAACGAAGTCCTGTCCACGGTGGACTCCCCGGATTATAACTGGAAAGCCGTCCAGCAAGGCATGTACCTCGTCGCGAACCACCCAAACGGCACGGCTTATGCGACCTTCCACGACTACAAGGTCAAGGTCGCGGCAAAGACCGGCACCGTCCAGAAGGGCAGCGGCATCAGCAATAACGGCGTGTTCATGTGCTACGCGCCCTTTGACGATCCTCAGATCGCCATCGCCATTGTGGTGGAACATTCCGGCGCCGGCGCGTCTCTGGGCCCCATCGCCAAGGATATCCTGAACACCTATTTTGACGAGCAGACCGCCGAGAATACCACGGAAGGCGAACTCACAATCTTAAAATAACCTGTTGAACTTTTGAGTAAAACCGCTTATAATTAATCAATTAAAGCGCAAGCCGCGCCTGAACGAATTTATTTTACACGGACCTATGGAGGACACTGCGGTGAATATAGCACTGATGGCACACGATAGAAAAAAGGAACTGATGGTACAGTTTTGCATCGCTTACTGCGGCATTCTGGCGGAACATTCGATCTGCGCCACCAGTACCACGGGAAAACTGGTGCAGGAGGCCACAGGTCTGCCGGTGACGCTGTATCTCCACGCCGATCAGGGCGGCGCCCAGCAGATCGCCGCGCGCATCGCCTACAACGAGATCGACCTTGTCCTGTTTTTCTGCGACCCGGCCAATCAGGAGGGCGTGGAGGATATCAGCAAGATCGAGCGGCTGTGCGACCAGTATCAGATCCCCTTCGCCACCAACGCCGCCACGGCCGAGGTGCTGGTGCAGGGTCTGCGCCGGGGCGATCTGGATTGGCGCAACATCGTCAACCCCAAAAAGAGATAACCCAACAGCAGAATTTTTTGATGCTGCCGACGCATCCTGCCGGCAGCATTTTGTATGAAAGGACAGACGGATTTCTATGGAAAGAGTCGCGCCCCGCACGCTCTCGGGCTTTATGGAGCTGCTGCCCGCGGAGCAGATCAAAATGGAAAAAATGATGGCCGTCCTGCGCCGGGCGTATTCGCTCTACGGCTTCACGCCGCTGGATACCCCCATCATCGAAGCGTCCAACGTGCTGCTGGCCAAGGGCGGCGGAGAGACTGAAAAACAGGTCTATCGCTTCACCAAGGGCGACAGCGATCTTTCGCTGCGCTTTGATCTCACGGTGCCGCTGGCCAAGTATGTGGCCCTGCACTATAACGAGCTGGCCTTCCCCTTCCGCCGCTACCAGATCGGCAAGGTCTACCGGGGCGAGCGGGCCCAGCGGGGCCGCTTCCGGGAGTTTTATCAGGCCGATATTGACGTGATCGGCGACGGGAAGCTGGACATCACCAACGAGGCGGAGATCCCTTCCGTCATTTATCGCACCTTCACGGAGCTGGGGCTGCGCGATTTCGTCATCCGCGTCAACAACCGCAAGATCCTCAACGGCTTCTACGCCATGAACGGGATGTCCGCCCGCGCGGGCGAGATCATGCGCACCGTGGACAAGATCGACAAGATCGGCCCGGAAAAGGTGCGCGAGCTGCTGGTCAACGAGGTGGGGATGTACACCCAGAAGGCCGACACCGTGCTGGACTTCATGGCCATCAGCGGCACCAACGCCGGGGTACTGGCCCGGCTGCACGATTTTTCGGGCATGGACCCCTTATTCGACGAGGGTCTTGCCGAGCTGGAGACCGTGGTGAAATATCTGGCCGCCTTCGGCGTGCCGGAGACGCATTTTGCCATCGACCTCACCATCGCCCGGGGCCTGGACTATTACACCGGCACCGTGTATGAAACGCTGATTACCGACCACCCCGAGATCGGTTCGGTCTGCTCCGGCGGCCGGTACGACGATCTGGCCGGCTACTATACGGATAAGTCCCTGCCCGGCGTCGGCATCTCCATCGGCCTGACACGGCTGTTCTATGTGCTCAGCGAACAGGGTCTGCTGTCCGACACGGGGGTCACCGCCCCCTGCGACGCGCTGGTCATCCCCATGACGGAGGAGCTCTCCTTCGCCGTCTCCGCGGCCACCGTGCTGCGCGACCACGGCATCCGTACCCAGCTCTATACCGAGCAGAAAAAGTTCAAGGCCCGCATGGGCTATGCGGATAGGCTGCGGGTGCCCTACGCCGTCATCATCGGCGGGGACGAGGCCGCCGAGGGCGTTCTCAGCGTCAAGAACATGCGCACGGGCGAGCAGGTCAAGCTCACCCCGCTGGCCGCCGCGGAGGCCATCCGCGCCGGCGTGGCCGAAATGGATTCCGGCAGTATCATTCTCCAGGAATGAGTTCATTTTTCATCACTGAAAGGGGAAATCTATATGTTCCAATCCCGTACCCACAATTGCGGTGAGCTCCGCATCGCCGACGCAGGCAAGACCGTCACGCTGGTCGGCTGGATGGAAAACGTCCGCGAGGTGGGCCAGAATTTCGCCTTTGTGGTATTGCGCGATTTTTACGGCACCACGCAGCTGGTGGTCGATACCCAGGACATGATGAAGCTGGTCAAGTCCGTCAACAAGGAATCCACCCTCTCCGTCACCGGCACCGTCCGCGAGCGCGACAGCAAAAATCCCAAGCTCCCCACCGGCGATATCGAGGTCGTGCCGGAGAAGATCGAGGTCCTGGGCCGCTGCCGCTACAACGAGCTGCCCTTTGAAATCAACCGCTCCCGGGAGGCGGACGAGGCCGCCCGGCTGAAATACCGCTATCTCGACCTGCGCAACCCGGCGGTGAAAAAGAACATCATCCTCCGCTGCAATGTCGTCGCCGCCCTGCGGCAGGCCATGACCGAGCACGGTTTTCTGGAGATCACCACCCCCATCCTCACCGCGTCCTCCCCCGAGGGCGCCCGGGATTACCTGGTCCCGGCGAGGAAACACCCCGGCAAGTTTTACGCCCTGCCGCAGGCCCCCCAGCAGTTCAAGCAGCTGCTGATGGTCTCCGGCTTCGACCGCTATTTCCAGATTGCCCCCTGCTTCCGGGACGAGGACGCCCGGGGCGACCGCTCCCCCGGCGAGTTCTATCAGCTGGACATGGAGATGGCCTTCGCCTGCCAGGACGACGTTTTCGCCGTGCTGGAGGATGTGCTTCCGCCCGTATTCGCCAAGTACGGCACCTACGATATCGCCTCCGCCGCGCCCTTCCGCCGCATCGCGTACAACGACGCCATGGAGCGCTACGGCTCCGACAAGCCGGATCTGCGCATCGACCTGGAGTGCCGGGACATCACAGCCCTCACCCGGGGCATGGATTTCGGCCCCTTTGCCGAGGGCGAGGTCAAGGCCGTCGCTGTCACGGACTGCGCCCTCACCCGCAAGCAGATCGACCAGCTCTGCGCCGATACCGAGGTCCAGTCCGGCGTGAAGCCCTACTGGTTCCGCATGGACGAAAACGGCGAGCTCATCGGCGGTGTGGCCAAGTTTTTCAATGAAAAGAAGGACGAGGCCGTAAAGACCCTCGGCCTTGTGCCCGGCTGCCTTGTGGGCGTGTCCGCCGGCAAAAGGACCCAGGCCCAGAAGACCATCGGCGTGCTGCGCAACAAGCTTGGCGCCGCCGTCCCCGGCCACATGGACAGGGAACGCTACGAATTCTGCTGGATCGTGGACTTCCCCATGTACGAGATCGGCGAGGAATCCGGCGAGCTGGAATTCTGCCACAATCCGTTCTCCATGCCCTCCGGCGGGCTGGACGTGCTGCTGAAGGCCGAGCGCGGAGAGGTCGACCCCCTCACCATCACGGCCGACCAGTACGACCTGGTCTGCAACGGCATTGAGCTCTCCTCCGGCGCGGTCCGGAACCACGACCCCGAGATCATGGTCAAGGCCTTCGAGCTGGTGCGGCTGGGCGAGGAGGACGTGAAGAAAAAGTTTCCCGCCATGTACAACGCCTTTTGCTACGGCGCGCCTCCCCACGCGGGCATCGCCCCGGGCATCGACCGCATGGTCATGCTGCTGGCCGGCGAGGATTCCATCCGGGAGATTATCCCCTTCCCCATGAACAAAAACGCCCAGGACGTGATGATGGGCGCCCCCTCCACCGTGGAGCCCAAGCAGCTGGACGAGCTGCACATCGCCGTCACCGGCGAGACGGAGGAGTAAACGCTCCCCCGCAGGGAGGACAACCGATGATTTCAAAGATTCGATCCCTCGGCGTTAAGGGTATCGGCGGCTACGAAGTGGCCGTGGAGTGTTATATCTCCAACGGGCTCCCCGGCTTCGACGTGGTGGGTCTGCCCGACGCCGCCGTGAAGGAGTCCCGGGAGCGGGTGCGCGCCGCCATCAAAAATAACGGCTTCAAATTCCCTGTCAGCCGCATGACGGTGAATCTTGCGCCGGCGGACACGAAAAAAGCCGGCACGGTCTACGACCTGCCGGTTTTGCTCGGCATTCTCTCCGCGGCCGGGGACATTCCCCAGCCGAAGGACGATTGCGCCTTTTTTGGGGAGCTGTCCCTGGCGGGGGAGGTGCGCCCCGTGCCGGGCGCGCTGCCCATGGCGCTGGCCGCGGAAAAGGCGGGCATCCGCCGCCTGTTCGTCCCGGCGGACAACGCCGCCGAGGCGGCCTTCGCCGATGCCGTGGCGGTGTACCCCGTCCGAAACGTGGCCCAGCTCATCGCCCACCTCCGGGGGGAGACGGCCATCGCCCCCGCCGCGCCCGCCGCCGTGACGCCGCGCATCCCGCGGGGACTGGACTTCGCGGAGGTCAAGGGCCAGGAAAACGTCAAGCGCGCGCTGGAGATTGCCGCCGCCGGCGGCCATAATATCCTCATCGTGGGCCCGCCGGGGGCGGGCAAATCCATGATGGCCAAGCGCCTGCCCACCATCCTGCCGGACATGAGCCGGGAGGAGATGCTGGAGACCACCCAGATCCACTCCGTGGCGGGCCTCACCGACGGCAAAAATCCCGTCGTTGCGCTGCGGCCCTTCCGTTCGCCCCACCACACGGTGTCCGCCACCGCCATGTCCGGCGGCGGCAGCAGTCCCCGCCCCGGCGAGGTCAGTCTCGCCCACAACGGTGTCTGATTACCTTGTGGAACGCGATGCTTCGGCACTATATCCTGCATAAATCCGCCAAATACGGCGGTTTTTCTGCTATATGTAGCCAGAAATCGACTCATTGGTACATACAGGGCGTGTGTTTTTGCTCGATGAACCGTCGCGGAAATATGTACGCTCGGAGAAAATGGGGTCGGGTTTTGCGAGAAAGTTCATACCTTTTGGCGAAACTGAACTCGATTGGCGAAACATAAATGGCATTCCTCCCTGCAAAATATGTACATCCTTATCGATTTATGATAGAATGCACCTATATCACTGCGGTAAATAGCTTATTGCAAATTACCAACAAGAAGAGGTGCTATATCATGGATCTTAGAAATGTTTTCTATTTTAAGAATATCGTTGATTCCTACTATCCAGATGAAGATCGCGATCCGGTAGCGATTCAGGGTGTTGTTGAATCTGTGCAAGAATCTATTACTCGTCTATCTGACGATGATTTTTCTGAGGTTATAATAAGTTGTTTTATCCCGGATCTTTACTCAGGTATGGGTAAATGCGAAAAACTTTTCACAAAATTGACAGAACTCATGGTTGGAGAGTGGTGGCGCCGTATCGGTGGAACCTATAGGCTACCCACTAAAAAATCTGGAACGGAAGATGTTGAGCTTAAGTACCAAAACAAATCTATTGCTTGCGATGCTAAAGTCTTTCGGCTTGGACGGAGCCAAAAAGCCCCAAATGTTAAAGATTTCTTGAAGTTAGCGAGTGTTAAGATTTGGATTGATAACTTGAATAGCGGTTATAAAGCAGCCAATTCAGATTGCCGTACCGTTGGCGGATTAGTTACATACTCATCCTTACATGAATGGGAAAGCAACAGCGAAGTATATGAAGAGTGCAGTAATCTCTCAACACCTGTTGTAATGCTACCTTATGAAGTCCTTGCAATTTTACTCAAGTACAAGACCAATTTTGAAATTCTGGACTTTGTTAGGCTGTGGGATTATGCTGATAACCATGTTCAAACATCCCCAAATAAGTCAAGCTACTGGGGTTATGTTAAGGGCTTTATTTGTTCCCTTATTGCCCTTACCCCAGAACAATACGATATAGAGATTAAGGATTATCATAGGCGTATTCTGCTTGCGGTGGATGAATATCGGAAAGTTGTGCAACGCACCGTGGATGCAACGAGAGCAATGGTTTCCCGTGAAATGGAACCCCTTGGCACAATTGAAGAAATTAAGGAATACGCAATAAACGAAATCGAACGAAGAGATAATGCCACTGCTTTAGATTATTTGAAGCACATTGCGGATTTCCGATCTTATAGGGATCAATAAGAAAAAAGGGACCTGTTATTACAGATCCCTTTTTATTATATTGAATCTCTTACCTTAATCGAAAATTCTGGAAATGTCTGCTTTATTCTCTTGGCGGCTTCAAGAATTGCAATTGCATCAGATTCAACATCTTTAACTTCGCTCGCATTTGCCAACTCCCCAACAATGCATGCAATTACGGCAAGACCCGCATCAGCCTGCACCCACCCGGATTCTTCAATCAAACGACGTCCGAACTCGGAAATGAAAGAATCTGTTTTTTTCAACAGTGAATCCATACAAATAGGTTCCTTAATTTCCGTTGATTTTCTTGCAACAAATGTCACACACGTATTCACAGCCTGTGACATAACTGCTCTTGGCCTGCCTTTACGTTCAATACTAAGTGGTTGAACGCTACTGATAAAAAATGGTGATTGCCGGTATGCCCGAACAACAGCTTCCCAACCGTTTACGGAGCTGTGTGAGTATACAAAAGTAAAAACGCCATCCTTTTTTAATACTCGAGCTGCCTCACTAAGGGCAAGGCAAAGTTGCTTGCAATACTCCTCATGAGCGGATTGCCCATCATCTACCCTCCGAGATGAGGCTACAAGTTCATATTTGCAGTCTGTATTGTTTGATGCAAATAGTTCTGGCTCAACTTTTGAAAGTAAGATTTTCTTCCATGCATAGAAGAAATCAGCAAGAATGGAATAATAAATATTGTCGTAATATGGTGGATCGGTGACAATCGCATCGAAGTAATCTGAATCAAATGGTAGGTTCTGCGCATGCGCATGCTGTACGTTTACAGAACCACTGCAGTTTTCAAATGAGTGAATTCCCTTTGTGATTCGTTTGAGCTTATCCCACAGATTTGCTGGGCCAGAAAGCAACTGGTCAGTTTCAGCATAGTCGAACAGCATTGCAATTCCGGGTCCGCAAAAGCCCCTTCCGACTTGTTCATTTTGCGGAATCCACATAGAAAGTCTGCAATTCCAATCGACAACTTGATCAATTAAACTTGACAGTGAGCCAATGACAAATTTTGCTAAATCATCATTTTCCTTAGATAATTGCTCGTACTGGGCATTCAATTCATCAATCAAATATAATAAAAGTAGTCGCTGCCGTCTGTTAAGAAAATCCGCATGTGTCCTTATTCCATACAGAGCCGGGTTAACAACACCAGACCATATGGGCAGCTCCGATGTAGGCAGTTCCGTATGCATTTTGAGTAAAATATTCTGTTCTGCCTTTTTAATTTCTTGAACATCGGGAACAGCCTGCGTTTGTATGGCGTTTACAAAATCTTTTCCCGCGCCATCGCGGTTTTTAATTAACGCAGCTATAACGTCCTCACACTGGAGTACGTCCACTTTTTCAATTCTTTGTTTGCATTTTGGGCAGATTAAGATGCCTGTGTGTTTTTCCCAGTGCGGAGAAAACGGCTCTTCGCTTTCAGATAAGTCTCGCACTTTCAAAGTTTCTGGCATACCGTTCTCAATTGGGTCACTTACGAACCCGACTTTCCTGTCCTTTTTCTTTGACAACCACGGTCGCTTTGACAGAATTATTTTTTCTCCACAGTGAGGGCAGGTGAGACGATATGTCCAAACATAGCCAAAAACTTCCTCATTACTTTTTACACGCAACGGGTAGAGCCAGTCTGTTCGTGCTTTTAGATTCTTTAGAATTTCAGTTCCGACCTCTGCAACCTTTAGTTCTGCCTGTTTTAAATCAATGCTGTCAGCATAAATCATGTTACATTTCTGTATAAAAAGCGAAAGCTGATTTGAATCAATTGAATACGCTTCAGCTCCAAGACGTTTTGCTTCAAAGGGTATAGTACCACCGCCGCCGAACATATCCAGCACTTTAGGCATTAATTCATACTCACGGTTAAGGAGTTTTCTTGCATCTGAAACCGACTTATCGCTGCATGTCATGGCCAAGTCAGCCATAATACTCAATGCTGTATTATCCTTTTCTTTACATAAGGAAGAAAACACTAAAGATCGCATTGCACTGTGGGGGCGACGTGCCCACCACACATGGATTGTGTGTGAGGTTTCTCCTCTGTGATACCTTTCGTTATATCCAGCGACAGATGACTCAAAATGCAGCATGCCTGTATCAATAAGTCGCTCACTTTTTTCTGGTATTGCTCGTATCACTGGGCTCCTGAAACTATCTTCATTTTTATCCAACAAAAGATTTTACCTCCAGTATTGCGCCGAATCTGGTTACAGAAAACATGGTGTGTGTTTGCGGCATAGCTCGGGTGAGTTTATATCCAAGCGAGATGCGGTGGTATTTTCTGTCAATATTTTTCTCTCCCAAATCGAACTCATTAAAATGCACTTTAATGGAGTCTAATCCCATTAGCATTATTTCAATTTCATTGTTACTTTTACTGTTCCAAATAAGGTAGCCATATTGCCTTGCTCCTTTAGTAATTTTAATGTTCATTAGTATTTCCCCTCCTCGTACATCGGATTATAGCACAGATTAAGCTTCAATTCAAGCTTTCTTTCATACGTTAGAGATACAACCCAGCTATAATTTTTGACTGTAACCCAATTCTTAAAATATGTTGTTTTATAAGGGGGAAATCTTTATGGATTACACCGCTTGCATGGCTCATACCCTTGAGCGATGAGGTCGTCTCTGCTTCCTGTGTATTCCTGCTTATTGGCGTCGCTCATTTGCCCCACACTGGAACAGGTCGGATAATGGAACTTGTGGGTGTTCGTATTAAGAATATATGTTGTTCCCGCCGCAGGCTGGGTGGCCGGTGCCGTCGTCGCTCCCGTAGCGGGAGTGGTGGCGGCGCTGCCGTCTAACGAACTGTCCCCGGTGGCGTAGTCAACCGTCACGCCCGGCTGCACGTTATAGCAAAACACGTTAAAGCATATTCCATCGCCCTTGTCCTCTACGGAGAGAGCTTCCATCAGAACCCCGGTAGCGACCAGATTGTCGCCATCAAAGACAGGGGTCACCCGGTAAAGGACGTGGTTAGTTGTTTCTTTTATGTAGTCGGCGACCATGTTCTCAAAGGGGAGCATTCCGTCCACGTTGAGATATCGGGTCCCCGTTATGAGATTTTTTGTATTTGCGTTCTCCGCCGAAAGCTGATAGCCAATGAGGTGGCAGCGGTTGTATAAGTACTTGCCGTCCACGCAGTCGTATTTTACCGTGTGCCATCCGCTCGGCTTGACCTGCCCAATGGAACCGCGCTCCTCTGTAGGCATGGTCTCCTTGCAGACGTTCGCATAAGCCACGCCGCACCGCCCAAGAGAATCCAAGGAGCTGTAGTTTTCAAAAGCAGTCGTCGTGTAGTCCGCATCCGTGAAATACGGCACATTGTTGTTGATGGCGACGTAAGCACCGGAACCGCTGTATGCGGGTATATCACTCGCGGAGAATGAGGTAGCGGGCACCGCTGAACTGGTTGCGGTTTGCGACTCCTCCGGCGTCGAATCTGTCTCCTGCGTCGGTTCGCTTGATGCGGGTTCAGAAATCTCGTTTTCGCTTGTCGTGGACGAGGTGTCAGCATTACTTATTGAGGTTTCAGCCGCTGGTGGGTTCGACGATACGCCGGGGTTCTTCTCAGTCAGCGAGCCAATGCCGGCCACAATCAGAAGCACAGCGAGAAGTGCGGCCGCTCCAATGAGCAGCTTTTTATTCTTCTTTTTATCTTCCTCCGCTTTTCTGCGAGCTTCCTCTTCCTTTTGACGCTTTATGGCTTCTTTTTCCTGCTTACGCTTTTCAATGAAGTTCAGCCTCATCGCTCGTAGACCTCCTCTGTGATTTTTTCATGCGAGGAGCCGACAAAATCTGTAGACCTGGTCAGTCGCCAACCATGGGCTTGCAGCGGAATACTAAAATGGGTATCACCCGGATACCTGCGATTCCACTTGTATAAGATGATTTTCTCCATCCATTTCTCATAGTCGGCCACATCATCACCCTCGACGAAGCAGTAATCGCCGGGGGCGGCTTCGTTTAGAAAGCCATCGTCAACGTTGATCTGAGGGGCGTTCTCAGTGGCAAACTGCTTTTCTGTGTAATGGTTCATCCACAAGCGACTTCCGGCAGTCATTCCAAGGACACGCTCTCGCAGAACACGATCCTGGCTCTGCCTCCGACGATTGAACATCATGCCGTTGTCGTCGTCAACGCATACGATAAGTATCATTCAGATATTCTCCTTGTTAAAGCCCTATTGTTAGCTTCCAATCCGGTGTAGCGGCGCGTGTTTTGTCGGCTTCTCCAAAGCAGTAATCCGGATATTTGCAGAAGAAGTCCCATGTTGTAAGATATATGTATCCGTTATCAATATTGTCTCGCAGAATCGCAAAGGTGTTATTTTTGTCGAAATAGTATGTGTTTCCGTTCTTATCCGGCAACTTTACAGCAACTATGGAATTTCGCTGGCTCATGAGATTGCTTCTTGGAGTAAGCCGAAGTGAATATGACAGTTCCCAAGGTATCCACTGAGACCGTTGCCATTTACCTGGTTCTTTCATGTTAGGAGAAATAAGTAGGACGGTTACAGAACTGTCCCAAATCTTATCCTTCAAATGATTCCAGATATACTCCTCGCTGTATGCTGACAGATCTTCATCCTGCTTCTCGCCCTTGTAGATATGTCCACCAAGGACATGGTTCTCAAGATAAGAGACATAATCGCACGGCCAAGTCGGAGGCATGACCCCCGCAAGTGCCTTAACATCGTTATCTTGAAATTTGTACGAAACAAAAACCTTCCTTGCCATGTCAAATTCCTCCTTTAGCTTTCAGAATGCAGATTACAATCAGAATGATAAACATTGCGGGATAGAACAGCCATATACTCGGTGAAGTCATGCACTGCCAAACCGAAGCTCTGGATTTCTTTATGAAATCCACGCCTTTCGGAAGGCAAATCTGAAAGTCAACTGGGTGATCACCCACCAAAACCGAATTGTAGAAACCTCTGTACAGCCGCTCAAGTCGTAGATAGTATAGATCCAAGGCGGCGAACGCGAGTATAGGAATAAACGACAGAATTAGGGCGACCAGTTTAACGTCCGCATAGGATAACGCAGCAGTACCCGTAACAATTGCAGCGCCAAAACCCTTGAAGATAGCTGAGGCAGTCGACAGCCGTCCTATTGGCTCTTGTATCAGGGTCAGATATTCTCTCTTGTTTTCATCCATTATTATGATTTCCTTTCCACGAACCAGCGCCCTATGTTGTTCCCGGTCAGTGATGCGCTCCGCTCAAAGAACAGATAGCTCTGATGACCGTTTATCTGAACCGTGTATCGGTCTCCCTGACCTCCGGCTTTCATAGCCGCCGCCTGGCGTATATCCGTAACGCGGTCGATTTCATATTTGTTGCCGTCCTCCCAGGTAATCACCGTGGGGATAAGACGACCCTCGGAGTCAAACTCCGCGGCGACCGCCACATAAACTTTAATCGGCTTCGTCTCCATCGTCGCCCACCTCCACATCCTTCAGGAAATTGCTGTTGCACATGAGCGGAGGGTCGATCATTTTGAAACCCTTACGCTTCATGACGCGAAACTTGAAATCAAGCAGCTCCGCAGGAACGCGAAGTTCCGAAGCCGCGCCGAAAAAAGAAATATCGTCGTTCAGCCGCTCAAGCACGTCCTCGTCGTCCATGAGGAACTCGGCGGCGAATATGTTAGCCTCGTATTCCATGCGAGACGTTCCGTCGAACAGTTCAAAGTCGTGGAATGCCTTTACTCCTGCGGCTCTGGCATGAAGGACGGCGTGACCCAGCTCGTGTGTAGCAATGATACGTTGGAGGGCTTTTGGCAGATCGCTGTTTATGGTAATCGACCTTTTGCGGCTCTGCGAGAGGAAGAATCCTTTGCAAGCGCCCTCAAATAATCCCATCGGCTCGTAGAGGACGATGATGCCCATTGCGCGGCACATCTTGAACGGGTCGGTTTCGTCGTACTTTCTTTTTAGCCGCGCGACTTCTCGGCTTATCCAGTCCATAGACAATTCCGATACCTCCCCGGTTTATGATAGACTACATCCTTATTCTAAAATAAAGGGTGTACCATAATCAGGACTTCTTCTTGTGACCGAAGGTCTTTTTCGCCTCGTCCTTGCAAGCGAGATAGGCTTTCATCACGGCTTCGAAATAGGCGTCCTTCGCCTCCTGGCTTATTTCTCCCCCTGCAAAGAGGGCGACGTTTCTTTCAAGAAGCGAGTCCATCTCTTTCGCGGCGCGGTCGCCGAAGCGGGAGCGCGTCTCCTCGACGTACTCCTTCTTTTCGATGCCGTACTTCGGGTCGGTAATCTCGTCGTTCGCCAGGTAGTCCTCCGACACGTCAAGTATTTCGGCGAGCTTACGTATGCGCCAACCGCGCGGCTTTGTCCCCGTGGTTTCCCATGCTACGACGCTGCGACGGGACACGCCCATCTGAGTCGCCAGCTCCTCCTGATTGATTCCACGCTCATCCCGCGCGATTTTGACCTTGTCAGAGAAAGTCATTGGAATTCCTCCCTTGAAAATACTTCTCATTATTTGCTCAAACTTCTCAAAGTCTATTGACAAAACTTCTCTTACTCGCTATACTGAAAGAGAAGTTTGGGAAGTTTTACTTTATTGTAACTTCCCATCGGCTTCTTGTCAAGGGGTTTTATGAAATTCCTTGAGAAGTTTTAGACAGGAGGTGAAGTTTTGGAAACGCGCAGCATCCTGCACAGCGACATGAACTGCTTTTACGCCTCGGTAGAGATGATGCTCGACCCGTCGCTGCGAAACAAGGCCGTGGCAGTCTGCGGCAGTACGGAGGACAGGCACGGTATAGTGTTGGCGAAGTCCGAACTCGCCAAACGCGCCGGAGTCAAAACGGGTATGGTCAACTGGGAGGCGAAGCAGCGATGCCCGAATCTTATTCTCGTGCCGCCGCAGTATGAGCAGTACCTAAAATTCTCCGCGCTTGCTCGCGCCATATACGGCAGGTTCACCGACCTCATTGAACCTTTCGGCATGGATGAGTGCTGGCTTGACGTAACGGCGAGCAGAGGGATGTGCGGGAGCGGCATGGATATCGCGGAATGCATACGACAGACCGTCAAGGACGAGCTTGGTCTTACCGTTTCCATTGGCGTTTCGTTCAACAAAATCTACGCCAAGCTCGGAAGCGACATGAAGAAGCCGGACGCTATCACGGAAATCACTCCCGATAACTATAAGGAGAAGGTGTGGCCGCTCCCTGCTTCGGAGATGATATACGTCGGCAGAGCGACGGAGAAGAAGCTCGCCGGATACGGTATCCACACGATCGGTGACATTGCCGCCACCTCGCCGCAGACGCTCAAAGGGTGGCTCGGCGTGAACGGTCTTTCTTTGTGGGCTTTCGCCTCCGGCACGGATTCTTCCCCCGTGGCAAACAAGGACTTTGTTTCGCCAGTCAAATCCATCGGTCACGGCATCACCTGCGTGGCAGACCTTAATAACGAGGAAGAGGTCTGGAAGGTGATGCTTGAGCTTTCCCAGGATATCGGTCACAAGCTACGCATCCATCAGCTCGTTGCCGGAGGGGTACAGATCACCGTCAAGAGCAACGAATTGAACTATCGGCAATACCAGGCTCCGTTTTCTATCGCCACGCGTAGTCCAATGATAATCGCAGAGAAGGCGCGGGAGCTGTTCCATGAACGGTACGACTGGCGCATTCCCGTTCGGGCGATCACCGTTCGCGCAATCAACCTTCTGCCGCAGGGACAGCCCCAGCAGATGGATATCTTCACCGACCCCGTCCGGCTCGACAGGTTGGATAGGCTCGAAACCGCAGTCGAGGATATTCGCGGCCGCTTCGGGAAACGGTCGATATACTCGGCAGCCCTCATGGGCGACTTGAAAATGCCCGGTCGCGGAATCCACGAAATTATCATGCCGGGCATGATGGCACGATGAACACATACGGAGGAAAAGGATATAAAGATTTACAGTAAGCCCGTCCCATACTATAATTGGACTCAAGGGAAGCCGGAGAATAACCGGGGCTGTGGAAACGGGCGTGTGCGCCGAATAGCGCAGATAGGAGGAACGGCGATGGCGAATATTGCATCTTTCAAAGACGTTATAGCTGACAGATTTTATGATGTTATTTTTTCTGCGCTGGCGGCGCACGTTGAGGAGAACCCGTCAAAGCTCGGCTGCCGTTCGTCCTCCGTACAGGACCCGGAGGAAGCGCGTCTCGAAGATATGGACGTCCGTTTGTTGAGCATCACGGGAACCACCAGCAACGAGCTGAAGTTTGACGTTGTCGTTTCGGCCGAAATCGAAATCACGGAAACGGCGCGTCATCACGACCTTGAAAACGACTGTGCGGAGCAGTGGTTCAGGGTGTCGTGTTCCTGCGACGTCTCGAACGGAATCAAGAACTTCCGGGTTGAAGGCTTCTGCATTTACTCGAAATCAAGGGCGGGCAAGCCCGGTCAGCTTTCGGATTATCTCGTTCCCGTCATTCATAAAGAAGAACTCGACGCCGTCGCGGAGGGTTTCCTCCGGCAGTATTATCCCGAAGCGCTCGAATCGCCGATGCCCGTTCCAGCCGCCGATCTCGCGGCCCGTATGGGACTCACAATCCGACAAGAACACATCACCAAGACCTGCACGGTTTTCGGACAGGTGTTCTTCGCCGATTGCGTCGTGCCCTGTTATGACGAGGAGAAGGGCGTGTATCACGACGTGGCGGTCGATGAGGGAACGATCCTCGTTGACCCCGACGTGTTCTTTATGCGGACGCTCGGCTCTTACAATAACACTATCGTCCACGAGTGCGTCCACTGGGGACTGCACCGTCGCTTCTTCGAGCTTGAAAAGCTGTACAATACGGAAGCCAAGTCCATCGTCTGCCAGGTCAAAGAGGGCGACGCCCCGGAAAAAAAGAGGTCGCCGCTTGAGTGGATGGAATGGCAAGCAAACCACCTCGCGCCGCGCATCCTCATGCCGGCCGCTACCACAAAAGTCAAAATTGAGGAACTGTTCGCTGCAGCGAGAACCGTTTCACCGAACGCCACCCCTTCAGACATCATGGAGCAGGTCGTCATCGCGCTTGCGGAGTTTTTCGGCGTTTCCAAACAGTCGGCGAAAATCCGTATGATTGATCTCGGATACACAGACGCCATCGGCGTGTTTAACTATACCGACGACGGCTACGTTCCGAGCCACTCTTTCGAGTCGAAAGCCGTGGCGAAGAACCAGACCTTTGTCGTCGGTGAAGCCGATCTCGCCATTGCCTTTCTGACACAGCCCAATTTCCAATCGATGATGGAGTCGGGGCGTTATGTGTATGTAGACAAGCACATCTGCATCAACGACAAAAAGTACATCGGCAAGACGGCTGCTGGGACGGCGGTTCTCACGGATTACGCCATGCAGCACATGGACGAGTGCTGCCTCACATTCGACGTTACCTATAAAAAGAACAGCCAGTATGGAGCTTCGTTTTATACGGAGTGCGCGCTGTTCCGGGCGGCGATGTCGGATTCACACCCCGAAGCAGGATACCTCCATAATCAGTTCAACCAGGCGATAGACGTGAAAGCGTCCACGAGCGCGGACTTCAAATCGTCGGTTACGGCAATCACAGCCGTCAAGAAGGCTCTTCCCTCCGAGTTCGGAGATACCCTTTCGGCCCACATGAAGCGGCTCTCCATGACAAACGAAGCAATGGCCGACCGCTGCCTCATCAATGAGGACAACATTCGAAAATACCGCAACGGTCAAAAAAAGCCCAAACTCCAAACGGTCATCGCGTTGTGCGTGGGCTTACAGCTTCCTCCCATGCTCGGTTTCGACCTTGTGGACAAGGCGGGGTTCACGCTGAAGAGTGGTCTGGAACAGGCGGCATACAACATTATCCTTTGTACCATGACGCAGAACAGCATCTACGAATGCAATGAAATGCTCCGCGCTATGAACGTCAGGACTCTTTCTAAAGAGGAATAACCGAAAAAAATAAAAAAGTTTTCACGCGACCGGGTCAAAAAAGCCCGGTCGCTTTTTTCATATTTAAGGCCCCTTCGAGTGTTTTGCCCATAGGTTTGGGCGGCTCGGAGCGGCCTTTTTTGCGTTAAAACCGGGCTTTTTCGGTCCGGGTAACGAGGGCGTTTCGCCGCTACAATTAGCACATGAGATGGCCACTCAAGAGTTCGCGGCGGCTCCCGCCACGGCTCGAATCACAAACAAGAACACGGGATACACCCCCGAATGAACACGAAAGGTTATAGGTGAATTGCTATGAAAAAAGTCTTTATATGCTCCCCGTACCGTGGGGATATCAAGGAAAACACCAAGATTGCCAGGGACTTCGGACGTCTCGCCGCCAAGTGCGACTACGTCCCTATCATCCCGCACCTGGTGTTTCCGCAATTTCTGGACGACAACGACCCGAAAGAGCGCATCCTCGGCATCACGCTCGGCGCAGAGCTGCTTAATGTCTGTGACATGATGTGGGTCGTCGGAAACAAGATCACGAAGGGTATGCAGTTTGAAATCGACGCGGCAAAGAAGCTCAAGCTCCCTGTCCGCCTGTATGACAGAGACGCAAACCGCATCTACCCCGAAACGCTGGCGGTCGACGACCGCGTGGACGATGAATTTCTGGACGCGCTCAAAGGCGCAAACCTCATGTAAGAAAGGATGGCAAGAGCATGAACGATGTATATCTTTCCCTGGCTGACGGCTTCGATAAGCTGGCCGCAGGTTACCGCGCCCTGGCGGACAACGAGGGCAATGAAGTCAAGACGTCTCCCGCGTCCCAGCCGGAGGAACGCGAAGTCGATGTGGAAGAAGTCCGCGCCGTACTTGGCGAGAAAAGCGCGGCCGGCAAAACCGCGCAGGTCAGGGCGTTACTGATGAAATACGATGCAGGGAGACTCTCCGGGGTTAAGCCGGAGGATTACGCCGCGCTTCTTGCGGAAGCGGAGGTGCTGTAATGCCCGAACGCCACGCCCGGTTTTCTCCCTCTGCGGCAAATCGCCGTTTGAACTGTCCTCCCTCCCTGCGTTTGGAAGAGCAGTTCGTCGAGGACGAAAGCCAATACGCTGCGGAGGGAACGGCGGGCCACGCGCTCGCCGAACACCTCATCAAAAAGCATCTCAAAATCCGCTCCAAACGCCCGGTATCCGATTACTACTCTGACGAACTGCTTGAAGCCGTGGACGAATATGTGTCTTTCGTCATCGGCGAGATCGAGGACGCGCGGCGAGAGTGTGTAAGCCCTGTCATCTGCGTAGAGCAGCGTGTAGACGCTTCGGATTATGTGGACGAGTGCTTCGGCACGGCCGATGCGGTCATCGTGACCGACAAGGTCGCCCATGTAATCGACCTCAAGCTCGGTAAGGGAGTCCCGGTCTATGCCGACGCAAACCCGCAGCTCATGATTTACGGTCTCGGCGTTCTGGCGATGGCGGAGCTGATTTTCGACGTGGAGACGGTCCGGCTTACTGTGTTTCAGCCCAGACTCAACAGCTCGTCTACTTGGGATATCACTCCCGCCGAGCTGAAGAAGTGGGGCGACGAGGTTCTCCGTCCAAGGGGCGCGATGGCGCTGATGGGCGCCGGAGAGTTCGCCGCAGGCGCATGGTGCAGGTTCTGTCGTGCAAGAAATCAATGCCGCGCAAGAGCAGAGGAGTTCCTCTCCCTGGCGAAGATGGAGTTTCGCGCTCCGGCTCTCTTGACCGACGAGGAAATCTCGGAAGTTCTCCGCAAATCAGACGAGCTGGCAAAATGGGCGTCCGATGTGTATGCCTTCGCCCAGGATCAGGCTATCGTCCACGGCAAGGTGTGGCCCGGATATAAGCTCGTGGAAGGCAGAAGCAACCGCAAATACACATCCGACGAGGAGGTCGAAGAGGCCGCGAAAGCTGCCGGATACACCGACATCTACAAGCGATCCCTCATCGGCATCGGCGAGATGGAGAAGCTCATGGGAAAAGATGAGTTTGCCCGAATCCTCGGCGGTCTCATTTACAAACCCCAGGGCAAGGTCACCCTCGCACCCGACGCCGACAAACGTGAAGCCATCAACAAAACAACCGCTCTTGCGGATTTTCAGGAGGTTTAATTATGAACACCAATACCAACAACACCAAAGTTATCGTCCCTTGCCGTTTCTCCTACTTGCACTGCTGGGAGCCGGACTCCGTAAACGGCGGCGATCCCAAGTACAGCGTTTCCGCTATTGTTCCCAAGTCTGATACGGCGACTGTTACGGCTATTAAGGCCGCCATCGAACAGGCGAAGAAGGACTCTGTTTCCAAGTGGGGCGGCAAAGTCCCTGGTAACCTCAAGACCCCTCTGCGCGACGGCGATATTGACCGTCCCGACGACGAGGCGTACAAGGGCTGCTATTTCTTCAACGCCAACAGCCGTCAGGCTCCGCAGGTCGTGGACAAGGCGGTCCAGCCCGTCATCGACCAGAACGAAGTGTACTCCGGCTGCTACGGCAGGATCAGCGTAACCTTCTATGGTTACAACAGCAACGGCAATCGCGGCATCGCCGCAGGTCTCGGCAACATCCAGAAACTCAGGGATGGCGAGTCTCTCGGCGGTCGCACCAACGCTGCAGAAGAGTTCGGCACGGTCGAAGACGACGATTTCCTCTCTTAAGCACACAACTACCGGGGCGGTAGGCAACTGCCGCCCCTCCTACATAACGGAGAAAGGAGATCGCCGTGAAGACTTTAGCCATAGACATTGAAACCTATTCGGATATAGACCTGACCAAATCGGGGGTCTACGCATATTCCGACAGTCCGAAATTTGAAATTCTGCTATTCGCCTATGCCTTCGATGATGACCCGGTAAAAATCGTGGACTTTACTTGCCATGAGGTGTTGCCGGAGGAGGTGCGCTCGGCTCTGACCGACGACAACATCGTGAAAACGGCTTTCAACGCAGCATTCGAGCGCACCTGCCTTTCAAGGTGGTTCGGCGTACAGCTTCGGCCGCTTTCGTGGCAATGCACGGCCGTACAATCGGCGATGCTTGCCCTTCCGCTTTCCCTTGACGGCGTAGGCGAAGTTCTCGACATCACCCGCAAAAAACTCAAGGAGGGCGCAGATCTGCTCCGCTTCTTCTGCATTCCCTGCAAGCCGACAAAGACCAACGGCGGTCGGACGCGCAATCTCCCGGCGGACGCGCCTGAAAAATGGGCAAAGTTCAAGGAATACTGCGTCCGCGACGTTGAGGCCGAGCGCGAAATTCGTGAGAAGCTGCGGAACTTCCCCATCCCGGAACACGAACAGGAGCTGTATCGGCTCGACCAGGAAATCAACGACAGAGGCATTCTTGTCGACCGCGAGCTTGTCGCAGGAGCCGTTGAATGCGACCTTCAGTACAAAGAGCAAACTACCCGCCGCGCATACGAGCTGACCGGGCTTAACAACCCCAACTCCGTGGCGCAGGTCAAGGACTGGCTGTCCGAGCGCGGAGTAGAAGCCGACAGTCTCGACAAGAAGGCGGTCAAGGAACTCATCGGCGATGCGGACGGCGAGGTCTTGGAGATGTTGAAGCTCCGACTTCTCATGGCAAAAACCTCGGTCAAGAAGTACCAGGCTATAGAGCGTTCCGTCTGCTCGGATGGTCGAGTCCACGGACTGCTTCAATTTTATGGTGCAAACAGGACAGGCAGATGGGCGGGACGGCTCGTCCAGGTTCAGAACCTTCCGCAAAACCACATCCCCGATCTGGGGCTTGCCCGCGATCTTATAAAAAAGCGGCGTTTCGATGACGTCGATTTGCTATTCGATTCCACCCCAGGGGTGCTTTCGGAGCTTATCCGCACAGCCTTTGTTCCCCGTCCAGGATGCAGATTCATCGTCGCAGACTTCAGCGCAATAGAAGCGCGGGTCATCGCATGGCTCGCCGGAGAGTCGTGGCGGCTTGATGTGTTTGCCACCCACGGCAAAATCTACGAAGCCTCTGCCGCAGCCATGTTTGGCGTTCCTGTGGAGAGCATCCACAAGGGCGACCCTATCCGGCAGAAGGGCAAGATCGCGGAGTTAGCTCTCGGCTATGGCGGCTCTGTGGGAGCTTTGACAGCGATGGGCGCTTTGGATATGGGACTGACCGAGGAGGAGCTTCAACCGCTCGTGAATCAATGGCGCGCGGCGAATCCGCACATCACGAAATACTGGTGGGACTGCGATTCGGCGGCATACACAGCCGTGGAGGAGAAGACGAAAACCTCGGTCGGCCGCATCACGTTTGCATGGCGTTCCGGCATCCTGTTCATCACGCTTCCAAGCGGTCGAAAACTCTCGTACATCAAGCCACGCCTTGCTACAAACCGTTTCGGCAGAATGGGGCTGACCTATGAGGGCGTCGGTGAAAGCAAGAAGTGGATGCGTATCGAAACCTATGGTCCGAAAATTGTTGAAAACATTGTCCAGGCGACGGCTCGCGACCTGCTTGCGGACGCAATGCTCCGGCTGCGGAATGCCGGGTTTGCCATTGTCATGCACATCCACGACGAAGCCGTCATTGAAGTCCCGGACGGCGTGTCATCCGTTGACGAGATTTGTCGAATTATGTCGGAAGCCCCCGAATGGGCGGACGGCCTGCCGCTTCGAGCCGATGGCTACGAATGCGAGTTCTATAAAAAAGATTGAGGAGATACAACGATGGGAGTGAACAGATATAACGCCGAGGGGTATTGCGACCCCACGGCCTATGACGCGATACGCAATTCGGAGCGTTTCCGTATTTCGTATCCGACCGGGTACATGGAACTGAATGTCGAGAATTTCTTTCCTTGCCCGGTCGAGAAAGGTAAAAAGGTATTCCGGCTCGTCCGGGAGCATTGCACGGCAATCCAACAAGAGGAGCTTCTCGCCATTCTGCTCCGCAAAGCGAAGTCCTATGCGGACAAGGCTCTCGAACTGGACGGACGATTGGATGACGCGACGCTTTCTGAAAAGGATTATGACGACGTTTACTCGCAGCTCAAGAATGTCAAACGACAGCACGAGCGCATTACTCGAAATATTGAACAGCTCACGGGGAGGAAAGCGAAATGAAGATAAAGGTATCAGTCGGCAACAGCCGCATGGATAAGAAGTGGAATCTTGTCGAGATGGAGCTTGACGAGTTCCGGGATCGCATCGCCATCACCAAGCGGACGGCCGAAACGGTCGAACAGTATAAAAAGCTCTCCAAAGCAAAACAGGACGACATCAAGGATGTGGGCGGTTTCGTTCTCGGCGTTCTCAAAAACGGACGCAGGAAGAAGGACAGCGTCATTTCCCGCTCCGCTCTGTGCCTGGATATGGACTATGCGGAAGCGAGCGTCATCGACCAAATCGAGATGTTCTTCTCCTTCCGCTGCTGGTTCTACAGCACCCATAAGCACACCCCGGAGAAACCCCGATTCCGGCTCATCGTCCCGCTCTCCCGTGACGTAACCCCGGACGAATACATGGCGGTTGGCAGAAAGGTCGCCGAGGGAATCGGAATCGAGCAGTTCGACGACACCACCTACGAGCCGAGCCGTCTCATGTACTGGCCTTCGACCTCCTCGGACGGAGAGTTTATCTTCCGAGAGATCGACGGCGCGCTACTCGATCCCGACGCGGTTCTCGCCAAATACGTCGACTGGCATAACACGGCGGAGTGGCCCGTGTCCAAACGCCAGGTAACGGTGGTGCAGCGCGAGGTCAAAAAACAGGCTGACCCGCTCGAAAAGCCCGGTACGGTAGGGGCGTTTTGCCGGACGTACTCTGTGCAAGAGGCGATTGAGACCTTTCTCACAGATGTTTACAAACACAGCGCCATGCCGGGTCGCTTCGACTATATCCCTGCCGATTCACAGGCCGGCGTGGTTATCTACGACGATAAATATTGCTACAGCCATCATGCAACCGACCCCGCTTGCGGCAAGTTGCTGAACGCCTTTGATGTTGTCCGCCTTCATCGGTTCGGCGCGCTCGACACCAAAGCGGACGAAGACGCCGACTCCGGCAAACTCCCGTCGTTCAAGGCGATGCAGGAATTCGCCGTTCAAGACGAAGGCGTGAAGCTGCAGCTTGCCAAGGAGCGTCAGATCGCCGCCTCCCGAGAGTTCACCTCAGACGCCGACGACTGGCAGAGCGTCCTCGAACTCGACAAGCAGGGGCGCGTAAAGGATACGCTCACGAACCTTGCCAACATCGTCCGCTTTGACCCGAATCTTCACGCCATCGTTTACAACGAGTTCAAGTGCATGGTGGACGTGATCGGCGAAGTGCCGTGGAAGCAGGTAAAGCCCGGATGGGGCGACGCCGACGTCGCTTGCGCGAAGGTGTACTTCGAGCGGGTCTACGGCATATGGTCGCCGACAAAATTCAAGGACGCCCTGCTTGCTGTCATCTCTGCGGAGCGGGTCTATCACCCCATCAAGAACTACTTTGACACGCTTTCCTGGGATGGAGAGGAGCGCGTAGACCGTTTGCTCGTGGATTATCTCGGAGCGGAGGATAATGCCTACACCCACGCGGTAACGAGAAAAACGCTCTGCGCCGCCGTCGCCCGTGTGTACGAGCCGGGCGTGAAGTTCGACTCAATCCTCGTGCTGAACGGTCCGCAGGGTATCGGCAAATCCACGCTTTTTGCACGACTCGGTCAGGAGTGGTATTCGGACTCGCTCACCATTTCGGATATGAGGGACAAGACCGCAGCCGAGAAGCTGCAGGGATATTGGATTCTCGAATTGGGCGAGCTTGCCGGAATTAAAAAGGTCGATGTGGAGACTGTCAAGTCGTTTATCACCCGCACCGACGATAAGTTCCGCCAGTCCTACGGCGTAACGGTAGAGAGCCATCCTCGCAACAACGTCATCGTCGGGTCGACCAACTCGGAGTCCGGCTTCCTGCGCGACGTCACAGGCAACCGCCGCTTCTGGCCTGTTCTTGTAACGGGCAAGGGCAACCGACCCGTGTGGAGCGTCACGCCGGAGCTTGTCAATCAGATTTGGGCTGAAGCCATCGTGAAATACCGTGACGGCGAGGAACTGTATCTAAAAGGCGACGTCGCCGATCTCGCATACGGCGCGCAGCAGGAAGCGATGGAGGCCGACGACCGCGAGGGCGTGGTATCCGATTACCTCGATCGTCTCCTGCCCGAAAACTGGGACGCGATGGATTTGTATCAGAGAAGGAGCTTCCTGGGCGGTAGCGAGTTTGACGGAGCCGCCGCCAACGGTACGGTGCGCCGAAGCAAGGTCTGCATTATGGAAATATGGTGCGAGTGCTTCTGCAAAGAGCGGCAGAACCTCAAACGCACGGACTCCTATGAGATTGAAGGCATTATCATGCGGCTCGGCGAGTGGGAGATTATGACCGCCAACAAAAGCGGCAAGTCGCGCTATCCCCTTTACGGCCCTCAAAAGACCTTCGTGCGCCATGCCGAAGGAACAGCAAACGCATGATAGGAACGTGCTTGTGATTCCTTGCTTTAGAGAGGGAACGGAGAAAGGAACATCCGCAAACGGTAGTCCGACACGGCGCTACGACGGCTCTGTTCCTACTGTTCCTTACTTCAAGCATTATATGGTCTACAAGGTAAAAAAGGTTGAAAACAGGCACGTTCATGTATGTATATGCGCGTATAGGGATTTTGGGGCAAAGAACGGTTCAGAGGAACGGGAGGCTATGTTATGCGAGAAAGTACAATCGAGCGCAAGCTCGTCATCGAGACAAAAAAGCGTGGTGGGCTTGCCGCCAAATTCGTATCGCCGGGGTTAGATGGAGTGCCCGACCGTCTGGTACTTCTCCCCGGAGGTCGTCTGGCATTCGTGGAGTTGAAGGCTCCCGGAAAAAGGCCGCGACTCCTTCAGCTCCGACGCATTGAGCAGCTTACCGCTCTCGGTTTCAAGGTCTACTGCGTAGACGGCACAGAACAGATTGGAGGCGTTTTGGATGAAATACAATCCTCATAATTACCAGACCTTTGCGACCGACTTCGTACTGACGCATCCGGCCTGCGGTTTGATACTCGATATGGGCCTCGGCAAAAGCGTGATAACGCTGACCGCTCTGTGGGACTTGATACTTGACAGTTTCGACGTGGGCAAAGTCCTCGTCATCGCTCCCAAGCGCGTGGCGGAGGATACCTGGCCGAAGGAGCTGGCAAAATGGGATCACCTTGACGGGCTGACCTATTCCCTGGTTCTCGGCGGCGAAAAGCAACGCCGCGAAGCTCTGCAACAGAGAGCGTTCATTTACATCATCAACCGGGAGAATGTGGCGTGGCTCGTGGAGAACTACAAGTGGGACTTCGACACCCTGGTCATCGACGAACTGTCCTCCTTCAAATCGGCGAAAGCGCAGCGGTTCAAAGCCCTCAAGCGTGTAAGGCCGCTTATCACAAGGGTCATCGGGCTGACAGGCACTCCGGCGCCGAACTCGCTCATCGACCTATGGCCGGAGATTTACCTTTTGGATATGGGCAAACGGCTCGGCCGCTTTATCGGCGGATACCGCGACCGCTTCTTTCTCCCCGACAAGCGCAATCGGGAAATCGTGTACAGCTACAAGCCCCGCGAGGGTGCGGAGGAAAAGATATACGAGCTTATTTCCGACATCTGCGTCTCCATGAAGGCGACCGACCACCTCGCCATGCCGGAGCTGATCAGCAACAAGGTTGAAGTTCACATGGACAGCAAGGAATCGGCGCTTTACGACAAATTCCGTCAGGACATGGTCTTGAAGCTGCCGGACGGAGAACTTGACGCCGTCAACGCCGCTGCCCTTTCGAGCAAGCTCCTTCAAATGGCAAACGGCGCGGTTTATGGCGAGGAGCGGAAGGTTCACCGCATCCACGACCGCAAGCTCGACGCTTTGGAGGATATCATCGAAGCCGCCAACGGGAAACCGCTCCTTGTGGCGTTCTGGTTTAATCACGACCGCGACCGCATCAAGGCGAGGTTTAACGTGCGGGAGATCTCCACGGCAAAGGATATCACCGACTGGAACGAAGGAAAAATTCCCGTGGCTCTCTTGCACCCCGCTTCGGGCGGACACGGGCTGAACCTACAGGACGGCGGTTCGACCATCGTGTGGTTCGGGCTGACCTGGTCGCTTGAACTGTACAAACAGCTAAACGCCCGTCTTTGGAGACAGGGACAGAAGAACTCGGTGGTCATCCACCACATTATCACAAGCGGCACTCACGACGAGGACGTTATGAGAGCTTTGGACAGAAAGGACATGAGCCAAGACGCTTTGATCGAAGCGGTCAAGGCCCGAATAGGAGGCGGCGTATGAGTGAAAGGATAGAAAAGCTGATGCGGGATTATCCGCAGATGAAAACCGAGGTCAAGTGCCTTGAAAATCAAATCCGCAACTTTCGCGGTATTTCCGAAACGGAGATGATTGAGTCGATGCTTTTCTCCCATCCCAAAGGGGATCGGGTTCAGACGAGCGGCGTTTCGGACAAAACTGCCCGTATCGCCATTTCGTACAGAGAGCGCATGGAACGCATCAACAGCGAGTGGTATGAATACCTCGAAAAGAAATACCTCCTGCTTTCTGAGGAACTGCGATTCTTCGAGTCGGCGCTTTCATCTTTACCCGGCAAACTGTCGGGGATAATGAAAGATATGGTACTCGACGGCATGACTTACGACTCCCTTGCCGCAAAATATTTCGTCAGCCGCACGATGGTGGTCAAATACAGAAAACGCGCCATTGTCGAGCTGGACAGGCTCTATACCGTCCACGACGCAGAGGTGGCGGCGTACATTTTGAATTGAGGAGGTCAACGATATGTGTAAACGAGGAGAAATCTACTTTGTGGACTTCGGCGACAACATAGGCAGCTTCAAGCAGAGCGGGACTCGCCCTGCCGTGGTGGTCAGCAACAATAAAGCAAATACGCATTCGCCCGTTGTAACCGTTGTGCCGCTGACCTCCAAAACCCGAAAGACACAGCTGCCGACCCATGTGCTTATCCCGACCACGGCCGGTGTTGGACTGAACCGCACGAGCCTTGCTCTCGCCGAGCAAGTGGAGACGTTAGATAAAGACCGTCTCTTAGACTACAAGGGTGTAATCACGAGCAAGAAGGTCATGGGGCAGATAACGACGGCGCTGCAGGTGCAAATCGGAGTCTTCGAGGAATACAACTGACTATGTTTTCGTAAAAGCGTATATGATTTGGTCTGTATCACATTATGATACAGACCACTTTTTTATTGCGCCAAGCCTTTTGGCGGGGCGAGACGCAAGGCGCAGTAGGAAATAACGTCCTCCGGCGTCGGTCGAGCGCCTTTGAACGGAATGTCTTTCCAAACCGCCCGTACTTCGGGGTCGAGATTATCAAACCCCGCGTCAATCGCCTCCTGTATATCCTTATAAACCTGTTCGACCGTCGTCTTTTCCTTTTTCGCTATTTGGCGAAAAATGTCGTCGTATGTTTTCATTGCAAAACCCTCCTTATTCTTTTAGAACTTCTTATAGTTCTATTAGAATTACTATACCGTGAGGATTTTGTCGAATGGTGGCAACCTTTGTCGAGAGGGCAAAAAAAGAAGAGCCTTTCGGCCCTTCTTGCGGAATGCGGTCTATTCTTCTGTTAATAAAGCCCTTACAGCATTCATTATTCGCTGCTGTTCCTTTTTGGGCCGCTTTTCAATCATGGCGGACAACTCGGATGCAATGCTTTGATTGGAGTGGTCTACCACATCAAGGAGAAGTGAATCGGCTGAAACGTCGAGCGCGTTTGCAATCTGAACAAAGGTTTCCAGTTTCGGGGCCTTACATCCACGCTCGATAACGCTAATATGAGTCGTACTCTTTCCAATAATCTCCGCCAGTTTCTCCTGCGTTAATCCCTTCGCTTCTCTTGCAGCCTTAATCCGTGCGCCGACAGCGTTCAAGTCCATTCCTACACCTCCCTCTGGAACGAATAATAGTTCTAAAATAATTATATGCATGAGAGAAGCGAACATACAGAAATCAGCGGAACTACATATTGGTCTAACAGAACTATATTATGGCGCGTTGTCCTCGCCTGGGGTTATGGTTTTGCCAATTTGGTTATCCAAAGGTGTCCTGTTGGTTAGCTGTTTTTTTATTTGACCTGCGCTATACTTATAATTGCCAGGAAAGCATAAAGGGCTTGGGGTTTCGACCTCAAGTCCTTTTTTCGTGGTCGGGAGCGGCTTTCATCCTTTCCCGCTCCCGTACATAGAAAGGAGCTGTCAATTATGATTTTTACCAGCGAACAGGTGTCGTGCGGACACCCCGACAAAATCTGCGATCAAATTTCGGACGCCATTTTAACCGACTGCCTTCAGCACGACCGTTACAGCCGTGTTGCAGCCGAGTGCCTTATCAAGGACTACGACGTTATTGTGGCCGGCGAGATCACCTCCGCCCATGAGCCGGACTATATTGAAATCGTGCGCGGCGTTCTTTCACGCATCGGTTTACCGAACGTGGACAGGTACAGAGTGACCGTCCTTGTCAGCCAGCAGAGCGCGGACATCGCACAGGGCGTGGACGTCAACGGCGCCGGAGATCAGGGCATGATGTTCGGCTATGCCACGAGCGAAACGCCGGAGCTGATGCCGTTGCCGTTTGCCGTGGCGACCCACGCTTTGAAGCTGCTGCGTGAGCTGAACAGTCCGCTTCTCCTTCCCGACGCTAAATGCCAGGTGTCCTACGATTACGATAACAACCGCATCGCCACATTTCTTATCAGCACACAGCACATTGAGGAGGCGACGGTCGAGGACATTCGACCCGTTGTGGAAGCCGTCATGGAAACGGCGGCGCTCGACTACGGTCTGCCCGTTGACTTCGTTCGCCTTGTTAATCCTACCGGCCGTTTTGTTGTCGGTTCTTCTTTTGCCGATAGCGGGTTGACTGGGCGAAAAATTATCGCCGATACCTACGGCGGTATGTGCCGCCACGGCGGAGGGGCTTTCTCCGGCAAAGACCCCACGAAGGTCGATCGAAGCGCCTCCTACGCAGCAAGAAAGATCGCCCGTGACGTAGTCGTCCAAGGCTGGGCTGACTGCTGTGAAGTTCAGCTTGCCTACGCTATCGGCGTTCCCGAACCCGTCGCCGTCTACATTGAATGTTTCGGCGGCGAGCGTGTGCCGATGGAAAGAATCTATGCTTTCGTTTACAACAACTACGACCTTTCTCCGCAGGGCATCATTGATGCGCTTGGTCTCCGGGACTTCGACTACAACCTCGTGTCGGCTTACGGTCACTTCGGCGACCCCTCATTCCCTTGGGAGCAGTAACCGTGCCGCGCCGACCGAACACGCCGTGCAAACATCCGGGCTGTGGGAAGCTCGTCCCTTATGGGCGGGACTACTGCGACGACCACACCCCAGTCCATCGGCACGATGTGAAGTCAACAAAAGAAAAAGGTTACGGAAGACGCTGGCAGAAAGCTCGCGGAGCGTTCCTCAAAACGCACCCGCTCTGCGTGAAGTGTCAGTCGGAGGGCAAGCTCGTCCCCGCCACAGTGGTCGACCACATCGTTCCTCATCGCGGCGACCCGCATCTCTTTTGGGATGAAGGAAACTGGCAGCCTCTGTGTAAATCCTGTCACGACACCAAGACCATGACCGAGGACAGATATCAGGACTTCAAATACTGACGGGGCCGAGGGCCCTGGGGGCGGTCAAATCTCTGCGTCTTTTCAAGAAGAAGACCGGGGCGGGGTCAAACGCAAATTTTCGCGGAATTAGTTAGGGGGGATACCCTCTAAACCGCCGCGCCACGGGCAAAAGGGATAAAAACTGGCGAAACTGCGGTACTTGACGGCGCAACCCGACCCCGTCTTGAAAGCCGCCTTTCGCCGCGAGGTTACGATTAAGGGCTGAAGTTCACACGGTTTTTGTGTGAGTTTCACCCATTTTTTATGCGAAAGGATGTGAAGCGATGAACGACTACCAGACCCGACAGATTCGGGAGTTCAGGATGAAAGGCGTGGGCTATCGTGCCATCGCCTCGGTCACGGGATTATCCCGCGACATCGTCCGCAACTACTGCAAGACCCACGCGCTCGACGGATTTGGCGTAGAGCTGACCGCCAATATGAAAGAGCAGATGCAGCAAGGCGCTGTTTGCCTGTGCTGCGGAAAGCCTGTGAAGCAGCCCGTCACCGGGCGCAAACGGAAGTTCTGCTCGGACAAATGCAGACGGCAATGGTGGGGCGCGCACCCCGGCGCTCTTCAGAAAAATGAGTCGGCGATGTACGAACTCACCTGTGCCTATTGCGGCAAGGTCTATCAATCCTACGGAAACAAAACACGAAAATACTGCAGTCACGAATGTTATGTGCGCGACCGCTTCTGGAGAGCGGAGGAAGGCCGCGAGCCATACGTTTCGGACACGCAGAAAATGGAGGAAGCCGCCCATGAATGATATGCAATGGGAAACCCTTTCTTTGGACTCTCTTCGCCCAGCGGCTTACAACCCGCGCAAGAAGCTGAAGTCCGGCGACAAGGAATACGAGAAAATCAAAAACTCCATATTGGAGTTTGGGTACGTCGAGCCTATCATCGTCAACTACGATATGACGGTCATCGGCGGCCACCAGCGTTTGACGGTTCTGCGCGACCTCGGATACGCCGAGGCGCAATGCGTCGTTCTGCATATTGAGGACGAAAACAAGGTCAAGGCGCTCAACATCGCGCTCAATAAAATCACGGGCGCCTGGAATGAACAGCTCCTGGCCGATCTGCTTGTTGACCTGCAGAATGTAGATTTCAATATTGATCTCACTGGTTTTGAGGCCCCGGAGGTCGAGCAACTCTTTTCAAAAGTACATGACAAAGAGGTCAAGGAAGACGACTTCGACGTGGACGAGGCGCTGAAGAAACCGACCGTCTCGAAGTCCGGCGATCTGTGGCTACTCGGCAAGCACCGACTCATCTGCGGCGACTCCACGCTGCCGGAAACCTTTACTGCTCTCATGGACGGCATAAAGGCCAACATTGTGGTGACCGACCCGCCCTACAACGTGAATGTTGAGGAGACGGCGGGTAAAATCAAGAACGACAACATGGCGGACGCGGACTTCTATAAGTTCCTGTTCGCCGCTTTCGTTAATATGGAGCAGAACATGGAGAGCGACGCTTCCATCTATGTGTTCCACGCCGACACACAGGGTTTGACGTTCCGCAGAGCTTTTGCCGATGCAGGGTTCTACCTCTCCGGGTGCTGCATTTGGAAAAAGAACGCACTCGTCCTGGGCCGCTCGCCGTATCAATGGCAGCATGAGCCCTGCCTCTTCGGTTGGAAGAAGGGTGGGAAGCACGTCTGGTACAGCGACCGCAAGCAAACGACTATCTGGGAATACGACCGCCCGAAGTCCTCGAAGGAGCATCCGACCATGAAGCCCGTTGCACTTCTCGCATATCCGATACAGAACTCATCCATGAGGGGCTGTGTCGTTCTCGACCCCTTCCTCGGTTCCGGCTCTACGCTGATGGCGTGTGAACAGACCGGGCGGATTTGCTACGGCATAGAGCTTGACGAGAAGTTTGCCGACGTTATCGTGAACCGCTACATTGAAGCGGTCGGCGGTTCGGACGGAGTGTTCCTCGTGCGCGATGGGGTTAAGACGCCGTTCGCACAGGTCCCGAAGCCGAAGAGCGACGAGGACGAAATACCACTATTTTAGGCATGGGCTGTCCCGTGCCTTTTTCATTTGGAAGGAGCGGACAGCTATGTCTGATAACAAGCAGCTTACATTTATAGATTTCTTTTGGCTCAATCATTTTTCTTGTGGGATTTGAAGACACAGCAGAGTCAAATGCTGTAAGCTGTTAATTGAATAAAAAGAAACCCCGTAGTAAGATTAAGATGCATCTTCGCAGGATGAACATA
>Ga0268360_1000140_pt1 | contig 150791 bp, 124 predicted proteins | sample BioMet11_FD_192465 | JGI IMG/M metagenome (GOLD analysis project Ga0268360, IMG submission 192465) | Sewage microbial communities from Oakland, California, United States - Biofuel 11 (Illumina Assembly) | ecosystem: Engineered > Wastewater > Sewage > Unclassified | place: USA: California... | reverse complement strand
TGGAATAAAAAATCGTTTTTCCTTCCTTGGGATCTTCAATCTTTATACCGTAATTTTTCTCCAAAAGAACGATAAGCTCAAGGGCATCTATTGAATCCAGTCCCAATCCGCCTTCTCCGAAAAGGGGAGAATCGTCGTTAATATCTTCCGGTTTTACGTCTTCGAGGTTGAGTTCGGCTATAATTTGCTCTTTCAGTTTTGCAATTAATTCTTCCATTCTTTAATTTATTCCTTGATGATACAATGTAGTTAAATTTTCAACGGTAAAAATAACATTTTTACCTAAACCCCTATCAATTTTTTTTTCGGCTAAAAAAAGAAAAGCCTGGTAATTGTCGTTCCCGCATTCTATCCATCCGCCAAGGCAGCTTTGTATTTTGTCTGTTGTTAACGAATTTTCAATAACATCGTACAAAAAACCGGCGTCGAATTTTTGGGAAATGAACAAGGTGTTTTCTCCTTTTATTTTATGACGGATGCACAGTTCGCCTATCATGATGTTGGGCAGGGTATATACAAAAACCGCCGGGCTGGGGAAATAATTTGTTTTGTCTTTTATCGAAGCGGCATGTTTAAGGTCGGAATCGAGGCTGGAACTGCCATTCTGAAAAAGCATCCCAATATCTTCAGGCTGGTAGCGGGTGAGAAAGCCGGTATCTTTCAGCAATACTTCTGCGGCAATAAACGCTAATTTGCTCAGATTATCCATTTTGAAAAACTTTGGATAATCCACCTTATAATTTCGATAAGCCGCCTTGATAAAATCGGTAAACAAAACATCGCCATCCTGAACAAAATCAGTCTGACCATTCACCGAAATGCGATTGCCGCTTATGGCGCAATAGTTTGTAATTTCTATCATGAAACAATTTTTTTCTGGAAAACAACGGCAGCATTGCATCCTCCAAAACCCGATGCCATCTTAAGACAGGAATTTACAGGAGTATGTGTTAGTTTTTTAATAATATTTAAATCCACAGATACGCCGTGTTCCTGATAACCTTTGGTATTGAAAAGAATATTTTGCTTCAGCGAATAAAGACACACCACCGATTCGATGATTCCGGCGGCGCCCAGGGTATGGCCAAAATAACTTTTTAGGCTGTTTACCGGCACATTATTCAATCCGGCCAAGGCAAGGGCTTTGGCTTCCATTTCGTCGTTATAGGCGGTAGCCGTGCCGTGTGCCGAAACATAATCAAGATTTTCGGGCAGAATGTCAGCTTCGCTCATGGCTCCTTTGATGGCGAGGTATAAGCCATCGCCGGTTCGCGAAGGACCCGAAATATGGTTTGCATCGTTGCTGCTATGGCCTCCGGTTATCCGGATGGGGCATGAATCGTCGGCAAGCGATGAATTGGAGGTAAGGATGATGGTTCCACAACCTTCGCCGATGTTTAACCCGGTTCGCTTTGCATCGAAAGGTTGACAGGGTCCCTGGCTCAGCGACTGGAAGGACTGAAATCCGGAAACGACAAACTCCGACAGGATATCACCGCCGGTTACTATCACGTTTTCGTACTTCCCTGCTTTTATCAGGCGCATCCCGGTGATGATGGCCAGCACTCCCGAAATGCAGGCATTGGAAATAACAACCGGCTGATTCGGATTTCCGAAAAATTCAGCCAGCCGTTTAGCCGTTTCCCATAGATATACACGTTCGGGATTGAAGCGGTTTTGCTGGGTTTTTTCCAATAAATCAATGTTCCCTTTGGTGGACGAAAGGATGATCAGCGTTTTGGCATCGCATACGTCGACTTTTGAATTTTTCAGGGCTTCCGTAAGGGAAAGAATCTGCATCTTTTCGAAACGGGTGAAAAGGTCTACGTCGGCTATCCCGGCAAAAGAATCGTTCAGCCTTTCGGTAGACAAAGGAGATGCCCAAAATGGCGTTGGGTATAGGTTTTTATCGGTACATAATTTGATACCGGAAATATCATTTTTCAGGTTTTCCACATTTTCGTCAGTGGTAAAACCCAGGGAAGTCATCATGTTGTTACCGGCAATGTATACTTTAGGCATTTTTTCAGATTTTAGGCTATTCCCCATTTTTTCTTCCACTCGGCAAAAAACGGAGGGACGGTTAGCAGTAATTCTTTGTTTTCGTTCAGGAATACCTGAATGCTTTCGCCCGTGGCTACGACTTCGTGGTTGGATGCACGGTATATTTTAAAATGGAATATCAGTTTGGCGGCTTCGCTATCCACATACGTGGTTTCCACAATAGCCTTTTCACCAAAAGTCAGCGGGTATTTGTATTCGCAGCTCACCTTGACGATGGGAGTTAACAGATGATTGTTGAAAATATCGCGGTAGCTGATGCCATATTTATAGCCAAAGTCTTCGCGTCCGTCTTCAAAATATTTGATGTAATGCCCATGCCAGACGATGTGCAATGAGTCAACTTCGCAAAACCTTACGGTAATTTCTGTTTCCGAAACAAGCGTTTTATTATTCACTTCGTAGCTGATATTAATGGTACGGAAATAAATTGGCGGGCAAAAGTACGTAAAAAAATCAAATAAGAGTATCTTATTGTAATATAATCAGCGTAGTTTGACAAATTCGGTTGATGTGCTTAAAATTTTTTTGTCTTTGTATAGACTAACAAAATATTTTGTACCTTGCACAGGTTAAAATTTTTAGCTATGAAAAATCTTTACTGTATCTTTACATGGATATTCGCCGTTATGGGAATCCTGTTGATTTTGATCGGAGGCATCGCGTACCTTTCGCCCGGTTTTTTGGGAGTACAAAATTGGGTTAATGCTTATTATGCCAGCCAGCCCCTTTTGGTTGTAGCCATTTTGCTTTTATTGGCAAAACATAAGGACTGTAAAAACCAATAAAAAAAGCTTCTTTACAAAACGCAGTTATCTGTAAAGAAGAGTAGGCAAAGTAAAAAAGCTAAGCATCTGCAATAGGAAATCCGGAGGCAGGCAATAGGCCAATCCGGGATACCGGTAGCGGGCGCTGATTTTATTGTATTGCCTCCGGGTGTCTAAAATTCTTTGATTGCCGGAAATGCGGAAGAAACGTTCTGTTCGAAACCGGAATAGTAATCCCTGGACTACTCACATACCACCGCAATACCGAAGTGCATCATCACGCGCTGGGGTTTTCCTTTGAAACAGGCGGGTTTCCAATCATTGTATTTATCCAGCAAGTGCTGGGCTAATTTTATATCATACCCAAAATCCTTGCCTCCGCTTACGTTCACCACCTGAGCTGTACCATCGGCGTCTACACTAAATTCGGTACTTACTTCATAGGGTGTATTCAGAAGTTTTGCGTAATGTTCCGGGTATTTTTTCTTTAATACCGCAAGGATGGTTCGCCAGTAATCCTGGTGATATATTCTAAACTGGTTCATGCCGCCCCCTTTGAATCTGGGGCCTACATATTCCTCTTCGTAATTGTATTTCTTGCCATCCGTTGAAATGCTTGTCCCGTGGATCAGTTTTCCTTTTTTATAGGTTTCTCTGTAATACAGGGAACCGTCGGGGTAATATCCCGTCCATATGCTGTCCTTTTTCCCGTCTACCAGGTTGCCCGTTTCGTAAAACGAGGCATCGGTATGAAACTCATAGCCCAGCCCCAAAGCCTTATCTACAAACGATTGCTTACTGACTTTAAAAACAGAGGAATTGTCTTCAGTAATATTGTCCCACTCGTTTCCATAATAATAGGTAACTCCGCGCTGAGCAAAAACAGGGACGATTAAAATAAAACAAACCGCAAGCAGAAAAGTATTCTTCATCGAAAAAGGGTATCAGGGTTGGTGAATAGTAATAACATGCAAATGAAATAAAATATCTGCATTTATCCAAAATACTTTGGCCATGCAGTAATATTTATTAGATTTTTTCGACGACTTTCCATCTGTAGAATTACAAATTACGATTTATTCCGGGCGGCAAAACATTTGCCGCTTAACCGGGTAAACAAAAAAGGAAATAAGGTTTAGCATAATATCAGAAATTAAGAAACGACAAAACAAGCAAACCCGAAAGGATGTCGTTGTTATTTTACCCCCGCTGAGCGGTATCAAGTACCCGGGATTTATTCGGTGCAGAAAATCATTTGCCGCTTAGCTGGGTAAACAAAAAAAGGAAAACCTTATTTTTTATTCTTGAACCTTAGTAGAAATAATAACCGCCACAATCCACGACCTTATTACCTTATTTTAACGGTTATGAGGAAATAAGGTTGTTCTTCGCTTGTATAATTTTTCTACTAAGGTTAAAAAAAGATAAGAAAAATAAGGTTTAGTGTAATATCAGAAATTAAGAAACGGCAAAACATATTTTAAAGCCATGTCATGGTTAGTTAATTTTAAAGCTTACTGCGTTACAAATTTTTTAATAATCAACAAAAATTGTATTTTTTTTAAGAAATGGTTACTTTCGATAAGCAGATTTCTGTTTCCGAATCCATAATGCCTTAGTTGGCTACGGAATATTTCGATACAAGCAAATAATTTTTATTATAAAAAGAATAAATCATTTATTTCGACGAATAACTTCTTTATTTAAACAAATAAGTCCTTTATTTCGATAAATAACTTCTTTTTCTCGACGATGGTTTCCAGCCGGAAAATCTTCATCGAAAGGCCGTACCACTTCATCGAGAGACCGTACTACTTCATCGAAAGGCCGTACCACTTCATCGAGAGATCGTACTACATCATCGAGAGACCGTACTACATCATCGAAAGACCGTACTACTTTGTCGGGAGCCAGAACTCCATCATCGAAATAACCTTGACCGGGATAAAAATTGGTGCAAACCATTAAATAGCAAAATTTATTGCCGTTGACTTTAGTCAACGGAATTAGAAAAGCAAACAGATTCTGACTTTAGCCCAACAAAAAGGGAAGCAAATATGGCTAAAGTCCAAATGACAGATTCCTGTTGCCCGCCCCATAAACGGGACGGCAATAAATAGGCTGATGAAAAACCATAAGAAACCATAAAGTGGTTAACTATGAATAGTCCCGATGGCATATTGGGATAAAAATGTTCTGCAAACATACGATGGGTTCAAGATGGTTATCATTGAACCCTTTTAGGGTCCCTGACGATAAAATTGACTCATACCCCGAATGAAATTCGGAGCTATTCGGATTAAATCCCTTCAGAATTTTTAGAAAAACAAGTATCCAGACAAAATTTTGCGAGTGCACGTATATTATATGATATGTCTGTTTTTTCCCGCATTTGATTTTATAAAAATGGTTATTCGTTCATTAAAAAATAAGATGATGTGAATTTTTCAGCAAACCCGAATTTGGGTTGCATTGCTTGCTAATACGTTTGAATACTTTCGGCACTCGTAACTTTAGTTTATTTTTATTATCGGTTTATTTGATGAAACCAGCCTGTAATACAATACATAATACTGATAAAAATTCACTGGCGAGTTTGTGTTTAGCATTTTACTATTATTAAAAAAACAGGCCGCTCCAAAGATGAAGCAGCCTGTCCATAAAATTAATTAACCCAATTTATTTAATCGAAATGCTACGAGTAAATTTATTGGTTTTGGTTTCAATCTGAATGAAATAAATACCTGCTTTTAAATCGGAGGTATTAATGTTCACTTCATTTCCGTTAGTTATCGTATTCAATACTACCTGACCGGTATAGTTTAAAACTTTAACGGACTGAATGTCGTTATTGGTTTTAATCGTAACGAAATCGTGAGCAGGATTAGGATAAATCATAAGCTGATTATCGTTTAATTCGCTCAAGCCGGTGATAGCGCCTATGGAACCATCGGTATAAGCAGGTTCAATAAGGTTGCCTTCATAATCTGCAAATTCGCGGGAAGTTGGAGTATCGCTCCAAGCAACCGAAGAAGCATCAGCAGAGGATGAAGTAAAATGTAAGTCGAATAATTTGTCGTTAGTCATCGAAATACCCTGAGCGTCGGCAGCCCAGACAAAGGTAAGCTTACCAGCCACCGGATTACCAACAGTAACATCATTAATACCAGCAAACCAGTTTTCGGCTCCGGTAAAGGTGAGTTTAGAGGCATCGTAGGTAATGGTAAACTGGAACGATCCCATATTCTGGATATCAGAAGCGTAAACAGGAACAATAAGTTCGCCCTTTTGTGCATCAATAGCCTGAATAGTTAAATTACCAGTGCTTATTCCTTTCAAAGGATTATCTCCGGCAAGGTTTTTAGCTGCGGGTGTATAGGATGCATTGGCATCGCCATAGCACAGACCATTGAAATTCATTGTTACATTGGCTCCGTTAACGGTAATGTCTGTGTTATTGAACAGCCAGTCGCCAACGGTGAAAGAAGAAATAATCGAAGCGATACGTTTTTTAACTAATAAAACGTCAGATGCTGTTAATCCGCCTGAACCGTTTACGTCGCCTGAATTGAGGAAAATGCCGGTTAGCATTGAAATGTTAGCAATATGCTTTTTATATAGAAGAACATCGCTTGCGGTTACTCCACCCCAAGCCTTAGTTGTAGTGGCTTCAAGGGTGTAACTTCCATTAGGAACGGCATCAAAATGATAAGTTCCGTCGGTGCCTGTAGTAAATGTACCAACCGAAGCACCATTATTTTTCAGCGTTAAAACAACATTGCTTAAAGGTGTGGCAGCGGTGTTGGGATAAGTAACTAAACCACTTACAGTGCTTCCCTGGGGAGCCGTAACATTAATGTTGAAATTCTTGGTAATGCTATAAGGTAGATTACCATAATAAGCAGTTAAGGTTACAGGATAAATACCTATAGTAGCATATTGTACCTGCGGGAATTGTTCGGTAGAAGTAGCTGGTGTGCCACCGGGGAACGACCATGACCATGCTGTGGGATTAAAATTGGAAATATCATTGAAATGAACGGTATCGCCTACGGTTACGGTATTTGCACTTACGGAGAAATTAACGGCCGTATCTTGGGGGTCAACGCCTACCCATTTGTAAATTCCACCTTCGGTAGCGCTGGTATTGAATCCACCAGCCCATCCGGTATTGATATCAAAAAACCGGACTGTCGTATATTGAACGGCAGTGTCTAAACGGGTTAATGAAGCTAAATCGTTAATACTTTTAGCTGAGCCATCGCCCAAAGTAGTTGACTGGTAGTCGGCACTAACATTCATCCATTGTGCCGGAGTACCGGGAACATAGGCAATGTGTTGCTGCATAAAAGCACCGGTAGGATTTATTGCATTCCAGGTTGCTCCGCCATTGGTGGTTTTTTTAATAGCCCATGGAATATTAGTATTTGTGCCATAAGCAAAGCCAATGTTAGCATCTTTAAATCTAATATCGGTTTGGATAGCGCCCATACTTGTTTCGCTTACCGTCCAGTTTAATCCTTTATTGGTTGATTTATAAACACGACCTGTGCTTGTTCCGAACCAGATATTGTCGCCGGAAGCATCATACATGTTAACAGTACCGGCTTCGCTGGCTACAGCAGCAGGAACATTGGCATCGGGAACTCTTACCCAAGTTGTTCCACCATCGGAAGTAGTGAAAAGAAAGAATTTATTCTGATAGGAATCGCCCATGCAAACGCCATTCTGCGAATCGAAGAAATGAACCCAGTCGGCCCAGCTATTGGTAAAGTTAGCTGTGGATTGTACTGTCCAGGTTGCGCCACCATCGGTAGTAACAACAATTTTTCCACCGGTTCCTGATTTTGGGAACATACAAGCATAAGCTTTGGTGGCGCTCATAGCAAACATATTTGAAACGCCGTAAGCCGATGCACCCGAGAAATTGATGGTTCCGTGGGTCCAAGTTGTACCGCCGTCAATAGTTTTGGCAAATTCACGGATGTAATTGGTAGGTGTAACTCCGTCGTAAGCTTTTGCCCAAACGGTGTTTTCATTAACGATGCAAATCTGGTCGATGCCGCGTGATGCTGTGGTAAAACCGGTATTTTGCATCTGCCATGCGCTGATGTTGATTCCAATCTGATGATAAGAAGTATCCGTAGCGTTTATAGCAACAACTTTTAACGTATGAGGTCCTAAAACAACGCCTGCGGTATTCCAGTCATAATTAATCGTAGTTCCGGTAACCGAAGTTTTTTGTACACCATCAACATACAATTTGAAAGAAGTAGGCGTTCCGGTAGAAACGGATGCAGCAATCGAAATAGTAGAATTGGGACTGAAAGTAGCATTATTTTCAGGGGAATTGATACGGCAAATCAAGTTAGGGTTGCCTGGTTTTATTCCGATAACTATTGCATTGTTATCATTAAAAGTTTCTCCTGCAGGGTTTAAGGCTCCAATGGCAAAATATCCATTAGCATATCCTGACCAACCCCAGTTAAAATGAAATTTACTGTCACTGGTAGTATAACCGTCGCAAACAAAAGCATGTCCACCACTTGCAGTGCTTTGACCGGAATAATAAACCGGGCGAGCATTATTAAGCTCAGTACGTATCAAAGCTTTCCAGTTTTCAACGTTAGGATAATCAGCCTGAGCTTTATACTGAACAGTAGGTGCGTAGTTAAAATAAGTTGACAAAGCATAAGGAACATCGGTGCTAAAAGCTCCGGAACCGGCAATTGCATAATTCATATCAACAGATACGCCTGCATGATACATCAAAGTAGCCACGGCATTATTGGTAGAAGTTACGTTGTTTGGCATTGAAGCCCAATTATAAGTAGTGGCTCCGAAATTTGCAGATTGTAAGCCATAGAGAGCATGTACGTAACTGTGGGAACCAACACCCTGTGTGGGGAAGTTCCAATATTTCATTATTTGCGACATAGCCGTAGCAACGCAACCTGTCCATACGTGTCCGCACTGACCGCCAGATGCAACCGGGCATAAAGCATCGTAATAGCAACCCTGATCCCAGGTAGTGGTTAACAAAGGAGAAACATCTAAGGTAGCTTTTTCGAAATTACCAGCTTTAATGTTATTCCAAATCTTAATGGTTTCAGTGTTCGGTAATTTTGCGGTTATAACATTATAAATTTCCTTACTGTATCCGTCTATCCAATCTTTGGTAGAGGGATTTTCGATATTTTCGGAAATATCGCTGGTATAGGAATAACCTAACACTGGAATGGTAGCGTCGTCGGCAGATATCATTACCCAGCCGCCAGCATTGAATTTAAAGGTATAAAACGCAGTCGTACCTTCATATTCGGTAGTAAAGGCATCCTTCACCGTGTAATCGCTGATGGTTGCCGGAGCATAATGCTGATAATAAGCGGTAGCTATTTCTTTTGCAAATTTCTGATTAACAGGATTTGCAAACAAATTTACCGTAACAGCAATGAATGCCAAAAAAAGTAAAAGTGTTCTTTTCATGTTTAAAATAATATTAAATTAAAATAAAATTAATTGAAGGCAAACATACACAAAATTTAAGTTTCGGAAACATGTTCTTCAAAATTTAAAATCCCAAAAAATCATAAAGGAATTTTTATCAAATCCATGCCCTGTTTAACTATACCATGCATTGTATGTTTTTCTGTTGCAGGGTTTAAGCAAAGAAAGCGATATTTCCAAAGAAATAAAATAAATGGATTACTGGTACAGAAAAATTTTAGGTTTTATTAAAATTGATTGGGCGGGGGATTTTAATTTGCTGCATGGCATCGAGGGCAAAAAGGTCGGTCATACCAGCAATATAATCGGTTACAATACGATTGGGTACATTTCCCTCTTGTTTGTAGCGATCTTCCAGATGCTCTAAAAACGTGCCGAACATTTTATCTATTGTCAATGTTCGGGCTTGGTATTCCTTATAATTATGACCAAATTCCAAATAAAGCTGGCTGAAGTGTTCGAAGAGTTCCTTGATTATGTTTTGCCCCATTTTTTCATAGATTAACATTTCGGGGTGTCTGTAAATTTTATCGTAATTAAATTTACCCAATTCTATAATGAGTTCATGCATCGGGTCGGAAAAGCCGATTTTGTTTTTCTTTTTAGAATTAGAAACCAGATCAAGCGCCAGATGATTAATGATTTCACCGTTACGGGTTCCTATTTTTTTCCGGATAATATCGGGTATATCTTTTTCGGAAATAAACTTAGCCGTGATGGCATCTTCAATATCTCTGCCCAGATAGGCAATTTTATCGGCAAAGCGGATAATGCAGCCTTCGTAGGTACAAGGGAAATAGTTCCGGTCGTGTATCGTATTTAAATCCACAAATTCCCTTCGGGGTTCAATGTTATTTTCTTCAAATTTTTCGCCGTTATGATTAATAATACCATCTTTTACGGCATAGGTCAAATTCAGTCCTTTGCCCCCATTGGCGATAAATTCAACTACCCGGTAGCTGTTTATTTCGTGTTTAAACCCTTCGGGCAGTAGCAATTGGTTTAACATGCTTTCGCCGGAATGACCAAAGGGTGTGTGTCCCAAATCGTGTCCCAAGCCTATGGCATAAGCTAATTCAGTATCTAATTTCCAGCCGGCTTCATTCAATCCTTTACAAATGGTGGCTGCCACTGTGGCTACATGAAGTACATGCTCTATGCGGGTACAAACGTGATCGTTTTCAGGGGCAAAGAAGACCTGCGTTTTGTTTTTTAGTCTTCGGAAAGCCATGGAATGAATGATTGCCGTTTGATCGCGAAAATAGTAACCGCGTATATCATTCTTTCGTTTTACGGTTCTTTTTAAATAAACATCTTCTGGGAAAGGATTTTCCATGTTCTTCTTTTTTGAATAAAACAAAAGTAGATAAATAAAACATTCCACGGTTAAAATTTTTTATTTTTTCAGAACAAACCTCACATTAATTTGTTTTATTTTCACAATTCATTATTAACCTTTAAAACTTTAATGATATGACTTTTGAATTACCTCAATTACCTTATGCGATGGATGCACTTGAACCGTTTATTTCGAAACAAACGCTCGAATTTCACTACGGGAAGCATCATCAGGCTTATGTAACTAATCTTAACAAACTTGTTCCCGGAACAGAGTTTGAAAACGCCACTTTGGAAGAAATCATACGAAAAGCTACTGGTGGCATATTTAATAATGGTGCTCAGATTTGGAATCACACTTTTTACTGGCATTGTCTAAAACCCAATGGCGGTGGTGAACCTTCCGGTAAATTAGCCGAAGCAATTGTTCAGAAATTTGGTTCTTTTGCCGAATTCAAGGATAAGTTTTCTACAGCCGCCGCTACTTTGTTTGGCTCGGGTTGGGCATGGCTGGTTAAAACACCCGAAGGAAAGCTGGAAATTGTACAGGAAAGCAATGCCGGAAATCCTTTACGCAACGGACATACTCCTTTGCTTACCTGCGATGTGTGGGAACATGCGTATTATCTGGATAAGCAAAACCGACGTCCCGATTATATTTCCGATTTCTGGAAATTGGTAGATTGGGATGCTGTTGCCAAAAGATTTTAAAAATAAGCACTTGTTTTTAAACAGAAAAAAATCCCCCGTTGATTTAAAACAGGGGATTTTCTTATTCTACCGTAACCGACTTTGCCAGGTTGCGAGGCTGATCCACATTATTGCCGCGCATAACGGCTATGTGATAAGCAAGCAATTGCAGCGGAATAGTTGCCAGCAAAGGCGTAAGCATTTCTTCGGTATCGGGTATTTCTATGGAATAATTGGCGAGATGTTTTACAGTGGTATCACCTTTAGTAACAATAGCAATAATCATGGCTTTACGGGCTTTGATTTCTTCGATATTTGAAACTACCTTTTCATACGTTCCGTGTTTTGTAGCGATAACAACAACAGGCATATTTTCATCAATCAAAGCGATAGGGCCGTGTTTCATTTCGGCGGCTGCATAGCCTTCGGCATGAATATAGGATATTTCTTTCAGTTTTAAAGCGCCTTCAAGGGCAACCGGATAATTGTAGCCGCGTCCTAAATAAAGAAAATTGCGGACATCTTTAAATATTTTAGCCAATTCAATAATCTGGTCGTTAACTTTCAGGGTTTCTTCCACTTTTTCAGGAATAAGTTCCATGGCATTGATAATCTGCTGAAATCTTGATTTGGTTATACTTCCTTTAGTTTTCGCAATGGAAAGAGCCATAAGAGTTAAAATAGTAACCTGTGCCGTAAACGCTTTTGTGGAAGCTACACCTATTTCGGGCCCTGCATGGGTATAAACACCAGCTTGTGTAGCTCTGGCAATGGATGAACCAACCACATTACATATTCCGATAATCGTAGCGCCCTTCGATTTGGCAAGTTCCACGGCGGCAAGGGTATCGGCTGTTTCGCCCGATTGGGATATAGCTATTACAACATCGCGTTCGGAAATAATCGGATTGCGGTAACGAAACTCCGAAGCATATTCCACCTCTACAGGAACGCGGGCTAATTCTTCAAAAAGATATTCGCCAACCAATGCCGCATGCCACGAAGTGCCGCAAGCAACAAAAACGATACGTTCGGCATTGGTTATTTTCTGCTCAAAATCAGAAATACCACCCAATTGAACGATACTCTTTTGTGCATTAAGCCGGCCACGCATACAATCCTTGATGGAATTGGGTTGTTCAAAAATTTCCTTTAACATGAAATGTTTATAACCGCCCTTTTCGAGTTGGTTAAGGTTCATTTCCAGTTTTTGAACATATGGAGTTTTCTCCTTGTTAGCTATGGTTATGATACGTAAATCTTCACCACGCTTCATTATAGCAATTTCCTCATCGTTAAGATAAACTACGTTTGAAGTATATTCGATGATAGGAGTAGCATCGGAAGCAACAAAAAATTCGTTATCTCCTATTCCAACTACCAGCGGACTTGCCTTTTTTGCGGCAATCAACATATCCGGGTTATCCTGCGATATAATAACAATAGCATAGGCACCAATAACCTGCGATAAGGCTATTCGTAAGGCTTCTATTAAATCTACGTTTTCGTTAACCTGAATATCTTCAATTAAATGTATCAATACTTCAGTATCGGTATTGCTTGTAAAAGTATATCCACGACCGATCAATTCTTTTTTCAAAGAGGCATAATTTTCGATAATGCCGTTATGTATGATGGCTAATTTTTTAGAAGGAGAAAAATGAGGATGAGCATTGATATCGTTGGGCTCGCCATGAGTAGCCCAGCGGGTGTGGGCAATTCCTACCGTTCCGCTTAAATCTTTATCTTTAATCAGCTTGTCTAATTGAGAAACTTTCCCTTTGCTTTTGAATAATTTTAAACTGCCGTTTAGGATGGCTATTCCTGCGCTATCATATCCACGATATTCCAAACGATACAAGCCCTTCATTAAAATAGGCTTTGCCTGACGCGGACCTATGTAAGAAACAATTCCACACATATTATAATTTTTTAAAAAACGTAGCAAAAGTACGTTTTATTCGTTAAAAAAATAAAAACTAATAAATACACGGTTTTCCCAAAAATTTAACATGAGTTCTTAGAAATCCACAAAAATGTTTTATGAGAAATTTACTTATGGAGCCGGGTATAAATCAATTGCAATTTAATTTTATCGGTACCGGTCGATCCGTTTAAGATTAATCGCGGAGCAGACGTGGCTGTATATAAATACAAACCATAATTATCAACCTTACCATCAAGAAGTTGCTGAAGGTAGCGCGAAATTCTGAAACGATAGGTTTTGGAAGTGGAATTGTAATTTCCATCAAAAATTGTAGAACTTTCCGTAGATTGATCTTCGATCAACCCTCGTCCACCATCCTGATTAATTTTTAAAAGGTTTAGAGCCGATGGTGCAGCATATTTTGAACTGGGATCAGCATTTTTAAAAATAAGCTGTGCCTCATTTATCGCAATATTACCAGAATCGAGTAAATGTTTAAGGTAAGGAAAACGAAGCTTAACTTTCACACCACCCATGGCCTGGATATAAATTTTATCCCTTCCATTCAGCGTATCTCCGCTAAGTTGCCGTTTTAAAGAAGCATCGGCATGACGGTAACCAAAATGATCAAACCGATTAAAAAATGATGTATAGGAATCTACCAAAAGGGTATAGGAAAGTGTATCCGTAGTATTATGGTAATACACTGTTAATCCTGAATATGAACCCTCTAAATTAAAATATAACATAGAGCCCTGTCCGGGTGTATTTGCCGTGTTGGCTGTAATATATATTCCCTTTATATACTGAGTAAAATTATCATTGGAACTCAACTGGTCAGTAGAAGCATGCAAAATTTTATTTCCAAGAATAGAATTTAATTTGATGCTTAAAAATGGAGCATGCTTAACGGTATCAATCGTAACACTATCAGTGGGATGTGGAAAAAATGTATGATGTGCAAGCTCATAAGAATGAATATTTTTCCTTCTGTTTGAATAGTAAACGGTATTCAGGCCTAAGGTATCGGCCATTTCATATATTTTAACAGTCATGGGAGTAGTAGTATCTCCATAATAGCCATCGTATTGTAAATGAAGAACCAATGAATCGAGCACCGGTTGGGTGCCAAAATCATAACCGAGAGACGAAAGTAGAAACTGTGTATAAATACTTGCTACCGTTTTCCCAAAAACAGGGTCGTAGATGGAACCTAACAGGGACGGAGTTGTTCTGTCGGTGCGGACAGAATCTTCGTACAATGAATAAGCGACAACCGTTGATGTATCGGTATACCTTAAATTTAGCCTATCGCCCAACGGAGTAACTCCTAAACCCAATTTATCGGGCTCTTTAGTACAAGCGAAAAATAAGCTAGAAAAAACCAGAATGACAAAAAAGAACAATCGGGAACTATGATTCACAGCGTTTAATTTATTCATGAATTTGACTAAATTTATTTATTCTGGAGCCACAGTATCCGTTGAAAGGGTTTTTTCATAAAAGCCCGAATACGCATCAATATATTTATCCATGCCTTGATAACCTAAAACAGGCTTACCCGACTGATTCAAGTATTCTGAAACCTCAGGATTGATTTGTTCAGAACTGATAATGATTCCGTCGGAATAATCAATGGCCGCCATCATCATACTAACGAAGTTTGCTTTGCGATAGTATTTAAGATCCTTATTTGTTATTCCCTCCAGTTTGATTTTTTGGGCAAAATCTTTATTCATGTGCCCGTCAAAATCGTCATTATAAATGGAATAAAGCACTTTGGTATCGGTAAATAAAGGGTTATCTTTAAACGCTTTTTTAATATACAACGGTACCAGGCTTGTCATCCAGCCGTGGCAATGCACGATATCTGGCGACCAGCCTAATTTTTTTACGGTTTCCAAAACCCCTCTTGAAAAAAAGACGGCACGTTCATCATTGTCCTTGAAGAATTTTTGATTTTTATCGGTAAAAACAAACTTCCGCTGGAAATAATCTTCATTATCAATAAAATAAATTTGCATTCGCGCTTGTTGGATGGAAGCCACTTTAATGATGAGCGGATGGTCGGTATCATCAATAATAAGATTCATCCCCGATAAACGTATGACTTCGTGAAGTTGATTGCGTCTTTCGTTTACACAACCGAAACGTGGCATAAATGTCCTAATTTCCATTCCATTTTCCTGAACAGCCTGTGGTAAATACCGACAAATTGTCGCCATCTGGCTTTCCGGTAAATATGGGGTAATTTCCTGTGTTACATACAGGATCCTAGTTTTTTCCATAATAATCCACTACCTCTTTCTTGAATCTGGGTGCAAAGATAGTAAAAAAAAATTTAACATAATCCTAACTTCCAATTCTTTTAATTCATTTTTAAAGTTTTATACTTAGATTGCTTATTTTTCTCATTTTATTAATTTTATAATAACCTATCAACAAGTAAATTCTTATCGAAAAAAATTAAATTCATTTGTGTTTTACCCTCGTCAAAAATTAATTATAATTTTGCAAAAAAAAAATTCGGATATTCCCAGAACATATAAAATTCATTATCAATGAATAAAATAGAAAAACACCCCATTTTAGCTATTCCCGTTGCCGAAAAAGTTACTTTTAATTTTGAAGGTCATCCTGTTACCGGGGAAAAAGGATTTACCATTGCTGCTGCACTTCATCAGGCAGGTTTTCCGGTTCACAGCCACAGCCTTACCAATCGGGAACGTAGTCTTGAATGCGGTATTGGCAAATGCGGAGCTTGTGAAATGCTGGTTGACGGTCAAATACGCCGTATTTGCATCACAACCGTCGATGGTGTTAAAGAAGTAAGAGAAATACCTAAAAATTTTACTCCTGCCATCAGCGATTTTAAAAAAACTTCTTCGACCAATGTTTATAAAACAACGGTTGCGATCATAGGCGCCGGTCCTGCGGGATTGGCTGCCCGCGAAGAGCTGAATAAGCACCATATTGATAATATTGTGATTGACAATAATGCAAAGATTGGCGGACAATTCAACATGCAGACTCACCAATTCTTCTTTTTTGAAAAAGAAAAAAAATTCGGCGGTATGCGTGGTTTCGATATTGCCAAAACGCTTGCCGGCGATAATCACGAAGGCATATTCCTGAATTCTACGGTCTGGGATATCCTTGAAGGAAAACGCATTGCTGTCAAAAATATTAAAACTGAAGAAATTTATTATGTGGAAGCCGATTTTCTGGTTGTTACCACCGGAGCGGTTCCATTTATGCCCACCTTTGAAAATGATGATCTTCCCGGAGTGTACACCGCCGCCGTTGTTCAAAAAATGATGAACACTGAATTTACGCTTCTGGGAAAAAATATTCTTACCGTCGGCGCCGGAAACATTGGTTATCTTACTTCTTATCAGTTAATGCAAGCCGGAGCCAATGTAAAAGCCATCATCGAAGCCATGCCTTCCGAAGGAGGATTTCCGGTACAGGCTAACCGCGTTCGTCGTCTTGGAATTCCGGTTCTCACCTCACACATCCTGCTCAAAGCCATTCCAAACGAAAATCACGATGGAATTATCGGTGCAGTTATTGCTGAATGCAAAGATTTTAAAGCTATTCCGGGAACTGAAAAAATATTTTCGGGCATAGACGCCATTAACATTTGTACGGGATTGGTTTCCGACGATCAGCTAATTATTAAAGGACACGAAATTTTCGGACGTTATTGCTATGGCGGCGGCGATTCTATCCGTATCGGTGAAGGCACAAGCGCCGTTCTTCGTGGAAAACAGCTTGCTTTTGAAATTCTGGAAGATATGGGAAAACGTTATAATTATGACGAATTTTTAGCCATTTCCAAGGAATATATTGATTCGCAGCAGCATCCTTCCAGAGTAATTGAAGAACCATATCAGCCGGACAAAGAAAGGATGTTCCAAAAACCTTTTGTACAGATTGACTGTCTGTATGGCTTTGCCTGCAATCCCTGCGAATTTGCCTGTCCTCACGGAGCCATTACCAAAACTTCCACCAGTACCGTTCCACAAATAGATTATACGAAGTGCATCGGTTGTATGGATTGCGTTTATCAATGTCCCGGACTCGCTATTTTCGGTTATGCTTTAAATAAAGACTGGTTATTCCTTCCGGTGGAATATGAAGTACAGGAAAAAGCAGAAGTGTTTCTGGTTGATAACTATGGAAAAAAACTCGGAGAAGGAATAATTGAAAAATTATTGGTAAAACCCAACAAAACCAATGTTGCCCGGGTAAAATCGCTGGATATTCATGGTGAAGACCTGATAAAAGTGAGAGGTTTTATTGTTAAGGAAAAATATCCTGAACCTATAAAAATGGAATCCACCGCTTACGAACCGACGGATGATACCTATGTTTGTCATTGCGACGACGTTACGCTTAAAGAAGTGTTGGAAACCATCGGCGATCGTAAATTTATTTCGGTGGATGAAGTAAAGCATACTACCCGTTTGGGCATGGGCGCTTGCCGCGGAAAACGTTGCATCAAGCGATTGAAACAAACGTTAGCCGGTTCGGGTATTCAAATTGTTGGCGAAGCTACTCCACGCGGACCTCTTTCCAATCAACTTGCCCTTGGTGAACTGTATCCTCATTCCCAACACGAAAAAATAATCACAAACGTTTGTAATAAAAAAATAAAAACCATAGAAGTACAATCATTTGTTGCCGGAGGCGGAATGGCAGGTAGCAGTTTGTTCCGTTATTTATCGGAAGCTGGTATGCATCCGACCATGATTAATTTCGAGCGCGGTTCTTCATGGCGTAATATTGCCGGTGGACGTCCCGCATTCAGCCTTCCCGAAATTGCCGACATCGCCCGCAATAACCATGAGATTTTTAAAGAATTACAGAAAATTCACAATATTAATTTATTGGGTACCCGCTATGTAACTTTTGCTCACGACGAGGCTACCTACAAAGCATTGGATGAAGCCAAGGCCTGGTCCGATGCTTACATGGTTGAACCTAAAGATTTTGCCAAAGAAATTTCTCCATTCATCAATCCGAATTTAAACACCTATCTCGCAGCGCAAATTACCCACGACTGTTGGCAGGCAACCCCGGGCAGGGTCATTGACCTCATCCGCCGGATGGGTATTGCCAAGGGCGGTACTATTTTGGAAGATTGCCAATTAGTGGATGTGAGAAAAGAAGGCAAAAAATATATTGCGTTAGTACAAACACATGATCAGGAATATATTGAATTTCATACCGAAATATTTATCAATGCTTTGGGCGCCGGTGGCGAAAAATTTGCCAGTATGCTCGGCATAGAAACCGGTTTGTATCCCATAAAACACCAGGCATTCATTACCCGTAGGCTACCGATGATGGGCATTAACGGCAGCCCGCTCGATATGATTATTGACCGCCGGAAATATAAAGGATTTATTGCCGTTTATGGACAGCAATTAGGCGAAACAGGACAGATTATTGCCTGTGCTTCACCGGCAGTTGAACCTAAAGAAGCAGGCAAAAACCTGAAGATAAATTCCAAGGAATTTCTTGAAATTTCGGCTGAAGTATTTGTGGACTGGTTCCCCAAACTTTCGTCGGTTGGTTTTCAGGCTATTTGGGCGGGTTATTATACCGAACCCCGGATGTATATCGATCCGGAATTGGGTTTATTCCTCGGCATGCGCGGACACGGTTTTATGTTAAGCCAGTACTTGGCAAAAGTTTATGTGGACAAACTAAACGGGAAACCTGTTCCTGAATATTTCCATCGTTTGAAATTTGACGGGGACGGCTTACTGGAAAACAGCTTTAAATAAATATTTGCGTATCACAATTTTAATTTTTATTTTTGCACCCCCTGTTTTTTAAATAAAGTATTGTGGATTACCGTAATGATTTTGTAATCCCGTTTAGTGGATTAAATATTGGAAATCATCAATTTGTATTTAAAATTGATGATAAGTTCTTTGATAATTTTGAATATTCAGAAATTAAAAAAGGTAACGTTAATGTCGTTCTTGAGCTCGAAAAGCAGGAACAGATGCTTATTTTGGATTTTGATATTGAAGGGACGTTGCATGTAATGTGCGATCGCTGCCTGGATAGTTACGACCAGCCTATTGCAGGTCAGGAACGATTAATCGTTAAATTCGGAGAACAGCCAGAAGAAGAATCCGACGAAATAGTTATTATCCCTGTTGGACAATATCAGTTTGACGTAAGCCAGTATATTTATGAATATATCAATCTTTTACTTCCTTATCGCCTGGTTCATCCTGAAGATGAAAACGGTAAAAGCCTTTGCGATCCGGAAGTAATCAAAAAATTAGAAGAATTATCCGTAAAAAAATCTACGGACTCCAAATGGGATATCTTGAAAAACATAAAACTAAGTGAATAATTGATTGTTATACCCTTAATAAAATTTTTATAAAATGCCAAATCCAAAACACAGATTCTCGAGGACGAGAAGTGCAAAACGCAGAACTCATTATAAAGCAACAGTTCCAACCATGATTATTTGTTCCCAATGCGGTGCATCGGTATTGTATCACCGGGTATGCCCCGAATGCGGTTACTACAGAGGCAAATTGACCATAGAAAAAGAAGCTGCGGTTTAATCCTGAAGAATTTATTTTTAATTAAAGAAAAACATCCATGAAAGTCGGATTAGATGTTATGGGCGGAGACTTTGCCCCCAAAGCCTGTATAGGCGGAGCAATCTTGGCCCATAATGAAATGTCTCCTGCTGACCGGATAGTATTGATTGGCGATCAGAACATCATTCGCAACGCATTAGTTTCCGAAGGTGCTGACCCACAAAATTTCGATATTGTTCATGCTCCCGACGTCATTGGTATGGGCGAACATCCGACCAAGGCGTTGCTTAGGAAGCCTCAATCAAGTATCGGCGTTGGGTTTAATCTTCTGAAGAATCATAAAATAGATGCTTTTGCCGGTGCCGGCAGTAGCGGTGCTATGCTGGTAGGCGCCATTTTCAGTGTAAACGCCATACCGGGTATTATCCGTCCGTGTACTTCGGGATTCATCCCTCAGGAAGACGGAGGTGTCAGTGTTTTACTCGATATAGGAACCAATCCCGACGTAAAACCCGATGTGCTGCATCAATTTGCTATTTTAGGCTCCCTTTATGCCGATTATGTACACAAGATTAAAAATCCACGCGTGGGATTGCTTAATATTGGTGGCGAAGAAGAAAAAGGTAATTTAGCATGCCAGGCGGCCTATCAATTGATGAAGAATTCCAAAAATTTCAATTTTATAGGAAATGTGGAAGGACGCGACCTCTACAAAGGCAAAGCCGACGTTATTGTTTGCGATGGTTTTACCGGCAATATTGTACTGAAACAAGCCGAAGCCATGTACCGCATGATGCTTAAACGTGGTTTGGTTGACGACTATTTCCGTCGGTTTAATTACGAAAATTACGGTGGCACTCCTTTATTGGGTATTAATGCTTCCGTTATTTTAGGTCATGGCATTTCCAACGACGTTGCCAATAAAAACATGATACTGCTTGCCAGGGACGTTTTTAATGCTAAACTTCCGCAAAGAATTAAAAATGCGATCAACGATTTTTCTATCACCAACGAGGTGTAAGAAGCATAATTAATACAACCTGATGACGAAGACAAGAGCTGCAATTACCGGAATAGCTGCCTATGTACCCGACTACGTTTTAACTAACGAAGAGCTTAGTCACATGGTGGATACTAACGACGAGTGGATAATGACTCGCATTGGCATTAAAGAACGTAGGATATTAAAAGGTGAAGGAAAAGGTACTTCCGATATGGGAGCGGCGGCGGTAAAACGCTTGCTGAAAAAAACCGGCACCGATCCTTCGGAGATCGACATGCTTATTTGTGCTGTAGTTACTCCCGATATGCTTTTTCCTGCCACAGCCAACATTATCAGCGATAAAACAGGCGTTAAAAATGCTTTTGGTTTCGATGTTAATGCCGGTTGTTCCAGTTTTCTTTATGCTCTGGTAACGGCTTCCAAATTCGTAGAATCCGGATCTCATAAAAAAGTGATCGTAGTAGGCGCCGATAAAATGTCGTCCATCGTGGATTATACCGACAGGGCAACCTGTCCTATCTTTGGCGATGGTGCAGGAGCTATTCTTCTGGAACCTACTACCGAAGAGTTTGGAGTAATGGATGCCATTATGCATGTCGACGGTGCGGGTCGTAAACACCTGCATCAGGTAGCAGGCGGTTCGGTAAAACCACCAACTCACGAAACAATTGACGCCCGCGAACATTATATTTACCAGGAAGGACAACCCGTTTTTAAAGCTGCTGTTATGCACATGGCGGACGTATCGGTGGAAATGATGCAACGCCATCATTTGAAAGCCGAAGACGTATGGTTAGTCCCTCACCAGGCAAACATGCGCATTATTGAAGCGACGGCTCACCGCATGAACCTGAGTAAGGAACGCGTAATGATAAATATTCAGCGCTACGGAAATACTACTTCCGCCACGTTGCCGTTATGTCTTTTCGAATGGGAGAACCAATTAAAAAAAGGTGATAATCTTATTTTAGCTACCTTTGGAGCTGGATTCACCTGGGGAGCCGTTTACCTTAAATGGGCTTACGATCCTCAATAACGATATTTTTATGAACTACCCATGGATGTTTGTAGGATTAATGTAAATTAATCTTGTTCATGGGTGTTTCATGGTTTTTTGGTTAGGGGTAAACTGGCAACAGTTTACCCCTTTTTCCTGTTTTTCGCACTTTTTCGGGACACCCGCATGAAGTATTGTAAATTAATATAAATTTTGTAATTTTGGATGTCCCAAAATTATCGACATGTATATACGTGAAAAGAAAAATAACTCTGGAAGTACAAGTATTCAAATTATTAGCAAGGCTAAAGGGCGTTATAAAGTAGTAAAAACTGTTGGTTCTGCCATTACACGGCCTGAAATTGATGCGCTCATTCAGCAAGCAAAACAAGAGATAGAAGAACTATCAAAACAGACAACATTATTTTCTTCTGATAATGATTGTATGATCGAATAAGTGTTTTTAACCCTTCAAAATTCAAGTATCAGAACCGTAGGCCCGGAAATAATCTTTGGAATTCAGGTTTGAAAGATATGATCTGGTAATCTGTGATGAGTTTGGCCATATCTCTTTTGATAAACAAGGAGCAGAATTGCTTTTTAACCATCTCTTGCTTCGCTCTGGTCGCAAATCAACCATTATCACAACAAACATGGGTTTTGACCGATGGGACGAGATCTTTGGCGATCCGGTACTTACTGCCGCCTTGTTGACCGATTGACCCACAAAGCGTATCTGGTAAACATGAATGGAAAATCATACCGGTTAAGAGAAACAAAAGAAATGATGAAAAAATAAAAAATCCGAGCGTCAGTACTGATCGGGGTACCCCGATCAAAAGTACTGCCTTTTTTATTTAATGAAAATGGTATACTTTGGATTGAAATATCGGTATACTTTTCGGTTGAAATAAACAAGTTGTTCCGTGTTTTATAGTAGTTGTTCCGTGTTTTATAGTAGTTGTTCCGTGTTTTATAGTAGTTGTTCTCTGTTTTATAGTAGTTGTTCCGTATTTTATAGTAGTTGTTCCGTGTTTTATAGTAGTTGTTCTGTGTTTTATAGTAGTTGTTCCCTGTTTTATAGTAGTTGTTCCGTGTTTTATAGTAGTTGTTCTCTGTTTTATAGTAGTTGTTCCCTGTTTTATAGTAGTTGTTCCGTGTTTTATAGTAGTTGTTCCGTGTTTTATAGTAGTTGTTCCGTGTTTTATAGTAACCTATCCCTTAGCTTGCCATGGAATAATGGAATGCGAAACTGCCGTAAAAGCATTTCCGGGAAGGATAAAAACACCATATTTTTAAAATAAATACAGTTCAGCCATCGTAATGCAATATCGTTCCGAAATAATTGTTTTTTTTAAACAAAGCATAATTTCTCATTCATAGAAATTTATGATTATTGGTGTAAATTTATCAGCCGGAGGTGAGAAGAAGAAGTAAATGTAAAACATAAACAAAATGAGGCTGGCAAAAAAGTCTTTGAGTCCTTAGTGTTCCCGAGTACTCGGAATTAGTGATCTTTGTGGTTAATTTTTAAAGTATTGAAAAATAAAGACCCCAACATACACATAAAGTTTACTGCCGGTAGACAAACTTTAGACACTCCAAACTCAAGGCACTGATTAGTTACCTGGTTTTAACTTAGCCAAACAGCTTTTCGAATATTTCCTGGATTTTAGAAACGGCAACAATTTCGATATTGTATTTGATTTTATCCAGTCCTTTACGGTTATATTTTGAGATAAAAATACGTTCGAACCCTAATTTTTCGGCTTCGCTGATGCGTTGTTCGATACGGTTTACCGGACGTATTTCGCCCGAAAGGCCAACCTCGGCGGCAAAGCACAGTTTCTGACCTATCGGAATATCTTCGCTGGACGAAAGCACCGCAGCAACTACCGCCAGATCAATGGCCGGTTCGTCCACCTTTATTCCTCCGGCAATGTTCAGGAAAACGTCTTTGATGCCCAGCCTGAAACCGCATCGTTTTTCGAGGACAGCCAAAAGCATGTTCAGTCGCCGGGAATCAAATCCGGTAGCCGAACGCTGAGGCGTTCCGTAAGCGGCGCTGCTTACCAATGATTGAATTTCGATAAGCATGGGACGCATGCCCTCGATGGTAGCTGCAATGGCCACACCGCTTACGCTCTCATCGCGCTGCGAAATCAGAAGTTCCGAAGGATTGGAGACTTCGCGTAAGCCCGAATTCTGCATTTCATAAATACCCAGCTCGGAAGTGGAACCGAAACGGTTTTTGGTTGTCCGCAGGATGCGATAGCCGTAATTGCGGTCGCCTTCAAACTGAAGAACAGTGTCCACCATATGCTCCAGCACCTTGGGACCGGCAATAATACCTTCCTTGGTAATATGCCCGATAAGAAAAACCGGCGTTCCCGTCAGTTTGGCATATCGCTGAAACTCGGAAGCACACTCCCGTATCTGCGAAATGCTGCCCGACGACGATTCGATAACTTCGGTATGAAGTGTTTGTATGGAATCCACTACCACCATTTCCGGAACAAGCTGTTCAATCTGCTGAAAAATATTCTGTGTGGATGTTTCGGTAAGGATATAACACGGAGGATTTTTAAAACCTATCCGTTCGGCGCGCATGCGAATCTGCTGATCGCTTTCTTCTCCGGTAATGTAAAGCACTTTAAGCGTTTTTACCTTCAACGCAATCTGAAGCATAAGCGTTGATTTCCCGATGCCGGGTTCACCGCCGACCAGAACCAAAGAACCGGGGACAATTCCACCACCCAAAACGCGGTTTAGTTCTCCGTCGCCCGAATCAACGCGTTGTTCTTCATCATAACGGATTTCGGTAATCAGTTTAGGTTTATCCGCCCGGGTGCTTCTGCTCTTTTTTTCCCAACCATGGGCCGTATCATTGCTTTTTTCAACAACCTCTTCCACATAAGTGTTCCATTCCCCGCACGAAGGACAATGGCCTATAAATTTGGCAGCCTGTGCTCCGCAGTTTTGACAGAAATATGTGGTTTTGATTTTTGCCATGGGGATTAGTTGATAGTTGTTAGTTGATGGTTGATAGTTGATGGTAGAATTCTATATTATTTTAGAGGCATTGCGTATTTTTTCTTCTATCCCTGTGGTGGAATAACCGGGCAAAAAGTCGAGGGTAACCACCTTGCCTCCTTTGGCAGAAACGATATCATAGCCAACAATTTCTTCCGGTTTGTAATCGGCGCCTTTCACCAGCACATCCGGCTGAACAATCTTAATCAGATCGTACGGAGTATCCTCAGCAAACAATACTACGGCAGAAACAAAACTTAGCGAAGCCAAAACCATAGCCCGTGCATGTTCGTCGTTGATGGGACGATGGCTGCCTTTGAGTTTGCGAACGGAATCATCGGTATTTAAACCGACAACAAGCACATCGCCCAAACCGGCGGCTTTGGCAAGGTAATCAATATGTCCCAGGTGAAGAAAGTCGAAACAACCGTTGGTAAATACAATCTTCTGATCTTTAAAACGCCAGTAAGCAAGCAAATGTGCTAAGTTTTCAGGCTTTAGTATTTTCGATTGGATGAATTCTATCTTTTCCATAATCATTTTTATTATAAATTGGTAAAAGAAGAGTGGATGCTACGCCAAAAATAACGATAATTACATTTTGCGACAACCAGATGAGCCAGCCCATGGCATAACCGGTGGTCTCGGGAATAGCATAAATAAAAAGCGTTTCAGCAACGATGGCAGGATATATTCCAATTCCTCCCTGAACCACCATTATGCCTATACTTCCGAAAATCAAAACGGCAAAACCGGCATCCAAGCCTAAGGAACTGGTTTGAGGCATGGCAAAGAAAACCACATACGCCATCATCAGGTATAAAAACCAGATAATAACCGTATACGCAATAAATAAAAGCGGTTTCTTTATTTTGAGTAATGACTTCATGCCTTCGAGCAAACCAAGGATGAGGGTTCTGATTTTTAGATAAATTTTGGAATAAATGATTTGTTTTCGGAATATCCAGAAAAGCAATACCAAAACGATAATTACAGCCAGGACCAGATAGGTAAGCGAACCGGTAAAATCTATCTTGTAATTAAACTTTTGCGATAGCGGCTGGTAGACCTTTCTTTCTATATACGAATAAAGCTTGGTAAGCTGAAATGCCAGATTGATAAAAAACAATAAAATAAAAAACAGCATATCAATGGTCCGTTCGGTGATAACCGTGCCGAAGGATTTGTTAAAAGGGATTTTCTCGTATTTGGTTAAGATTCCGCAACGGCTTACTTCACCCAATCGGGGCAAGGCAAGGTTAGCCAGATAGCCGATAAAGACCGAAAAAATAACGTTTGTTGTTTTTGGCTGGTAGCCTAAAGGTTCCAGCAACATCTTCCAGCGGATGGCACGGACAACATGGCTTAAAATACCAGGAACAATAGCCACAACGATCCACCAGTAGTTGGCTTTGCCCAGCGAAATAAGGATTTCATGTTTTTGTTCCGGAGTCAAATTCCGGAGAAATAGCCAGATAAAAAATATTCCGATACTTAGGAATAGCGAAAACCGTAATACGGAAATTATTTTTTTCTTCACTCTTTAAGCTAATTGGTTTTGGCTATCGGGGAAAACTATGGTAGGCTTAAACGTTTTGGCTTCTTCAAAATCCATGTGTGCATACGAAGCAATGATGACAATATCGCCGGGAACAAATTTGCGGGCAGCGGCTCCGTTCAGGGAGATGATGCCTGTATTCTTTTTCCCTTTAATGATATAGGTTTCAATACGCTCACCATTATTGATATTCAAAACCTGAACTTTTTCAAATTCGATCATGTTGGCTGCTTGCATCAGGCTTTCATCTATGGTGATGCTTCCAACATAGTTGATATCGGCTTGAGTAACCGTTGCACGGTGGATTTTCGATTTTAAAATTTCAATTTGCATTTTGCAAAATTACTAAAAAAATATAATATTGTCTATTAAACGGATTTCGCCGCAATAAACAGTTATACACCCGATAATATTTTGACTGTCGTACCAGTTTTTTACCGGAAGCAGTGTTTGAGCATCAACAATTTCAAAATATTCCACCTTCAGTTGTTCGTTTTGCTGAATCTGTGCAACGACCCATGTTGTAAGCTCATCGACGGAAATTTGCCGGTAGGATTCCAACAGTTTTTCCTTTGCATGACTGAGGGTTTGATAAATAAACGGAGCTATCGCCCTTTCGTCGGCCGTCAGCCGTTGGTTGCGGGAACTCTTTGCCAGCCCGTCGCTTTCCCTGACAATGGGACAGCCAATAATCTGAACGGGTAGCTGAAGATTCCGGGTAAAATACCTGACAATTGCTAATTGCTGAAAATCCTTTTCGCCGAAATAGGCACGCTGAGGCTGAACGATGGAAAATAGTTTAGTTACCACCACGGCCACACCATTGAAATGTCCGGGACGAAACTTGCCTTCCATCACTTTATCCAAGCCACCCAAATCAAAAATAGTGGTATCGGGTTCAGGATACATTTCCTCGGGCGTAGGTGTAAAAACCACATCACAACCGGCTTCTTCCAGCAAAGCCAGATCTTTTTTCAGGTCGCGCGGATATTTTTCAAGGTCTTCGGGATTGTTAAACTGGATGGGATTGACAAAAACACTGCAAACGACGACATCGTTTTCGCTTTTTGCCCGCCCGATCAGCGAAAGATGCCCGCTATGCAAAGCGCCCATGGTTGGAACCAAACCAACCGATTTATTGTTTTTACGCCATCCGGCAAGATGCTCCTGCAAGTCGGCTATTTTTTCAAAAACGTTCATTATTAATCTCCAAGTATTTTCAGAAAATCCTTTTCGAGGGTATCTTCCGGGGTTTCGGTTATTCGTCCGGTTTCTTTTCCGTTACGGTAAAATATAAAGGTAGGAACAAGGTTTATCTTTAAATCATCCATCGGAATATCGCCGGCTTTTTTGGTACGGTCAACGCAAAGAAGAGTTAACTTAGTATAATCAAAGTTCAGTTCATCCAAAATCCTGTAGAAACGCGGAACCTGTTCCTTGCTATCGCCGCACCAGCTTCCCATGACAATGGTAATAGTTAAATCGCCGATTTTCGGCTTTAGTTTTTCAATCACCGGCTTGTCGGTAACGTAAGCCTGATAATTTGCCTGATATGAGCTATCGAAGGCGCTGGTGTAGAAACCATCGCGGTTGCAGTAGCCCAACAGGATTTCTTTTCCCGATTTTTCATCCATCATCTTCTGATTTATCTTTTGAGCATTTACGGTTAATACCGGTAAAAGCATTATCAAAAGGGCTATTTTATTCATGTGTTGTTAATTTTTAGTTTATTGGTCACATAGCCTGCCCCGATTTCTCGGGGGAATATCTATCTTATAATTTACCATAGTGATTATGCAAGTATGGACATTTCATAACGTTAAAAGATTAACTCAAGGCAAATAAAATTTTGGCAAAGATACTCATAGCAATCGAAAACGGGAACATGATTTCCCGTATAATAATTAACGGCTGATGACTCAGGATTTCCAATAATCACAAGAACAATCCATAGAGGTTGCTTATTCATTTACAATTATTCGTCAACAGCATAAAGTTTTTTGCCTTTGGTTTCGGGGAACATCCATACCCATATACCGGTAAGCACCGTATCGGTTTGCAATCAGTAAAATAATTAAAGGATTGTCCATTCGGTGCGTTGTTGGGGAGCAAAAAAATATCGGGAAATTTTTCCCGATATTTTTTACACTGCGATTACAAAGAATTTTTATGCTTCAAATTTAATATTTAGAAAACAACTTTAAATTCCACACGCCTGTTTTTGCTTCTTCCTTCAGTAGTTTTATTATCTGCTACAGGATTAGTTACACCATAACCGGTTGCTGTCATACGGGTAGTTGCAATACCTTTATCCGATAAATATCTCAGAACCGCATTGGCTCTCTTTTGTGAAAGCACTAAATTTCTCTCGGCTTTACCCTGATTATCGGTATATCCGTTTATTTCAAGATTGTAATTTGGATTTTCCTTCATCACTTTCACAACCTGATTCAAGATGTAATAAGAAGTCTTTTTGATTACATCCTTACCGCTTTCAAATTGAATACCCGTTAATGCCTTCTCAAAAATCTGCTTCGTTTCCTTTTTCACTTCGGGGCAGCCTTTATTTGCGGCTATTCCAAATACGTCCGGGCATTTATCCAGATAATCGGGTATGCCATCTCCATCCTTATCGGTTGGGCAACCATTCCTATCAACGGTAACACCTTTGGGTGTATTTGGACATTTATCCAAATAATCAGGAACACCATCGCCATCGGTATCCATCGGGCAGCCATCTTTATCCACAGTAACGCCCTTGAGTGTATTTGGACATTTATCTAAATAATCAGGAACACCATCCATGTCTGCATCAACCGGGCAACCCGATTTGTCAACAGTTACACCTTTAGGCGTATTTGGACATTTATCTAAATAATCAGGAACACCATCCATGTCGGCATCAACCGGGCAACCCAATTTATCAACTTTTACACCTTTGGGTGTATTTGAACATTTATCTAAATAATCAGGAACACCATCCATGTCTGCATCAACCGGACAACCTAAATTATCAACGGCTACGCCTTGAGGTGTTTCAGGACATTTATCTAATTTGTCGGGCACTCCGTCTTTATCGCTATCTTTTGCTTTACCAAAATTAAATACCAAGCCTAACGAATTCTGGCCATAGCCATCTTTATCTTTAGCTACGGCTTTATCTCTGGTATCATGATCTGTAAAATAATACAAAAATTGGTATTGTAATGCCACGGTACCGGATAAATTACATTTTATTCCACCTCCAACAGGCATAATAAAATCACTGCCATCTTTATTAATATTATCACCGCCATAAGCTGCAGCTCCTACTCCTGCGGTAAGGTAAGGCGCTAATGTTGCATTCTTTTTAAAAATGTAGCCGTTATCGAATTTGTAACTTAGCAATAACGCCCCATCTCCTTTTTGACCTTTAAATGTCTCCGATTCATTCAAAGTCCAGGTTTTATGATAACCATAATCACCGTAGCTCCCCTGTATCCCTATATTAAACGAAGAATTAAGATAACGGTTTAAGGACAAGCTCCCAAAGCCATACAAAGCTTTGTCGAATTGAAACAAGCTGTTTCCATAGTCCCCATTGTATTGATTGACGCCTCCCATCAACCCTATTCCCCATTTTTTATCCGGGGTTTGTGCATTTGCTATCCCGATTATCAGGAAAAATGCCAGTAAAAAGAAGTAGTGTTTTTTCATTGTTTTAAATTTTAATGGTTAATAAATTTGATTATCCAAAAATAATAAAAATTTATTTACAAACAAGGAATAAAAAAAAACCTATATTTTTGGTTAAAAGTCTATTTCAAGGGTAACGGGACAATGATCGGAATGTTTGGCCTGCGGGAGAATAAGCGCCCGGCGCATCAATTGTTTTATGGGATTGCTTACCATTTCATAGTCGATGCGCCATCCCAGATTTTTGCTCCGGGCATTGGCACGGAAGCTCCACCAGGTATAATTGTGGGGTTCCTGATTAAAATGGCGGAACGAATCCACGAATCCGCTGTCGATAAACCGGCTTAGCCATTCGCGTTCTTCGGGCAGGAAGCCGGAACTGGTGGCATTTCGTATGGGGTCGTGGATGTCGATGGGTTTATGGCAGATATTGTAATCGCCGCAGATGATCAGGTTGGGGCGTGTTTTCTTTAATTCATTGACATACGAAAGAAAATCTTCGAGCCATATCATTTTGAAAGCCTGCCGTTCGTCGTTGCTCGAACCCGAAGGATGATAGACGCTGATCACGGAAATATCGCCGTAATCGGCCCGTATCATTCGTCCCTCGAAATCGTATTTCGGGATATTCATCCCAAAGGCAACATTGTCGGGCTGGGTTTTGGTAAGCAACCCCACGCCGCTGTACCCTTTTTTTTGCGCCGGGAACCAGAAGGAATGATAGCCGAGCGCTTCAAAATCAAGTATGGGGATCTGTTCGGTTTGAGCTTTAAGCTCCTGAAAGCAGACAATGTCTGGATTTACGATACTGAGCCAGTCGAGCAGTCCTTTGCTGATGGCTGCCCTGATGCCGTTGACGTTATAGGAAATTATATTTTTCATATTTTTCAAAAATCTTTGGCTAAAGTAGAAAAAAAACATGAGCGTTCGGTTGCCGTACTTCATTTTTTATGGGATGCTGATCTTTTTTGCAGCTTCGGCATTTTTTTGATGATTTATTTAAGTGATGGAGTGATGAGGTGATGAGGTGATGGAGTGATGGAGTGATGGGGTGATGAGGTGATGGAGTGATGGGGTGATGAAGTGATGGAGTGATGGGGTGATGAAGTGATGGAATTTTACCTTTTGATAATGAAGTTTTGTGTCTCAATAATCAGGTACTGCCTTTCGACGAATAAATCCTTTTTCTCGACGATCTCATTCTGACTCTCGATAAAGTAGTACGGCCTCTCGAAGAAGTAGTACGGTGTTTCGATAAAGTAGTACGGTGTTTCGATAAAGTAGTACGGCCTCTCGAAGAAGTGGTACGGTCTCTCGATGAAGTGGTACGGTGTTTCGATGATAATTTCTTTCATAGAAATCTTCGTCGAGAAAAAGGAATTATTCGTCGAAATAAAGGAGTTATTCGTCGAGAGAAAAGAATTATTCGTCGAAATAAAGGAATTATTCGTTGAGAGAAAAGAATTATTTATCGAGAGAAAGGAGTTATTCGTCGAGAGAAAAGAGTTATTTGTTAAGAAATAAAAATTATTCTATTTATTATAAAAGTTATTCTAAAAACAGAATATGCCTTTTGCCAAAAATCCATAGTATACTGCCGATGCTACGGATGGCTGGAACAATTCACCGGATGCTTACCGATATACAAGCGGTATTATTTGCCAGGAAATACGCCTGATGGTTTTCTTTCCGCAAGGTATTTCCGGATAAATGAATTTCCTCAACGATACTGTAAGTAATTAGACAAGTAAAATGTCGTGTATCAAAAAAGAATAGGACGCGGATTCCACGGAAAAAAACAGATAAACGCTGATCATAATACAAACAGATTTAACACTGATTTTATTCATGCAAGCATGAATAATAAGAACGAATAGATCAGAAAATCATTCCGACTTGTCGGAATTAAAATCCGTTTTAAAATCCGCTATTTTCAGCAAAAATCCGTGTTCTATTTTTAAGGTTTTCAATTTTAATTATACGACAACTTATAGATTCTATTACTTACAATATCGGAAAATATCAAAAAATATCATTTTCAAAAAAAACGATTAGGATTATTATTGAAAAGCATATATTTGCATGCCTATGCCGAAAACAAGATTTATCGACCGTTTTCTTACCTGGCAGTTGAAACACATTAGCCAGCGGAACTTTGTGTTGGTGCTAAGCCTGGTTACGGGAGCCATCAGCGGCCTGGCAGCCGTTGTTTTAAAAACCACGGTTTATTATACCAATTATTTGTTAACCTACGGTTTTAAAGCGGAAGGGGAGAACTGGCTCTACTTAGCTTATCCGATTATTGGAATTTTCCTCACCGTAATTTTTGTAACATACTTTGTAAAGGATAACATCGGACACGGCATCAGCAAGGTTTTATATTCCATTTCCCGTAACAATGGTATACTGAAACGCCACAATAGCTATTCGTCTATGATTGGAAGTACCATTACCGTAGGCTTTGGGGGCTCCGTAGGGCTGGAAGCGCCTATTGTATTAACGGGGGCTTCCATCGGTTCGAACATGGGCCGGGCTTTCAGGCTTAGCTACCGTGATATTATTTTGCTCATCGGTTGCGGTTCGGCCGGAGCCATTGCCGGTATTTTCAAGGCTCCGATTGCCGGTGTTGTTTTTGCCCTTGAAGTGCTGATGCTCGATTTAACGATGGCTTCATTACTTCCCCTGCTCATTTCGGCAGTTACCGGCGCTGTTATAGCCAGCTCGTTGATGGGAAAGGAAGTCTTGTTCAGTTTTACGGTTACGAATCCTTTTAGCTTAGGCAACATTCCATTTTATATCATACTGGGAGTTTTTGCCGGATTTGTTTCCTTGTATTTTACCCGGGCTGATTTTTTTATTGAAGGGAAATTTTCAAAGATTACTAAAAACTGGCAAAAGTTATTGATCGGAGGTCTTTCGTTGAGTATATTAATTTTCTTCCTTCCGCCGCTTTATGGCGAAGGCTACGAGGGATTGAAAGCAATACTTAACGGGAATGGAGATCATTTGCTTAACAGTAGTTTCTTTTATCAGTTTAGGGATGATGGATTGGTATTTATTGGTTTTCTTTTACTGATCATTTTGATAAAAGTGGTTGCGATGGCAATAACTACCGGCAGTGGGGGAGTAGGAGGAATATTTGCGCCCTGTTTGTTTGTGGGCGGTGTTACCGGATTCTTCTTTACGCGGGTGATTGGTTATTTCACAACAATACATTTGCCCGAAAAGAATTTTGCGTTGGCGGGTATGGCTGGGATTATGTCGGGAGTAATGCATGCTCCGCTGACGGCCATTTTTTTGATAGCAGAAATCACAGGCGGCTATCAGTTTATCATCCCGCTGATGATTACCTCGACCATTTCCTATCTTACCATAAATTATTTTGAACCGCATTCCATTTACACCAAACGTTTGGCGCTGGATGGACAACTCATCACGCATCATAAAGATAAAGCGCTGCTTTCGCTGATGAAGATAAACCCGCTCATCGAAAAAGATTTTAATATCATCGGACCGGATGCAAACTTAGGCGATCTGGTAAAAGTAGTTTCACAGTCGAAACGCAATGTTTTTCCGGTAGTGGATGAGTATGATAATTTTAAAGGCGTAGTGTTTATAAACGATGTGCGTAATATCATTTTCAAGCCCGAGATGTATGACGATACCTACGTCCGCAACCTGATGTTTATGCCCGATACCCTTGTGGAGATTAACGAAACCATGGAGGATGTGGCTCAGAAATTTCATAACACCGTTCATTATAATCTACCGGTGTTGTCCGGTGGTAAATACATCGGTTTTCTTTCCCGTGCCAATGTTTTTTCGGCTTACCGCAAAATGCTCAAAGAGTTTTCGGAAGAATAAGGATAGCTTGAAATGCCTAAAGTTGGGGCTTACGGGATATTGAAGGGTTGAAAACACTTGTTCGATCAAATAGTCATTATCAGAAGTAAATAATGTTGTCTGTTTTGATAGCTCTCCTATCTCTTGTTTTGCTTCCTGAATGAGCACATCAATTTTACGCCGGGTGATGACAATATTTTATGCGGGTTTCCCGAAAAAGTGCGGAAAACAGAAGACTTTAAATCTGGCAATTACATCAACATAACCATTACTGATTGTATGGCTGTTACGTTGAAAAGAATTCCTGCTTAATTACTTCAATTCCACTTCCTCTATAGTTTCCAGTGTGTCAGGATTAACAACTTCCAACGTAACTTTATTGCCGTCAATATGAAAAAATGCCAAAGCGAACTGCGTGGTAAATTTTTCTACAAACCGGCTCCATGGCATTTTCTCCTGCTCATAATTCGGTGCACCGGCAGCACCGTTGGTAATCTGCCAGATGGGTCGTGAAATACTGATCTTTTCTCCTTTATAATTTTCGGGGTAAATCGGTGTTGTATTGGTTAGTTTCATACGACTGTAATTGTGTTCATCGCCACAAAGTATAGCTACCACCTTGCTGCTTCTATTGGATAAAATATCAAGAAATTCATCGCGTCGCTCGATGATGCCTTTTTTAACCGGTTTTCCGGCGATATAAGGTCGAAAATCATTGTTCCCGTTATACCACATATCGTTACCGGAATGACCGCCGTTAGGAAAAGCTGGCGTATGCAGCGTTACAAATACATGATTGATGGTACTGTCTTTTTCAAACATTTCAATAGTTTTCTTTAACCAGGCAAGCTGATTATCCATAATGTAGCCATGAAGATTTCCTCCGATTTTAGGAATATTTTCTTCCGACGGATTGTACCAATAATCAGAGTTTAAAACGATCATACCCACATTACCATAGGTATAATAGTATACGGATTGATTATATGTAGGAAAATCCACTGCTGAAGAATCGGGGTCATAAACCGAACCGTCTTCGCTTTTGGGCCCGTTTTGAGGATTATTAAATACTTCGGAAAAACATGCTTCGGTGGAGTGGGATTCAAAGGGAAAACAATCAACAGATATCTTTTTTCCCGTTTTACTTACAAAGGTATTTTGGATAATTTCATGATTTCCGGCCCCTACGTAAAACGGAATATAGGCTGCAAAAGGAGAAACGGAATTTTTCCAGTTCAAAAATTCCAATTCCGTTTCTGTCCGTTGATTGGTATATCCACTAATCAAGTCGCCGGTAAATTGAACAAAGCGGGCATCTTTAAATTGCGATAACGCAGCTATCTTCTTCATCACATAAGCATTAACACCATAAATATTGCGCTCGCCTCCTCCGGGGCCATTACGGCTATCGCTGGCATAGGCAAAAACAAACGGTTTTCCCGATTTTGGTTCAGGAGCTGTTTGCAACGCATACTCGTCCTTATATTTTCCGTATTGGACATAATACTTGTACTTTGTGTCTGGATTCAATCCACTAATTTCAATTTTATGCAACCAAACGGCCCTGCGGTCGATAAAATCCTTACCATCTATAACTACCTTTGCAAATGCCATATTATTTGTCCGGAAAAATATTACAGCCCCGGTAGAAGTTAGATCGGTTACAAACGGTCCCTCAATCAATGTATTATCGGAATATAATTTTTTGTTGAACAAAATATTGGCTTTGCCATCAAAAATCATTTCTCCATCCTGATTAATAATGCGATAACCGATTCTCAGCTTAGTACTGTCCGTTACCGACTGATCAAATGTTTGTTTTACATCGACAAAAGTTTTCCCATTTTCTATTTTAAAGGATTGACTTTTATATACCGGAAAAGGAAATTTTGCCTGCCCATAGGGAAGAATTCCAAGATATAGATACCCGTTCAGGCTTGCATCATTAAAATTAAAGAATAAACCGGCGGCATTTCCGCTGGGTAAAGTTCGAAAAGAAGCTATGCTGTAAACTGGCTTTGTGGATTGTAACGTATAAATTTCCAGTTGGTTTTTTTCTTTAAAATAGATATTTCCATCTTTATCGGTAAAAATGTTTGAATAAACACTTGGAATTTTTGTAACTTTTTGTGCTTGTGCTATTAATGCGAAATTAACGCAAATAATGAGAATAAATATCCGGTCAAAATGAAGAAAAATATTTTTCATGGCATAAGGTATTTTTTTTGCAAATATCCGAATTTTCCTGACGAATTTCCTGAAAAAGCCTACACTTAAAAATAGTTTGAATAGTTAAAATCGAATTTTGTATGTTTGCAAACTTTTATTAAAAAACAAAAATCGAATTTTATTACATTGTTTTGGGTACATAATAATGGCAGTTCGATTAATTTTATTATTTTTGCCACAATGACCTTAAGCCATTTTATTTTGATTAAAAACTTAACGATAAAATAAATGAAAAAAAACAAGTCTTCTTTCTTACTATTCTCGTTAAAACTACTAGTTGTATTTGCTTTATTTTCTTCCTGTATCCCGCTACGGAAACAACAATATCTTCAGGGAGTGTCCAAAAAAGACACAACTACATTTCAGGAATTTAGAAACATTAAACTTTCTGATTACAAAGTAAAACCGGGTGATAATTTATATATTCGCATTTCGAGCCTTGATCCGAAAACATATACCTTTTTTAATAATGAAGCTACCGGAACGTATTCCAGCGCCCAATACATGAATAATGAAGCGAGTATTTATCTGAACAGCTACATGATTAATGATACCGGATACATTGATTTCCCGATTATTGGCCAAATATTCGTTAACGATTTAACTATTAATCAAATAAAAGAAAAAATTCAAAAATCGGTAGATGAATACCTCAAAGAAACTAATGTACAGGTAAAGTTGGTAAATTTTAAAATTACCATGCTTGGACAAGTGGTACGACCAGGTAAATATTATGTTTATCAGGACAATATCAACATTTTTGAAGCCCTTGCCCTTGCCGGTGATGCTACCGATTTTGCTAACCGCAAAAAAATAACATTAGTTCGTGAAACGGATAAGGGTTCTGAAATACATGTACTTGACATTTCAAAGCGTAACATCCTTGCCTCTCAATATTACTACCTTAAACCTAATGATGTTATTTATGTTGAACCACTTAAGGGAAAAACTTGGGCAAGAACTGCTTTCCCTTACGAATTGGTTTTTTCATCAATCACTACTACAATTATTATTTTACAATACTTTAGATAGACCAATTTACCAACAAGAAATTTATTTACCGATTTAAGATAATACTCTTCCATGGATAACTTAACAGATATTAATCAACAAAAAGAAGAATCAGTTGACTATAAAGCGCTATTCTTTAAATTTTACAGATATTGGTATTTTTTTATAATCACTATTTTTATAGCTTTGTTGATTGCCTTTTTATTTAATAAATACACAAAACCCATTTACAAGGTTTCTACAACGGTATTGGTACAGGATGAAAAGAAAAACGCCACTATGGATCCTTCCGATTTCATGCAAGGGTTTGGGCTGTTTTCTTCAAAAAAGAATCTGGAAAATGAAATCGGAGTCCTTAAATCATATACCCTCACCAGCAGGGCATTGGAGGAGCTGAACTTTAATGTTTCTTATTTTGCCGAAGACAATTTTATTACCAAGGAACTGTATAAAGAATCCCCTTTTACCGTAATTATTGACAGCACGCAACCTCAAGCAGTTAATTTACGATTCAGCATTACCTTTCTCTCAAACCAAAAATTTAAATTAGAAGTTGACGGAGAAAATGTTGACTTGTATAATTTTAAAGACTTTAAAAAAATTACAGACAAAAAAATAGATAAAATCAGCCTTAATCAAACCTATAGCTTTGGTGAACAGGTTGTAAGCAGATATTTTAATTTTAAAGTGCTTTTAAATGATAATTATCTGAAAAATCCAAAAGCTTCGAATAAGATGTTTTTTACTTTCAACGACTTGGAAACGCTGATTAGTGAATTTAAAAACTTTTCCATTGAACCTATTAATAAAGAAGCCACCGTTATCGAAATATCACTCAAGGGCAGCAATGTTAATAAATCTGTAGATTTTTTGAATAAATTGGCCAGTGTTTATATCAATCGCGGCCTGGAACGTAAAAACCTTATCGCTATTAATACCATACTCTTTATTGACGACCAGTTAAAGGGTATGACCGATTCACTCACAACTACAGAAAAATCGCTACAATCTTTTCGTACTCAAAATGTAGTGATGGATTATGATTATCAAACCCAGAAAGTGGTTGATTACATGAAAGAACTTCAGGATCAAAAAGCAGAGTTAGTGGTAAAAGGAAAGTATTACGATTATTTAAAAAATTATCTGTCGAAAAAATCTGAAAAAATTGATGACCTTTTGGTTCCTTCTGCTATGGGAATTGAAGATCCAAGTTTAGGTCAAATGATTTTGGAACTTACCAAAACCTATGACGAACGAAGTGAAATGCTTGCTCAATCAAGCGCTAAAAACCCTTATGTCAAGGCTTTGGATCAAAAAATCAATTCTACTAAAGCAACGATTTTAGAAAATATCAAAAATATAGTTAATACTTCCCAAATCGCCATCAGGGATATTGACGGACGTATTAAAGATCTTACCGCTCAGGTTAGTAAAATGCCTGGCACACAACGTCAGCTTTTGGGTATTCAACGTAAGTTTAAACTTAACGACGAAATTTATACCTATTTAATGCAAAAACGTTCGGAGGCAGCCATTGCAAAAGCCTCCAACCTTGCCGATAATGAAGTCATTGACCAGGCAAAAGCCAGTGATAATGCCGAACCCGTATTCCCCAAAAAATCATTAAATTATATTATTGCGCTGATTCTTGGAATTGTTTTGCCCATTCTCTATATTTTAGGAAAAGACTATTTTAACGATACAATTATAGAGCGCAAAGACATTGAGGATATTACTAAAATACCAATACTCGGTCACGTCATTCACAACAACAAGGAAAGCAAAATCGTAGTTGCTGAATCGCCCAAATCGTCTATTGCCGAATCTTTCCGTTCCATCAGGACAAACCTGCAATTTGTAACAAAAGGAAAAGAAAAAGTAACCATTCTGGTTACCTCGGATATGGTAAGTGAAGGAAAAACTTTTACATCCATGAACCTTGCCACCATTTTTGCCCTTTATGGCAAAAAAACCCTACTAATGGGCTTTGACCTTCGTAAGCCAAAAATCTATCAGGATTTCGGACTAACAAATACCGAAGGTATCAGTTCGTTCCTGATTAACAAAAGCAAGTTCGAAAATATCATTCAAGTTTCCCCTATCGAAAATCTTGATATTATAATGGCAGGCCCGGTTCCACCCAACCCATCCGAGTTAATAGCTTCTGAAAAAACTGACGAGCTTTTCAAAAAAATTAAAGAAAATTATGATTATGTAATTATTGATACTCCGCCTGTTGGATTAGTTACTGATGCATTTTTGTTGATGAAATATACCGATGCTAATATTTTTGTTGTTCGTCAAAATTATACCAACAAAAAAGTCTTCGCTTCCATTATCAAAGATGTTGAACTGCGCGACATACCTAATGTAAATATCCTTATTAATGATGTAAAATTAACCAAAGGATCCTATGGCTACGGATATGGTTATGGCTATGGTTACGGTTATGGATACGGATACGGATATGGTTATGGATATGGTTACGGTTATTATTCCGACGATAAGGAAAAAGAAAAGGAATCTTCGTGGAAAAAAATGTTTAACCGGTCGTAATTACCGGTAAAATAAACAACTATCGCCATAGCTTAAAAAACGAAACTGGTGATCAAGGGCATAGCGATATGCCCTTTTCCATTCTTCACCTATAAAAGCAGCAATCAGCAAAAGTAAAGTGCTTTGGGGTTGATGAAAATTGGTAATTATCCCCTGAACAATACGAAAACGATAGCCCGGAGCAATGATTAACCGGGTATTCCCAAAAAGCGTGGTTAATTTGTTGGCGTCCATGTAATTTATCACGGCTTTCAGGGATTCACCGTACGAAATATCTTCCGTTCCGCTTATCTCATAGGGTTCCCATTGCGTAATTTCAAAAAGGCAGGATGATGCATGATTTTTTATCAGTTTTACACCAAACCAGTACACACTTTCGAGTGTCCTGACGCTGGTCGTTCCTACGGCTATAATTTTGCCACCCTCATGCCGGAGAAGATTCTGCATGGTTTGTTTTGTAATCAGAACCTGTTCGGTATGCATATGATGACTGGCAATGGTAGCAGAAGTTACCGGTTTAAATGTGCCGGCTCCGACATGCAGTGTAACATATTCTTTCATTATATTTTTACTTTCCAAATCACCGAAAACCTTTTCGGTAAAATGCAATCCGGCAGTAGGAGCTGCTACTGAACCGTCATAATGTGCATAAATGGTTTGATAACGTGTGGTATCCGTTTCGTCTGCCTTACGGGAAATGTATGGAGGCAATGGAACCACTCCGGCTAAATCCAGAACTTCCGAAAAGGTCAAATCGGCAGGTTCCCATGAAAAACGTATCAGAAAATCTTCGTTTGTTTGATCCATCTTTTGAGCACACAGCCTGAATTGTCGTTGTCCCCGAATAACGATTTTTTCTAAAATACCGCTTTTCCAGCGTTTGGCATTACCAACCAGGCATTTCCAAACCGAAAATCCTTTTTGAAGAAAAGCTGATTGTATTTCGGCCGTCGGTTCTACCGGCTCAAGGCAAAAAATTTCGATCCCGGCTCCGGTTGATTTACAGAATTCAAGGCGGGCATGAACTACTTTTGTATCGTTAAAAATAAGCAGGCTATGGTTTGGAATATAATCGGACAGATTTGTAAAAATATTTTCCTCTATTGTACCATTTTGGCAGACAAGCAATTTTGACTGGTCGCGTTCAGGAAGAGGAAACTGGGCAATGCGTTCGGGAGGTAATGAATACGTGTAATCGAGTATTGAAATTGTGCGGGGATTAATCATCAATTAGTTGCTATTTTTTAAACAAATCATGAATATCTATCTGGTTTTCGTATAATTGAATTACTTCATCCAAATCTTGAGTAACAACTTTTTCAATACGATTGATTGTTTGTTGGTACCATATTTCAACAAAAAAATCTGAAAAAGCATATAATTTGATATCATGTAATTTATCAGTTCTGCTCATAATTTCCACACCCGATTCAAATATTTTTTGAACTCGAACGATTAGTGGCATGGCGTCAAACTGGTCTTTGGTCAGCATACATCTAAAATATTCTGAGATAAAAGAAGAAATATTACATAATAAAATACTGATTGCAAAGGTATTGATAATTTTTATTATCGCAATAATTATTTTTTCAAGTCTTGTTCAATTTCGAACAATTTTGTATAAATTAGCCCATTCAAAAAATCTGTTTTATGGAAGCAAAAGTGTTGTTTAATGAAGAGCAGCGGTTTAAGCAGTGGTGGCTTTGGTTAATTTTAATAGCCGTAGCTTTGTATTTTATCTATGGATTTGTACAACAAATATTTATTGGCAAACCTTTCGGCGATCATCCCGTTTCCGATCTCGGAGTTACGCTTCTTTTACTCGTTCCTTTCGGAATACTTTGGCTGTTTTGGAAAGTAAAACTTATTACAAAAATCTGTACCGATGGTATTTATTACCAGTATTTCCCGTTTCACTGGAAATTTCATAAAATTGCCTGGGAAGATGTGGAAAAAAGTTATATGAGAACGTATAAACCCATTGTGGAATATGGCGGATGGGGACTCCGAAGCGGAGTTTTTGGTAGCGGACAAGCTTTTAATGTTTATGGGAATATCGGCTTGCAACTTGAACTAAAAAACCGGAAGAAGCTTCTTATCGGAACACAAAAAAAATATGAAATAGAAAAAGCACTTGAACAAATAAAACGCAATCAATCCTTGGATCATGAGTAAAATAGAGGCAAAGATAATGATCGTCGACGACGATGTGGATGTATTATTAGCCGCCCGGCTATTTCTAAAGCAACACTTTACCATAGTGCATACCGAAAAAAATCCCGAAAATATCCCAACACTTTTTAAAAGTGAATGTTATGATGTGGTTTTGCTCGACATGAATTTTTCACGTGATGCCACCAGCGGCAAGGAAGGGTTTCATTGGCTGAACAAAATTCTCGAAATTGATCCTGTAGCCGTGGTTATCTTTATCACAGGCTATGGCGATGTGGAACTTGCCGTCCAGGGAATAAAAGAAGGAGCAACTAATTTCATCCTTAAGCCTTGGGATAATCAGAAATTACTTGCAACCATCACTGCCAATCTGAAAGTACGGCACTCCAAACAGGAACTGGAAGAACTCCGTTCCAAGCAAAAAGTATTGATTGCTAATCAGGATCAGGCTTACGGGAATCTTATCGGCAACTCCGCCGGTATGCAAAAGGTGATGTATACCGTAGAAAAAGTGGCCAAAACCGATGCCAACGTACTGATCCTTGGCGAAAATGGAACCGGTAAGGAACTCATTGCCCGCGCTATCCATCGTTCGTCGAGCCGTAATAACGAAATTTTCGTAAACGTGGATTTAGGCGCCATCAGCGAATCGTTGTTCGAAAGCGAATTGTTTGGTTTTAAAAAAGGAGCTTTTACCGATGCCAAAGAAGATCGTGCTGGACGTTTTGAAGCGGCTAACAAAGGCACAATTTTTCTTGATGAAATCGGTAATCTCACCCTGCCTCTTCAATCGAAATTACTGAGCGTTTTACAAAACCGAACGGTTGTCCGTTTGGGAACCAACCGTGATATACCCATAGATATCCGCTTGGTTTGCGCAACCAATATGCCGTTGTATCAGATGGTAAAAGAAGGGAAATTTCGCCAGGATCTGCTTTATCGTATCAACACCGTAGAAATTCAACTTCCGCCTCTGCGCGAACGCACCGATGATATTGCGCTGCTGGTTAATCATTTTCTGGGAATTTATTGCAAAAAATACAAAATGCCCATGAAAACGCTTCATTCTTCAACATTAAAAAGACTTGAAAAACATAATTGGCCCGGAAATATCCGCGAACTTCAGCATTCGGTGGAAAGAGCCGTCATTATGAGTGAATCTCATATTCTTCAACCCCAGGATTTTTTCATGTCATCCATTGACGACAACACCGAGAATAATCTGCCCAATTTGACCAATCTTGAAGAAACCGAAAAATTGCTTGTCCGTAAAGTAATTGATAAACACGGCGGAAATATCAGCAAGGCAGCTAAAGAATTAGGGTTAACCCGTGCTTCACTTTACCGGAGGATAGAAAAACATGGTTTATAAAAAATTCCGGTTTCTTGTTATTTTCAGAATACTGTTGATTGCAACATCAATTTTTCTGATGTTGTTTGCCTTCGGTCAGGAAAAACATACCGTTACCGGAATAATTTTAGCAGCATTAACAATCTTTCAGATTATAAGTTTGATACGCTATGTAGAACGTACCAATCGCAAGCTGTCCCAGTTTCTTGAAAGCATCCGCCATTCCGACTTCGCATCCTCATTTTCCGACAAGGATATGGGTAAAAGTTTTGAAGAACTGAACACTTCCTTTAACGCGGTCATCAACGAATTCAGGAAAAACAGAGCGGAAAAAGAAGAACATTTCAATTACCTGCAAACAGTAGTTCAGCATGTAAGCATTGGTATTATTGCTTATCGCAAGGATGGCAAAGTCGATATTTTTAACAATGCTGTTAAACGGCTTCTGCGAATTAACCACCTGAAAAACATTAATGATCTGGCAGAAGTAAAGCCCGAACTACCTGAAATACTTCTTAAACTGAAAGCCGGTGATAAAACCCTGATCAAATTGGTTTGCTGCGACGAGCTCATGCAATTGCTGATTTATGCCACCGAATTCCGGATGCGTGGCGAAGAATTTATCTTAGTTTCTTTACAAAATATCAGCACCGAACTGGAAGAAAAAGAAATAGAATCGTGGCAAATGCTAATCCGCGTGCTTACCCACGAAATTATGAATTCCATTACGCCTATTTCTTCCCTGGCATCAACCGTAAGGGAAATGCTGATGGAAGAAGTGAACGGGATGCCACAACAACGCGAATTGGATACTGAAGATCTGGAGAGCGTGAATAGCGCTCTTCTTACCATTGAAAATCGCAGTCAGGGATTATTGAACTTTGTAGAAATATACCGCAATCTTACCCGAATTCCAAAACCCAATTTCCGCTATTTTCCGGTTATAGAAATTTGCGATCGCGCTCAAATGCTGCTTCAGCCCAAATTGGACAAATTCAAAATCAACTGTTCGCACCGTATCATCCCCGAAAATCTTATGGTTACCGCCGACCCCGATCTTATTGATCAGGTGGTTATTAATCTTATGCTCAATGCCATTGATGCAGTGAAAGATACCGAAAATCCAATCATTTCAATCCTCGCATCAACCAATCTCAACGGAAGAATTACGATTGATTTTGCTGACAATGGCTATGGTATAAAACCCGACATTATGGATAAGATATTTATGCCATTTTTCACATCCAAAAAAGAAGGCAGCGGCATCGGTTTAAGCCTCTCGCGCCAAATCATGCATCTTCACAAAGGCACGATAACCGTAAAATCGAAACCCGGCGAAGGAAGCGTATTCTCCCTCACTTTTTAAACTTTTCCGCTTGCCGAAATGTACTTTTGGGAGAGAACGTTTTGGATAAACTGCCGGAACCGGTAACAGTATTTTTTCAATTTGCATCTTTCCTGTCAAAGAATTAAAAACATTTTTCTATATTTGCCTGATTTTATCATGTCCAGAAATTAAACATACATACCCAATATGGCGAAAAATGCACTGGTTACAGGTGGTTCAAGGGGAATAGGCAGAGCAATATGCCTGAAATTAACCGAAATGGGTTATCATATTTTAATAAACTATTGTTCAGGCGTTGACGAAGCCCAAATTACCCTTGCCATGATTCAGCAGCATGGCGGAAGCGGTGAACTGATGAAATTTAATGTAGCCAGTCAGCAGGAAGTGGAAAAAGCTTTGGACGATTGGATGCAAACCCATCCCGACGAATATATCGAAGTATTGGTAAACAATGCCGGAATACGCCGTGACGCCTTGCTGATGTGGATGAAAAACGAAGAATGGTCTGACGTAATTTCTACCAATCTCGGAGGTTTTTTTTATGTAACCCACCTGCTGATCAAAAATATGCTTATCAATAAGTATGGCAGAATAGTGAATGTGGTTTCCCTTTCGGGAATAAAAGGATTGCCTGGACAAACCAATTATTCGGCAGCCAAAGCCGGCATTATTGGCGCCACCAAAGCGCTTGCACAGGAAGTTGGTAAAAAACGGATTACGGTAAATGCCGTTGCTCCCGGATTTATCCGTACCGATATGACAAAAGATTTGGATGAAAAAATGTATAAATCCATCATCCCGGTCGAACGTTTCGGCACACCCGAAGAAGTGGCGGAAGTAGTTGGATTTCTCGCTTCCGAAAAAGCCTCCTATATCACAGGAGAAGTAATATCGGTAAATGGAGGTATGTATACCTGATTGTCTGTATTGCAATACTAAATAAAGTTTTTATTGATTATGAGACGTGTAGTTATTACTGGATTAGGAATTTATTCCTGCATAGGTAAGAATCTGGAAGAGGTAAAAGATTCTTTATTTGCTGGCAAATCCGGTATTGGTATCGATCCGCTGCGAAAGCAAATGGGATTTCGTTCGGGATTAACCGGAATAGTAGAACGTCCCAACCTAAAAGGGAAACTCGATCGCCGAATGCGTGTAGGAATGGCAGAACCCGCCGAGTATGCCTATATGGCTACACATGATGCACTTAACAATGCACAAATCGCTGACGATTTTCTGGAAAATAATGAAGTTGGCATTTTATATGGAAACGACAGCACTGCTGAAGCCGTAGTGATGGCAAACGATATTGTTCGCGATAAAAAAGATACGGCATTGCTTGGTTCTGGTTCTATTTTCCAATCCATGAATTCCACCGTTACGATGAACCTTTCGGTGATTTTTAAACTGAAGGGGATAAACTTTACGATAAGCGGAGCTTGTGCCAGTGGTTCACACGCCATAGGTATGGGATATGTAATGATAAAAAACGGTTTGCAGGATTGTATCATCTGCGGAGGGGCACAGGAAATCAATCCTTTTGCCATGGCAAGCTTTGATGCGCTTAATGCTTTTTCCGTTAAGGATGATTACCCAGAAAAGGCTTCCCGTCCTTTCGACCGCGACCGCGATGGCTTAGTTCCCAGTGGTGGAGCTGCTACGGTTATTTTGGAAAGTTATGAATCGGCTGTACGACGCGGCGCTCCTATTCTCGCCGAACTGGTGGGCTACGGCTTTTCGTCCAATGGCGAACACATTTCCCAGCCCAATGTTACCGGCGCTGTACGCTCTATCGAAATGGCTCTGCGCGAAGCAAAACTCACTGCCCGGCAAATTGATTATGTAAATGCCCATGCCACGGCCACTCCCATTGGCGATATGAACGAAGCTATTGCTTTAGCTCAGGTTTTTGGCAAGGAAAAAACGCCTATCAGTTCCACCAAATCAATGACCGGACACGAATGCTGGATGGCCGGAGCCAGCGAAATAGTATATTCCATGTTGATGATGCAAAACAATTTTATCGCTCCGAACATCAACTTTGATAACCCGGACGAACATTCAGTTAAACTGAACATTATTAATAAAACCATTCATAAAAATATTGACATCTTCCTTTCCAATTCCTTTGGCTTTGGCGGAACGAATTCAACACTAATCGTTAAAAAAATTAAACATTAATACTGGGAGACTACTTATGCAAAATCTTGAGATTATCAACAAGATAAACGAAATTTTAATTGACGAGTTTGAGATTGAACCTGAACAGATAAAACCAGAGGCTAACCTGATGAAAACACTCGAAATCGACAGCCTCGATTTGGTGGATTTAGTTGTTCTGATTGAGAAAAATTTTGGTTTTAAAGTAAAAGCTGAAGAATTTGCTTCTATAAAATTATTACAGGACTTCTACGAGTATATCATAAACCGCATGCAACAAACTCCAGCCATGTAATTTGCAGCATTAACCCTAAAAAAAGGTTACTATGAAACGAGCAGGTTCGTTAAACACAAACACGGATGAGAATTCACCGCGAGTTCCATCCGACCTTTAAAAAACAAATTATTTACGGATGAAATCATGGAGCGGAAAAACCCGCGGCGGAATTTTAGGATATAAAATTTTTGTCTTCCTGCTTCGCAAGGTTGGGATGCGTTCTGCCTATTTTTTGCTTCGTGTAGTTTCACTTTACTATGTTTTATTCGCTCCAAAAGCCTACCGTTCAATATATTATTACTTTCACGTTATCAAGGGATACCCGCCGATAAAATCATTTATTTCCACCTACCGTAATTTCTATGTCTTCGGGCAGGTACTGATTGATAAAGTGGCTTTGCTTTCCGGATTTACCGACAAGTTTACATTTGATTTCGAAGGTGAAGAATACATTCACCAGATAGCTTCCGATAAAACCGGCGGTATATTAATGAGCGCTCATGCAGGCAACTGGGAAATTGCCGGTCAGCTTCTCAGCCGCATTGATTGCCCAATCAATATTCTGCTGCTTGATGCCGAACATCAAAGGATTAAAAAATTTTTATCGGAAGTAATGGTTGGTAAAACCGAAAACCGGCAAGTACATATTATTGTGGAAAAGGACGATATGTCGCACCTGTTTGAACTCAATCAGCTGTTCAAACGCAACGAAATCCTTGGGCTACACGCCGACAGGTTTTTGCCGGGCATGAAAGTGCTTAAAACAAATTTTTTAGGTAAAGAAGCGGCATTTCCTTATGGCCCGTTTTATCTGGCTGCCCGTTTTGGCGTACCCGTTTCGTTTGCTTTTGCCATGAAAGACAGCCGGAATCATTATCATTTTTACGCAAGCAAACCCAAAACTTATCCTTGGCAACGAAAAAACAGTGAACTTATCATCAAAACAATACTCAACGATTATGTCTTGGAATTGGAGAAAGTTCTGAAAAAATATCCCGAACAATGGTTTAACTATTATAATTTCTGGGAGGCTACCCTATCATGATTCCCCAAAAAATACTCTTTGTTTCTGCCAATCAGTTTGCCGTTCCCTATCCGGTGTATCCCATCGGCGTATCCTGTATTGCTACTCATCTGCGCAAGCAATACCCAGAATTCGACATACGTATTTTCGACTTTATTTTAAATAATTTAGACGATTACCAAAAACTTCTTTCCGAATTTCAGCCCGATTATATCGGTATATCTCTCCGCAACATCGACAATGTCAATTTCCTGGGAAAAGAATATTTTATTTCCGGTTATCAAAAAATTATTAATACCACCCGGAAATTAAGCAATGCCGTTGTGATTGCCGGTGGTGCCGGTTTTTCTATTTTTCCCAAACACCTCTTCGATTATCTTCGGCCCGATTTCGGCATTTATGGCGAAGGTGAAGATAGCATCGGTAAACTTATCCATTGCCTCGAAAACAAACTGGATTTCTCACACGTCGAAGGTTTGGTGTTTTCCGACAAAAACGGTACGCACATTAATAAGCACCAACATTATTTTCACGATTTAGATCTTGATTTTGAACCGGAATTAATTGATTATTACTGGAAAAATTCGGGTATGCTCAACATCCAGACCAAACGCGGCTGCCCCTATCATTGCATATACTGCACTTATCCATTAATTGAAGGTTCCACCGTCAGGACGCTTGACCCCGATAAAATTGTGGGAATTTTAAAAACCCTGTATTACGATAAAGGAATCAATTATGTATTCTTTACCGATTCGGTCTTTAATATGTGCAACGATTACAACATCGAACTCTCTAAAAAAATTATTGAAAGCGGAATTAATATTCATTGGGGAGCTTATTTTTCGCCACACAATCTCGAACCCGACCATCTTAAACTTTTTAAGGAAGCCGGGCTTACGCATATTGAATTTGGCACCGAATCGCTTTCCGACACCCAGCTTCAAAACTACGGTAAGCATTTTACGGTAAACGATATACTCGAAAAATCAGAGCTATGTAATAAATATAACATTTTTTTCTGCCATTCCATGATACTTGGCGGCTATGGCGAAACGGAAGAAACACTGAACGAAACTTTCGAGAATTCGAGAAAAATCAACAATACGGTATTTTTTCCATTTGTCGGCATTCGAATTTATCCTAACACTAAACTGTACCAGTTATCCTTAGACGAAGGTATAATTGCCCCTGACGATGATTTGATGGAGCCAAAATACTATGTTTCTAAAAACATCAACTTGCAAACCATCAAAGAAAAAGCGATGGCAACAGGCAAAAGCTGGCAATTCCCCGATAGCGATATTTCAGGAATCATGGATAAAATGCGTGAACGTAATAAAAAAGGTCCCTTATGGCAACATCTGAGAAAATAATTTGTAACGCTACAGAAATTCAGAAGCTTATTCCCCAACAGCCGCCGATGGTTATGGTGAATAAACTTATTTCGTGCTGCGATGGCAAAACGGTTTCGGCTTTCATGGTCGATAAAGAAAACATTTTTTGTGAAAACGGAGTATTTACCGAACCCGGCTTAATCGAAAACATTGCTCAGACGGCTGCCGCAGGCGTAGGCTACCAGCTTATGTCGGCTCATGCCGCCGATGCGGAAATTCCCATCGGCTACATCGGCGCGATAAAAAACCTGAAAATACATTTCCTTCCGCCTGTCGGTCATGAGATTCAAACCGAAGTGCAGATAGAACACCAGGTGATGAATGCCACCATTATCACCGGAAAAATCCGGTCGGGAAACAACCTTGCCGTGGAATGTGAAATGAAGATTTTTTTGAAATAACCGTTTACCGGAAAAATTAAGTTGTCCGGAAATTTCCAGAAAATCAGGAGACATGGACTTTATTTAAAAATCTGAAATGGCATAGTAATTAACATAATTTGAGTTATTTTTGCAACCATAAATAAAATTTATTACTGCGTGTATGGAAGAAAACCTTTTCCCTGAGTTTGATAAATTGCCTCCCGAACAGAAACCGCATGAACTTTTTTATTCCTTTTCGGAAGACGGAAAGTTTCAAAAACGGGTGGATGTTCATAGCGAAGCCGAACAAACCATTATTCAGCAATCGTGGAATGTTTCCAATGAGCGTACCCTCGATGCACGCCAGCGGGTAAAAATGGGAAAAACCAGCCCCCTTGAATACTACATGGAACGAAAAACATTAGAATTAGGAATGTTGGCAAAAATGGTTGGCTTTCCTAAATGGAAAGTCCGGCGGCATTTTAAACCAAGAATTTATAACCGGCTCAAACCCGCAGTTCTTCAAAAATACGCTGAGGTTTTCGGTATAAAACCGGAAGAACTCAATGATGTGGATAACTAAGAAGAACAAACGAATAAAGACAAAAAACAATTAATTTTAAAAAGCAATTCACGATTAAACATGATAAATTCATTTGAACACCGGCAGGCAGGACATTGCGAAAGCGGGGTAACCTCAAACTTACTGCATGATATGGGAATGGAAATTAGCGAGCCGATGGTGTTGGGTATTGGTGCAGGTTTGTTTTTTGCTTATCTGCCCTTTGTCAAATTTCAGTATGCTCCGCTAACGACTTTCAGGATTCTGCCCGGCATGATCTTTAATCGTGCCACCAAAGCGCTTGGTGTAAGCATCTATAAAAATACTTTTAAGAATCCTAAAGCATCCATGGACGCTCTTGATCGCGCCCTCGAACAGGGACATCCCGTAGGCTTGCAGGTTGGTACTTATCATCTTCCCTTTTTCCCTCCCGAATACCGCATGCATTACAATATGCATAACATGGTGGTGTACGGAAGAGAAAACGGAACCTATCATGTCAGCGATACGGTTTTGCCACAGGCTCAAACAATATCCTACGACGATCTGATGCGCGTTCGCTTTCCCAAAGGTGTTTTTGCCCCCAATGGCAGAATGTATTATCCCATGGGTGTTGTCAAAAAGAAAGATTTGCACAAAGCCATTTACGATGGCATCAAAAAAACCTCCCACGATATGATCAAACTGCCTGTTCCCGTTGTGGGTGTTAAAGGAATACGGTATCTGGCTAAACGAATGGCCAACTGGCCCGAAAAATTCGGAGATAAAAAGGCTTCGTATTATTTAGGACAGGTACTTCGCATGGAAGAAGAAATTGGCACTGGCGGCGCGGGTTTCCGGTTTATTTACGGCGCTTTTTTGCAGGAAGCTGCCGAAACCCTGCAAAGCGAAAAGCTATCGGAACTGGCAATGGATATGGGACGCAATGCCAACCGCTGGCGCGAATTCTCTTTTCTGGGTGCCAAAAACTGTAAAAATCGCAGCAATATCGAAGTATCTTTTCCCGATCTGTCGGAAATATTGCTCGACTGCGCCGACCGCGAAGACAAAATTTTCAATCAATTGCTTACCATTAAACGATAATGCCCGAAAATACAGCCATCATCGAAGTTGAAAAACTCACGCGGGTTTACAAAGGCATGGATGTGCCGGCGGTAAACGCTCTTTCTTTTAAAATAAACCGTAACGATATTTTCGGTTTGCTGGGACCCAACGGAGCCGGAAAAACAACAACACTTTCCATCCTTTGCGGATACAGCCGCCCCGATTCTGGCAAAATTATGGTGGATGGCATGGAGATGGGCAAAGAATCCGAAGGCATTAAAAAAATTATTGGCGTGGTTCCTCAGGAAATTGCGCTGTATCCTACCCTTTCGGCAAGGGAAAATCTTCGTTTCTTCGGAAAAATGTATGGACTCCGCGGCAAACAACTAACCGAAAAAATCAATCATTATCTTCATCTTTTCGGACTCGAAAAAAATGCTTCCCGCTTAACCGGAACCTATTCGGGTGGCATGAAACGGCGGGTCAATCTTATTGCCGGCATTCTTCATGATCCGAAAATCCTTTTCCTGGACGAACCTACCGTAGGCATCGATGTGCAAAGCCGGACGGTTATTCTTGAATTTCTGCGCCAAATGAATAAAAACGGAACCACCATCATTTATACTTCGCACCTGATGGAAGAAGCCGAAAACCTGTGCCGGCAGATTGCCATTATTGATCATGGTAAAATTATTGCCAAAGGAAATCCTGAAACGCTGATCAAGGCTTCGGAAAAATGTCATAATCTGGAAGGCATCTTCCTGCAGTTAACCGGTCGAACACTTAGAGATTAACGTATGTCCAAACTTCTATCATCCATTTATAAAGAAATTCTGGTTCTTATCCGCGACCGGGCAGGCCTTGCCATATTGTTCATCATGCCGATGATCATGATTTTCGTGATCACGCTGGTTCAGGACAGCGCCTTTAAGAATCTGAAAGAAACTAAGATTTCGCTTGTTCTGGTGAATAACGACGCCGATTCGCTGGGCGCAGCCATCGCCGACGGATTAAAGAAATCGGATTATTTTGTGCTTACCGACAAAATCAACGGAATGCCCGCCACCGATGAATCTGCCCGCAAAGCGGTGGCCAACGGCAAATATCAGATCGGCATTATCATCCCGAAAGGCGCTACCGAAACCATCCGGCAGAATGCACGGATAAAAGTTACGCAGATTTTTATCAATTTAGGATTAGATATGGGCATACCCGTAACTTCCGCCAGGGATTCGGTTCGTGTCAACATCCTTTTTGACCCGGTAATCAAAAAATCATTTAAAAATTCCATCGTCAGCACCCTCGATAAATTCACTTCCAAGATCGAAGCCAAGATTGCCTTCAGTGAACTTTCGGCACAATTGGCAAAAGTTTTTGGGAAGAATCCTTCCGATTTCGGTTTCGACGACATGGAAACGGTGAAGGTACAAAGCAGCTATGCTTCGGGCGATCAGGAAACCATTGTTCCCAATTCGGTGCAACATAATGTGCCCGCATGGACCATGTTTGCCATGTTTTTCCTCGTTATTCCCCTTGCCGGGAACATGATAAAGGAGCGCGACGACGGAAGCCTCTTCCGCCTGTTGACCATGCCCGGAAGTTATTACAAAATTTTTGCCGGTAAAATTATCGTCTACCTTTTTGTCTGTCTCATCCAGTTTGCCCTGATGCTGATTGTGGGTGTATTTTTCCTACCTATGCTTGGGCTTCCCCGGCTTGACCTGGGAAGCAATTTTGCAGGCTTAGCTATCATTGCCATTGCTTCGGCGCTGGCGGCTACGGGTTATGGCGTAGCGGTGGGTACTATCTTTAACACGCAGCAACAGGCGGCATCCTTCGGGTCGGTTTCCATTATTATTCTTGCGGCTTTGGGCGGAGTCTGGGTTCCGGTCTTTTTCATGCCTCAGGTGATGCAACATATTGCGGTTTTTTCGCCATTAAACTGGGGATTGAATGGGTTCTACGATGTTTTTGTACGCGGAGCCGGCGTTAGCGCCATTTTGCCCGATGCCCTTAAACTTCTCGGCTTTTTTGCCGTTACCATGGGGATTGGATATACCGTTTTCCGGATAAAGCACCGGACATAAGCAGGAGACAAAAAGCAATTGGCAGTTGAGCGAAACGAAACCTATATATAGAAACGCTTAGAAGGAACAGCGTTGTGTTATTTCGTCGGGATGGCCATTCTTTTTGCCCTTAGTCTCTCATCACTTCATCCTCGTCTCTTTTTCCCTGTTTTTGCGTAAAGCGCTGTTGCGGAAGCTTTTTTAAGCCGTTTTTTCTATCGCAACGGCTGGAAAAGCTATCGCAACGACCGGAAAAGCTATCGCAACGGCTGGAAAAGCTATTGCAACGGCTGGAAAAGCTATCGCAACAATGGGGAAAGCTATCGCAACAATGGGGAAAGTTATTGCAACGGCTGAATAAGCTATGGCAACATCCATTTTTTCTGTCGCAACAAAAATTTGAGAAATATCATGAATAATGCGGATACGTCAATCATATCCTGCAGTTAAAACCGGATAATCTGAGTTCGGGATAAAAATCTTAATTTAAAAAACAAAGGTTGTTTGATCATCAGGCATATTCATTGCCGTCCTATTTAGGGTTTGCTGAAAAAACCACGAAGTGGTTAAATATAAATAGCCCCGAATGCAATTCGGGGTAAAAATGTTCTGCAAACGAGGAATCCCGATAGGGATTCAAAATCTTCCGATTTTTTTTGTGAGTTTGTTGATACAAAGAGAGTGGCTGGTAAGTTTGTTGATGCCCGGGCATGAAATAATTTTTTATTTTTTTCATCATGTACATACTTTCATCTATTATTTTTTAGTATCTTTCGGCACTTTTTGCATTATCGTTCTTAAGGGGTTACGTCATGAAAAAAAGAATATCCTGCGCATTGTGGCTGGCGATAGCCGGCCTGGCTACTGTAAGTATCGTTAATCTGCCGTCCTGTAAAAAAGGAGACAGTTCCAAGCCGGAAGTAGAAACCGGCTTATCGGTAACAACGTCGCTGATTATAAATATTACCGACACCACCGCCATTTCCGGCGGCGAGGTTGTAAACGTTTCTGATTACCCGATAACCGCCTATGGCGTGTGTTGGGGAAAAAGTAATGCTCCGACTGTCGACAGCTCCAAAACTGTTGACAACGAAATGAGCAACGGTAAATTCGTTTCCGTGCTCAAAGGACTATCGCCGAACACGATTTATTATGTTCGGGCGTATGCTAAAAATCAAGCCGGCACGACTTACGGGATGCCGATGTATATTAAAACTGCCACCAGTCCGACGCCAACCGTGAAAACTGGCGGAGCTACTAATGTTACTATTAACGGAGCTACCTTAACCGGCCATGTTTATCCGGCCGGAAAGGCAATGACGATATCGTTCGAATATGGTTTGACCGCTAACTACGGACAAACCGTAAACGCCGAGCCCTTGTATGTAAATACAAGCAGCGATGTGAGCGCCGTGCTTAACGGCTTAACCCCGAATACGGTTTACCATTTTCGGACCAAAGCGTTAGGCGAAGCCGCAACGCTATACGGACGTGATACAACTTTCCGGACGCTTGGCGACAAGCCGACGGCCAGTTGCACCGGAATGACTGCCGGCACAAACATTAGCGATGCTGTTTTAAACGGAGTTGTTAATGCCCGGTTTTTTACCACTACTATTACTTTCGAGTATGGACTTACTTCCGCTTATGGAAATGAAGTAGCTTCTACTCCGACTTCGGTTAACGGCAATCAGAACATAGCCGTGAAAGCAACGATTAGCGGTTTGATGCTTAACACTCCCTATCATTACCGCATTAAAGCGGTAAATCAGTTGGGTACGACCTACAGCGAAGATAGGATGATTACTTCATTCGCTTTAGCCGATATCGACGGAAACTTTTATCACACTGTCGTCATCGGAACTCAAACCTGGCTCGTGGAAAACCTGAAAACCACGCATTATCGCAACGGCGATCCCATCCCCAATATCACAGACATGTGGCAATGGCGGGATCAGACTACCGGCGCATACTGCTGGTATGATAACGATATCAATAACAAAGAGCCTTGGGGCGCTTTGTACAATTGGTATGTTATCTCGGATCCCCGCGGAGTTTGTCCGGAAGGGTATCATGTTCCGAGTTTTAGCGAATGGTGTAAATTAGGAAATTATGCAAGTGGCGGATCTCTTAAAGAAACTGGATACGCTCATTGGAGCTCTCCTAATTTAGGAGCGACAAACAGCACCGGTTTTACAGCAATTGCTGCCGGTTCACGCGGTGATAATTTTCCAAATAGTGCCCTTTACTTTAATAACAAAGGATCTATGTCTCATTTTTGGTCAAGCACATCAATAGGGGGTAGTGCATGGGGCTCATGTTTAGATTATAATGGTACAGATATATCTTATGGCGGCTCAAGTAATAACACGGGATTGAGCCTTCGTTGTCTGAAAGATTAGGTTCATTTAGCCTCACCAAGAAGGCTAAACAAAAAGACGCTTTATTTGTTTCAAAAGCGTCTTTTTTCTTTTGCCAAAATAATTTATTCGTTAGTTATCGGCCGCGCCGCCGCAACCGCCGGAAGGACAAGTTCCGGAGACCGGCCGCACGCACCGGACAGAGAAAGCGTCATATTTATCTGTATCGGCGTCTTCTACGAAATCAGCGCCTGATGCAGTGCTGGTATTTAAATTAAGGACACTCGGATTAGTTTTGCCGGATAAATAACTTGAGGCGCTCCAGTAATAAACATTAGTATCATGATCGTCATAATCGCCATTATTAGTACGTTGACCGATAAGTTGCGCGTTAAAACCGGACTCCCACCCTATTCCTCTTAAACAAGCGCCGACATGGCCGGCGCAGCCCGACACGGCGTTAACCGTTTGATACAACAAACCGAAACTGCTGCTCGCGGTGCCATATGGATGGCTGGAGCTGTAATCGAACGTCGGTATTTGCCAATTGGCAGGACATATTCCTTGCGGCCCGTCGCCGGTTTCGACATAATTGCGAGGGGCATTCAACCCGCCCATCATGGTATTCCACATATAAAGCTTGTCGCCGTAACTGCAATCTTCGCCGTCATTATCGGAATTCGGGGGGCAGGAATAATAATAAGGAGAATACCGCCAGCCGGCGGGATCACCCGGGGCTGCCGGTCCTTTGGCAATATTGGTAGTGCCATCGGGGTAAGTATCCGAGTGCAGGTCTGCCGCAAACCAGCATTGATTGCCTATTTTAACGGTAGGATAAAAAACATTGTTGAACATGCACCCGTCGTCGCAAGTAAAATCGGTGGCACCGCAAAAATCGCAAGCGCCGTTCCAGCATAGACAAGGGCCGGACACGCAGTCCGGAGAAATATCGTTCGGATGATTATTATAAAAAGCCATCCATTCCCTGGGCGTCTTGTTCGGCACGAAATAATCGGTGTTGGTCGAAGTGTTGACTATATTCCAGGAGCTGCTGGAGAGTTTGTCGACGGCATACGTTGTGGAGGAATGAAAAACTGGAAAATAATCATATTTATGATAAACTCCTCCCAACCCCCAGGCAACTGTCGGAACAATGACGACAAGCACAAAAAGCACCAGGGCAACCCAAGACCAGGCTATTTTTTTAAGTGACGGGGTTTGCATATAGCCTCTTCATCTTCCACCGTTCTCTCTTCCCAAGAGAGGGGCTGGGGTGAGTTTGTTTACCAACTGGGAAAAATATTCAACCCCATTCAGGATTTATTAAAATACCGTCAACTTTTTCAGGATGAAACACACTGTTTTAGATTTCTCCCTTCGGTCGAAATGACAGCCCACAAGATAGTGTAATAGAGGGAGAGTGGGCGGCTACGCCGCCCACTCTCCCTTTTCTTCTTTTTTTCAGTAACGACCGTCATTTCGACCGAAGGGAGAAATCCGCACCATTTGCTTCGGTTGTCATTGGTACCGAAGGGAGAAACCCGCACCATTTGCTTTGGCTCTGAGGAAAGTCCGGATAGCTCCCGGGCCGGTAGCGACAGTTCGCGCCCAATGGCGATAGCTTTCCCGGCATTGGCGATAGCTTTCCGTTAGGTTGCGACAGGAAAAAACCCTGTCGCGGCAACTTTCCCCATACCTGCGATAGGAAAAAGGATGGTTGCGATAGCTTTTCCGGGCATTGCGACAGAAAAAAGGATGGTTGCGATAGCTTTTCTGGGCATTGCGACAGAAAAAAGGGTGGTTGCGATAGCTTTCCGCACACCTGCGATAGAAAAAAGGGTGGTTGCGATAGCTTTCCGCGCACTTGCGATAGAAAAAAGGACTTAAAAAAGCTTCCGCAACAGCACTTTACGTAAAAACAATAAAAAAACCGGGTTGATGAATGAAATCACACCCGGTATCAGATAGATTTTACCTCTTCCGAACCAAATCAGGGGGAAACTCTTCTCTAAAAAAGAAGAATGCACACACGAAAGACCCAATAGCTTTTAGCCGTTAGCCGTTAGCCATTAGCCATTAGCCATTAGCCATTAAACATTAGCCATTAATCATTAGTCATTAAACATTAAACATTAAACATTAATCATTAATCATTAGCCAATAGCCAATAGCCAATAGCCAATAGCCATTAGCCGTTAGCCGTTAGCCGTTAGCTATTAGCCATTAACCATTAGCCGTTAGCCATTAGCTATTAGCCATTAGCCATTAAGCATTACCCAACCCAACCCAAACGTTTATCCCATTTCCCTGAGACGGTCAATCCACTTATCCACGTGTAGCGGGGTAAAGTCAAGCATTTTCCGGAGCAAAAGGTTCTCGTCGTTTTCTACGATAAGGTTGTGGTGGTGCTCCTGGCGGATAAAGTTTTCGCTTACGCAATGATCGAGGAACGTTAAAAGATGGTCGTAATAGCCGGCGATGTTAAAGAAGGCACAGGGTTTTTCGATGATGGCTAATTGAATCCACGATAAAATTTCGAACACTTCGTCGAGGGTGCCAAAGCCACCGGGAAAAGCCACAAAGCCATCGGAAAGTTCAGCCATCAGCGCTTTACGTTCGTGCATACTACCTACAATGTGCATTTCCGTCAGATGCTGATGAACAAGTCCTTTATCGGCAAGATGCCCGGGCATGACCCCTGTAACTTTTCCGCCGGCATCCAGAACCGTATCGGCAAGGGCATGCATCAGACCAATGTTGCTGCCGCCGTAGACCAAGCTGATATTGTTTTTTACCAGCATCCGGCCAAAGTCTTCGGCTTTGTGGCGGTAAACACCGTTGTTGCCCATGCTTGAGCCACAAAATACACAAATGGTTTTTATCATTTTTTTCGAAATTATGTTCCAAAAACAAAACATTCCATCCCGATTATTCAGGGTGGAATGTTTATGTATTATTATTTTATCCTTCTGCGGTAACCCGGCATGGTGGAATGATTAATAAGCAAATAATGGAAATTCGGCCATCATTTCATTGACCCGATTCTTAACGGATTCAATAACGCTTTCGTTTTCGATGTTGCTGATCACTTCGTCAATCATATCAACAATAACGGGCATGTGCTCTTCTTTGAGGCCACGGGTGGTAATGGCTGGCGTACCTACGCGTAAGCCGGAAGTCTGGAAAGGCGAGCGGCTGTCGAAAGGAACCATATTTTTGTTAACAGTGATATCGGCTTTTACCAATGTGTTTTCAACCAATTTACCGGTGATGTTCGGAAACTTTGTACGGAGGTCGATAAGCATAAGATGGTTATCGGTACCGTCGGAAATGATGTGGTAACCTTTATCAACAAATGCTTTTGCCATCACGGCGGCGTTTTTCTTCACCTGTATGATGTAATCCATATATTCGTCCGAAAGGGCTTCACCATAAGCTACAGCCTTGGCAGCAATCACATGTTCCAGTGGACCGCCCTGTACTCCGGGGAATACCGCTGAATCGAGCAGTTGCGACATCTTCTTGATTTCACCTTTGGGAGTGGTTTTACCCCATGGGTTTTCAAAATCTTTTCCAATCATAATCATTCCACCGCGAGGTCCGCGCAAGGTTTTATGAGTGGTAGTGGTAACGATATGGCAATATGGCAGAGGATCGTTAAGCAGGCCGCGGGCAATTAAACCGGCAGGATGTGCAATGTCCGCCATCAGGATAGCTCCAATTTTGTCGGCTATCTCACGCATACGTTTAAAATCCCAGTCGCGGGAATAGGCTGAAGCGCCGGCAATAATAAGTTTCGGATGTTCGCGCATGGCAATTTCTTCCATCTTATCATAATTTATCGTTCCGGTTGCTTCTTCCACGCCATAGGCTACCGGATGATAGAGTATACCCGATGAATTCACCGGAGAACCGTGCGAAAGGTGACCGCCGTGAGCAAGATCAAGACCCATAAACGTATCTCCGGGGTTAAGAACAGCCATTAATACAGCCATATTGGCCTGAGCGCCGCTGTGAGGTTGAACGTTTACCCATTCGGCACCAAAAAGTGCTTTGGCACGGTCAATGGCAAGTTGTTCGGTTTGATCTACGATCTGGCAACCGCCGTAATACCGTTTACCGGGATAGCCTTCGGCATATTTGTTAGTAAGAACACTGCCCATGGATTTCAATACCTGGTCGCTTACAAAGTTTTCGGAAGCAATCAGTTCGATTCCGGTCATCTGGCGTTCTTCTTCCTGTTTGATTAAATCAAAAATCTGTTTATCTTTCTTCATGATGAAATATTTTTAAATGAATCGGTTACTTAGTATGTAAATGGAACGGCAAAATTAAAAATTAATTTGACAGGCAGGCGAAAGAAATTATTATTGTAAGGTTTTGCTGTGAACAATATTAAAGATAACGACCCGGTTTTGTTCAACCTTATAAATAAAGACCCAGCCTTTGTAATCAACACAATGAAAACCCCTGCCGGACAAATACGATTGACGGCAGGGAGGATATTTCCGAGGCATAATCCCAATATTATCCCCAAAATTATATAACTCTCCGATAAAATGCTTTGAAGTTTCAGGAAATCCTTTTTTTTCAATCCATTGGCCTATGGAAGATATGCTTATCCGGGCTTTTTTGATGTATATTACCTGATAACTTCTTTTTTCCACTTTTTTTCTTTTTTCTTGATGAAAGATGGATTTTTTTTGAGCGCTTCTTCTGAAGTAACGCCTCCATGTTTTTGATAATCGGCTTCGCATTCTTCCACCATCTTTTGAATTTCTTCGTCGGTAGCCGGGCGCAAAGGGTTGATCCAATCGTAGGCTTCGGAATTTGCTGCAGTAACTGATTCAACACCTTTCAGCAATTGGATATGCTGCGCTATCAGTGCGCTGTCGGTGCCGTCTTCAAGAATGACGATAAGTTGTTCCATAAAACAAAAATTTACACAAAAATAATGATTTTCTTTGTAAGAAATTTATGAAACGTAATTTTAACTCGCTTTTTCCGTTTCTTGTTCATACATACGTTTTGCAAACGAACGATCCTCACGAACCAACCAACGACGAATGATACAATTCGAAAAATTTATACTTCCCAACGGACTGAAAATACTTGTTCATCACGATGCTTCCACGCCTATCGTTGCCATGAATATTCTTTACAATGTGGGCGCCCGCGACGAACACCCCGATAAAACCGGCTTTGCCCACCTGTTTGAACACCTGATGTTCGGTGGCTCCATTAATATTCCCGATTACGACGAACCGCTGGAGCGTGCCGGAGGTGAAAACAATGCCTTTACCAATAACGATATTACCAACTATTATTTAACTATTCCCAAGCCCAACCTCGAAACGGCTTTCTGGCTCGAATCTGACCGTATGCTTGATCTGGCTTTTTCATTGAAGAGCCTGCGTGTTCAGCGTGATGTGGTGGTTGAAGAATTTAAAGAAACGAACCTCAATCAGCCTTACGGCGATTTGTGGATGATGCTTCGTCCGTTGGCATATAAAGTTCATCCCTACCAGTGGTCAACCATCGGAAAAGAAATTGCGCATATCCAAAATGCCAAAATGGATGATGTGAAGGCATTTTACCAAAAGTTTTATAATCCAAACAACGCCATAATGACTATTGCCGGCGATGTGGAAACGGAAGAAATACGACTGCTGGCTGAGAAATGGTTCGGACCTATCCCTGCCGGTGATGAGTATATCCGTAACCTGCCTGAGGAACCCATCCAGACAGAAGCCCGCAAGTTAACCGTAGAACGCGATGTGCCGTTCGATGCTATTTACATGGCATTTCACATGTGTCGCCGAAACGACATGGCTTATTATCCCACCGATCTCATCTCTGAAGTACTTTCCAACGGCGACTCTTCACGGTTCGACAGGGAGCTAATCAAAAATCAATGCCTGTTTACTGAAATCAACGCCTGGATCACTGGCGACATCGACGAAGGGCTGTTCATTATTTCTGGCAAACTGGTGAAAGGGGTGAGCATGGAAAAAGCCGAAGAGGCCATCCTTAAGGAACTGGAAAAACTGAAATCGGAAAAGATAGACGATAGCGAACTCCAGAAGATTAAAAACAAGATGGAATCCATGATTGTCTTTTCGGAGATGAAAGTGCTGGAGAAAGCCATGGATCTTGCCTTTGCCGAATTGCTGGGCGATGCGTCTCAATATAATCAGGAATTAGGATATTATCTTGCCGTCAGCGCCGAAGATATCCACCGGCAGGCGAACCTGATTTTTAATCCTCAAAATTGCTCAACCGTTTATTACCTGGCCAAATAATCCCGACATGATGAATCTTAATCGAAAACCGCAACCCGGTATTACAAGCGTGGAATCGTTCAATCTGCAGAAACCTGAGAAATTTATACTTGATAATGGCATTCCGGTGTATACCATTGACTCAGGAACAGAAGATGTGGTAAAAATAGAACTGGTATTCCGTGCCGGGTCGTGGTATCAGCCGCAAAGCATGATAGCCGTCTCAGCCAATGCCTTAATGAAAGAAGGGACGCTACATTTTTCGTCGGACGAAATCTCCGAAAAGCTTGATTTCTACGGAGCTTTTCTCGAAACAAACTCCGAAAAGGATAATGCGGTAATTACCTTATATTCCCTAAACAAACATCTCCCGACGCTTCTTCCTTTATTGGAGGAAATCATCAAACATCCGGTTTTCCCCGAACATGAAATGCAGGTGTATCTTCAACGCGATCGTCAGCATTTTATCATCAACAGCCAGAAAGTAAAATATCTGGCAAGGAGAAAATTCTTTGAAGTTATCTTCGGTGCATCGCATCCTTACGGCAGGATGATGACCTTAGAAAAATATGAACAGATCGACCGGCAGCTCATTGCCGATTTTCACCAATACCATTATTTTGCTCAGAACTGCCGGATGATTGTTTCCGGCAAGGTGGGAAACAACTTAGTAGCATTGATGAACCAATACTTTGGTGGTAATGACTGGTCGGCTGATAATACCATAATTGCTAATGCCTGCCCGATTCAGCCAAACCCGGAACATCACTATCAAATCAGCAAACCCGATGCTCTTCAATCGGCTATTCGCATGGGCAAACCCTGGGTTACCCGGCTGCATCCCGATTTTGCCGGATTGCAATTTCTCGTTACGCTATTCGGCGGCTATTTTGGTTCGCGTCTGATGACCAACATCCGCGAGGACAAAGGTTATACTTACGACATCAATGCCATGGCTATTTCCCATTTACAGGCGGGCTATTTTTGCATCTCTTCGGAAGTGGGCACGGAAGTTGCCGATAAAGCGGTAGAAGAAATAAAGCTGGAACTTCACAAACTTCAGGACGAAAAGGTAAAGAAAAAAGAATTAAATTTGGTTCGGAATTATTTGTTGGGAAGTTTTTTGCGGGGAATAGACGGACCGTTTGAACTGGGTCTTCGTTTCCGGAGAGTGATGGAGTTGGACATGGATATGGATTATTATAACCGTTACCTCGATACCATTAAATCTGTTACGGCACAGCAACTGCAGGACCTGGCTCAACAATACCTTAACGAGGAAGAAATGTGGTTGGTGGTAGCAGGAAAATAATTTTTATGAATCGATGGATTAGCATTTGTTTCTTTTGTCTTTGCCATGTTGCCCTGATGGCGCAGCGTTCGGACTCGCTCAGGACTCCGGTTATCGATTCGATAAGAGTTATCAACGGACAATCCCATCTTTATTGGACGCCCGTAGCCGATGCACAGGGTTATTATATTTATCATTATGATGGCCGTTACGTAAAAATTGATTCTATTTCCGGAAACCAGAATACATCCTATGTTGACCGCATATTTCATCCCTGCGACTCCGCTCAGGTTTATAGCCTGAATGCCTTTAAAAAGAACGGGGACATAACAACCACCAGTTGCTGTGGCGCCAGCTCATCTTACCTGAGGGGAACGGTTTTATTACATCTTATCACCTTTAACAATTGTACCCAAACCATTCATCTCGACTGGGACTATCCTTACCCGTTTCCGGGTTCTGAATCATTCGAAATTCATCAGGTGGATACCGCGGCAAAAACCGATACCCTGATTGGTACGACTGACGGCGCTGCTTTGGATTACGCCTTTGATTTCAAACGTGATTCCACCTATTGTTTTCAGATACGAGCCGTTTCGGCTACGGGGAAAACGCTTTCCACAAGTTGCGAAAAATGTTTCACGGCACATTATCCCGATAAGCCGGATATTCTCGATATCGCCACCATTTCGGTCTACCAGAACAAAGCCATTATCGTATCGTGCAAGATTGATTCGCTGAAAAAGGAAACTTTCGTCAGCATCAGCCGTAAGGCAGAAGATGAAAGCAAGTTTAAGTTCTTAGGCTATATCCCGATCAAAGGGGATACGTCCATTGTCAGCGGTGGCGATTCTACGGCCTTAGTCAACGATAAATGGTACCAATATGCCGTAGCCGTGCTCGACAGTTGTCATGCGCCTTACCTCTATGATACGGCCAATTCCATCCATTTGCAGGGGAAAACCATCAACGACAGCACCAATTTCCTGCAATGGAATCCCTATCAAAGCACATCGGATACCGTGATTGCTTATGTGGTTCTTCGCCAAACGAGCGGATATCCCGATGTTAGAATTCAGCTTCCTGCAGATTCGCTTTCCTGTTACGATAAAATAATTCCTTACGAAAATTTTGGCTATCCGTTTTTATATACGGTGATTGCGGTTGTGCTACCCCGATTTTCGCCTATGGATACGTTATATTGCATCTCCAATAAGGTAACCATCATCCAGAGTCTTCATTTATGGATTCCCAATGCCTTCCGGCCAAGCAGCGATGTTACAGTGAACACCACATTCAACCCTATAAAGACCGGACAAAAAGATGATCTGGTTTACCATATCCAAAAGGATAGTTACCGGCTTACCATTTTCAACCGTTGGGGGCAACAACTATTCAGCACTACCGATATGGATAAAGGCTGGGATGGTTCGTCTGTACCCGAAGGGGTGTATGTTTATCTTATTACCTTCAAAACATTACGTGGCAATACCATTCAGCAGCGAGGGACGATAACCTTAGTGCGATAAAAACATCTTTACATCATCCTGAATAGATTTTAGATGATCTTGAATGGATTTAGTCCCATCTTGAATGCATTTAGGATGATCTTGAATAGATTTTGGATGTTATAGAAGACATAGTGGCAGATTCCAAAGACATAGTGGCAGATCTTGAATAGATTTAGGATAATCTTGAATAGGTTTAGTCCCATCCTGAATAGAAATTATTTTTTTCTGAATTTCATATATGATATCCCTGATAGCCCTGTCAAAGTTCAAAACCCTGACAGGGCTATTGACGGGGCTATTTTTGTCATTTTAAATTCGTTGCATAACAGTTCAACTAAAATTCATCTGTTGTAAAGAAAAAAAGAAACATTTTTAATCATCATTTAACAAATTGATTATGCGATTGTAAAGTCTATTGTTGAAAAATAATTTATAAAATATTGAATTATTTTTGGAAAAGTTAGAATGACTATTAATAAAAATGTTGTAATTTTACCTTGTATTTTATTAATCTGCTAAAAAAAAAGTAATTAACCCTCTTTATTAATTTTTAAAACTTTTATTATTATGGAAGAACTTTTATTAAGAAAATTGAAGATGTACCGTAATGTATCGGATGTACTAAATACGCATAAAATTGTATGGGAAACATCGAAACCTTTTAAAATGGAGGTTGATAATTTAGATGCCAACGTTAAGGATATAGACGAAAAAGACCAAAGCCTGAAAGGTTCGCAAAGCGTAAGTGAGGAGAAAAAACAAATGTGCCAGAAGATGCTTGGCGCAGCCCTTGTAATGAGCGGAGCGGGCACAGCCTATGCCAGCCAGATAAAGGACATGGGGCTGAAAGCAAAGTTTAATTTTTCCAAAAGCGAATTAGCCAAAGGCAACGAAAAGGAAGTATATAACCGTTGTATGAATATCGCAGTGAGCGCCGAACCTATTTTAGATAAATTGCTTGACTTTAACATTCCCGCCGATCAGTTAACCATTCTTAAACAGGCTGCATCGGCTTTCGATAAGCTGATTTCGGCCCCGCGCGAAGTACGTAAATCGGATAAAAGCACCAAAGAAGAAATGGTAGCTGTGTATGATGAATGCGACACCCTGCTGGATGAACGCATGGATAAGATGATGCAGATATACAAAGAGAGTTATCCTGACTTTTTTCTTGAATATTCCAATGCACGGGTTATCGGCGGCTGGAGCCGGAACAAGGATAAGGGAGAAGGGGAACAGCCGAAAGGGTAATTTGCTAATTAGGTAATTTGCTAATTCGTTGATTTGAAAATTTGAAAATTGGGAAAAGCCAAATAGGAAATTTAGATATTTAAGAATTTTCTAAAATTTATGAGGGAAAGCAATAAGTAAATACGAAATAACCGCCATAATGGTGGTTACATAATCGTTAGCGGTCAGGCAAAAAACGACACCTAACATAACTGTAACAAGACAATAAAAATGGACACAGAAAAAATAAAAACACTCATAAAGATTGGTGTTGAAAAAGGACAATATCCGCAGTATGTGTATAAATATCGCATTTCAGACACGACAAAAAATCCGCATTTTGACAGCATAATAACGACAAACAAATTAATGTTTTCATCACCAAAAGCATTTAACGACCCTTTTGACTGTCAGTTACAACCTATAACATTTCCGTCAGCGACCGAAGTATCACAATTTATAGACAGAGTTTTGCCGAGTACATCTGCAAACATAAAACAAAATCTTATAACAAATGCAACGAGCAATCCACTTGCGTTTGCGAGCATTTTAGAAAGTGCAATACAGTTTGACGACAAAGGTGTTTTATGTTTAAGTCAAGAACCGGACAACATACTTCTTTGGTCGCACTATGCAGACAATCACTACGGTGTCTGTTTGAAATTTGACATTCTTGAAGACCTTGACTTTTTTTCAATTCCGTTGACAGTTATTTATGATCAAAGTTATCCTGTTTACAATCATATGACACAACCAAACGACATCGTAACAAAAATGATTAAGACAAAATTTGAACCTTGGAAATATGAAAAAGAGATTAGGATATTCAAACAAGCAAAAGGGCTTTACGATTTCAAAAAAACAGCACTGAAAGAAATTATTTTTGGTTGCAATACACCTCAAATTGAAATTAACAGAATTAAAAATTTGACAACAACAAACGGCTACACTCATACGACATTTATGCAGACAGAAAAACAAAACGGAATTTACGGTTTGACATTAAAAGCAATTTGATTAAAAAAGCAAAATTATGGCAGATAGTCTTAAACAAAAAGGTAATACCCCAAACTACGAACACGAAAAATGTCCCGTGCATAATGTAGTTGGACAATTCATTCCGCCAACAGAAGTTGACAAACGAAGAAGAAAACTTATAGTAACTTTTAAATGTCCACAAGGACATAATTACACGAAAGAATTTGACCTACTATAAAAAATGCCCGAACCGCTAACAGCGGTTTGGCGTAATGGCGGGTGCAATGCTTTGTATGATAGCTTTGTGGTAGATTCAAGTGCAGTTCTTCTATTGAACTTTTATGCTAAAAATCCGCCACTACGTCAAGCCCCGTCCGTTACCAGCCGTAATAAAATGACAAAAAACATAACAATGGACAATGATTTAGCAAATTTTTTTCAGAGCTACAATCAGCGAAAAATAATCACATCCCATTATAACCGTTAACCCATTTTGCAGCTATCCAGGAATAAAATGGATATTATCAAGGGATTGATTTTTTTGAGGAGGGGGCTTGGGCACTACAGATTTTTTTCGGAGGAAGGGTGCATATTTATAGTTCAATGCATCATAAATGTTCTTGGTTTTTTCTTCCGGTTCAGAACAACGACGGATGTTTATCCATTGTTCTCTCACATTTTGCACTGTAGTGGTTATGCATTTTTGCGTATTCATTATCCGGACTATCTCCCGCCACTGCGTGTGGATGCCTTGTTGTTTTAGCTGGTGTCTAACCGTATTTACAACCCAATAAGCCAACAAGCCTAAATGTAAGTGAGCTTGTGTTGCCTTGTCGGTTTTGTGAAAGATTGGACGTAAATCAAGGTCTGTTTTCAATACCCGAAAACTGCTTTCAATGTTTCTGATGCAGTTGTAAATTGTCCAGATCAACTCTTCTTCTTTATCTTTTAAACTGGTACAAAGAAAATAAACTCCACATTCTGCGTCTTTCTTCTTATTTTCCTCCGGTATTTGTTCCCAATGGATGGCTGTGCAGATTTCTTTAGGTTGATCGGTGGCTTTGGTGTTCCTTGTTTTATGTTTCTGCGTGTTTTCTTTTCCCTGCCTTTCAATATCAATTTTGTACGAACGATATACTGATGGATATTTTTGTTTGAGACGGCCAATACGTTCGCAGACTTTATCGTAAGTCTTTATTCCCGATTTTTTGGTCAGACTTTTGTTAATGCAATCTAATCCTTCTTCAAAACGCTGTTCAAACAATGTTTTCATTGCCCGTTCTTTCATCGCCTTTGCCGGACTGGTTACTCTCAGATAATAAGACGTCGCATTACCGGTAAGCATTTTTTCTAATGTGATTTCCCTCTTCTTTTTATCTGTAACTATGAAAGGTCTACCTGTTTCCGCTTTTTTAATCTCACTTTCTGTTGAACGGCTTACGCATACATAATCATAGCCTTTCTTCTCAATAAGCCTCAGATTATCTTTGGTTGCAATACCTGCGTCTATTACGATGATGGCTCGATGGCTACTATTGGAAGTGGAAAAACGAAGATGATCTATAATATCTCCTAAGGTTTTACTGTCCGATATGTTTCCCTGGTATATGGACGAATACTTGATGAACCCTTCCACATTTACAACCAATGCCAATACAACTAATGGACAGTCGCTCCGCTTTTCCTTGCTTCGTCCATAACCTGCCAGGGCGCTTTTCCGTTTCTCTCCTTCAAAATAACTGTTGGTTAAATCGTAAAGGATTATCTCATCTTGTAAATCAAATATCTCGTTTGTCTTTTTCGACAGGTAATTTTCCAGTCCTTCTTTCTCTTCAAATAGCTTTTGACTGATGCTATACAAACGATCTTTAGTTAATTGACTAAGTTCATATCCTGTGAGTTCACAAATCGAAGAATTATCTTCCATAAAACGAACGGTTTTTAGCTCCGATGCTGGGTAAATTGTCCGTGAAACAATGTGGCTTAATGCCAATGAAATATCTTCATTTGTCCAGCTTCTGTTTGCCAAATACTTATCTATCCCTAATTGGTTGACTGCTTGCAGGGCTAACCATTCTGCTCCTACTTCCCGAACATTTTTATTCTTTAATGTTTTTAAATCAACGGTCTCTATATCTTTATTGGATTCCGTTGTTCCCGTGTCTATTTTCTTTTTCTTTACTAATTGTTGATAAAGTTGTTCCACGTAGGCAGACACCTGTTCATCTTTAAAAAGACTTTGCTGACCCAATACCCGACTATTGATCCCCTCTTGTATCTGATCTATCTGTTCGCCAGTAAACTCATTCATGAATCCAACCGACAATATGGTGTGCTGGCGTATCTCATCCAATACATTCCGGTAGCTTTCTACCAGTCGGTAGTACCAATCAGATTTGCCTGTGGCCGGGTTATGTCGAAATGTCGCTTTGAAATACATTCTGCAAATTTGGTGAACTTTTCCTTTCAAAATCACTAATTGCATGGCACTACAAAGCCCCTTTCTATAACCCATTATTGATGATCAGTCGTTTGCATGTACTCTATCCCCAATTTCCCCTCTTTTTTGCCCATTTTTGCCTTTTTTTTACTGTTAGGGCTGCAACTTGGGTTAATAGCCGTAGTGTTGATGATTTGAAAGGCAAATCGCCGGAAAAACTGTACGAAATTTGATTTAAAAAATTCCGGTCATGATTTGGATACTTTTTCTATCTTTGTAAATAGTAGAATTAACATTTAAGACCATTAATACTATGGATATACGGATTACAAAATTGGAATTAATTGAGTGGATTGCTCAAATGAGTGATATTAATGTTATAAGCAGAATGGACAAAATCCGCAGGGCTTATCAAGCCGTATCGAAAGATGAAGCTAAACCAATGACTTTTGAAGAATTTTATGCAAGTATTGAAAAAGCTGAAGATGATATAAAATCAGGAAGAATTTATACTCAGGAGGAAGTAGAAAAAGAATCGGAAAACTGGTAATCGGATGATGAAAGTTATCTGGACAAATGAGGCGCTTCAGGAAACAAAGTTAATTTACAATTATTATAAATTTAAGGTTTCGATTAAAGTTGCCAAAAGCATTAGAAGTAAAATACTTTCTTCTGTAAAAAATTTAGATAAACAGGCAAGAAAAGGTCAAACAGAAGAATTGTTAACTCATAAAAATGAAGAATTCAGATATCTGCTAACGGGTAATTATAAGGTAATTTACAAAATTATCGAAAAAGAAGTCTATGTAATGAAAGTATTCGATTGCCGACGAAATCCTGAAATAATCAAAAAAATTTAAATATAGATTTAACCTTTCACCAGGTTTATTGATCCATGATTATCCGACAGAACAATTAAAACAAGCTAAAATTTCTCTGCTTTTATTTCACAATGACCAAAGACGAACAACTAAAAGATTTGCAGCAAATCCCCGGCGTAGGCCGATCCATTGCCAACGACCTATGGAATATTAATATCCGCAGTGTTGACGATTTAAAAGGGAAATCGCCGGAAAAACTTTTCGAACTATCGAACCAAAAGGCTGGGATGGTACAGGACAGATGCCTGTTGTATGTATTCCGCTGTGCCGTTTACTATGCAGAAACGGAGGAACACCAGCGGGAGAAAGAAAAACTGCTTTGGTGGAATTGGAAAGGAAAGTGCCTAAAGTGAGCTAAAGTTTGGAGTGCCTAAAGTACTTTAAAAAATGGATCAAAACGTTAGGCACTTATTCCACACTTACAATAATCTGTGCCGTAAGCCTGCTCTTTTGCTCAAGGATGATTTTTCGTCCGCGAACCACTTTGGCTATGGTTTCCTGGTTATAATTTCGGATGGTAATCAGCTCCAGATTCTGATTGTACCTTACATTGAATTTCCGTTGCAACGATTTAATAGCAGCCTGGGCATTTTTAGGATCATTATCGGTACAAACCGAAAAGCTAATCGCCGAATTTTGCATCAGGTTTATTTTCACATGGTAGCGGGCAAATATTCCAAAAATGGCATAAAGATTTTCTTCGGCAATAAATGAGAAATCTTTAGGAGAAATAGAAATCAACAACTGGTTTGTTTTAAAAAGATAACAAGGGATGCGGGTCTCGGACTGGATATTGCCGCAAATAACGGAACCTTCATCGCCGGGAGCGATAAACGATTTTATCCGTAAAGGAATTTCCTTGTTTTGAAGCGGTTTAATGGTTTTGGGATGGATGATGCTGGCACCATAGTAGGCTAATTCGATGGCATCGCGATACGAAATGCTATCTAATTTCCGGGCTTCGGGAAAAAACTTCGGATCGGCATTGAGCAAGCCGGGCACATCTTTCCAGATGATCACTTCTTCGGCATCGAGGAAATAAGCAAACAGAGCCGCCGTATAATCGGAACCTTCGCGCCCAAGTGTCGTCGTCCGGTTTTGACTGGTACTGCTGATAAATCCCTGGGTCAACCCGATTTTTTCGTTAGTCGTATCCTGAAAGTGAGGAAGAATTTCTTCCTTGATCATGCTTTCGGTCAGCTTCCAGTCCACCCTGCCATCGCGGTATGAAGCATTGGTTCGTATCACTTTCCGTGCATCAAACCAGTGCGAAGGAACCTGGTTCTCGTTAAGATAACAATTGACGATACAGGTAGAAAATAATTCCCCGAAAGTCACTATCCGTCCATATTCATAATCATAGTTTTTCGACGGTCTTTTTTCAAGAAGCTTTTCCAAAGCACCGAACCATGCGCCTAATTTCTGATTGACAAGCGAAGTATCCTGAAAAAGTCCGGCAACGATTTCGAAATGAAAACGGCGAATATTTTCCAAAACTTCTTTCCAGCCTTTGTTTCGTTCATGATAAAGCCGCGTTAGCTCCTCGAGGGCATTGGTGGTTTTGCCCATAGCCGAAACCACGACCATAATTTGCTGGTTGGGATATCTTTTAAGGATTTCTACCACATTTTTAACGGCTACGACATTTTTAACGCTTGCCCCGCCAAACTTGAAAACTTTCATGAACCGGATTTTGAGGCAAAAGTATAAAAAAAGGCTCAATACCCGGAATAAAACGATCCATCCTAACAGGACGATGCCTGATTTTCATAAATTTTTAATAATAGTTGTTACCTTTGCCGTATTATTTTAGATAAGAAGGTAAAAAATTGGATATATTACCAATCGATAAATGGCTAAAGAATTACGAGCATCCGCTGATCGTCGGTGGGCCATGCAGCGCCGAAACGGAAATACAGGTGCTGGAAACAGCCATTGAATTAGCCAAAATTAAACGACTAAAGATATTCAGGGCAGGTATTTGGAAGCCCCGCACCCGGCCAAATAATTTTGAAGGAGTAGGAAGCAAGGGGCTGGTTTGGCTAAAACGGGTGAAGGAAGAAACGGGATTGCTGACGGCTGTGGAGGTAGCCACACCGCAACATGTTTCCGAAGCGCTTGCTAATGAGGTTGACATCCTGTGGATAGGTGCGCGCACGGTAGTCAATCCGTTTTCGGTACAGGAAATCGCCGATTCGCTATCGGGGGTTGATATTCCGGTAATGATTAAGAATCCGGTAAATCCTGATCTGAAACTATGGATTGGAACCATTGAACGTCTTTACAGAGCCGGCATACGAAAAATTATTGCTGTACACCGCGGGTTTTATTATTTTGATAAAACGCCCTTTCGCAATGCTCCCATGTGGGAAATACCCATTGAATTAAAACGCCTGATACCCAACCTGCCTATTATTTGCGATCCGAGCCATATTTGTGGTAAGCGGGATTTGATATACAATATTGCTCAAAGAGCATTCGATCTCGAAATGGACGGTTTGATGCTTGAAGTGCACGCTCATCCCGAAAAAGCGCTTACTGATGCACGCCAGCAGATTACGCCGGATCAACTATCCGATCTTCTTTCCCGGTTAGTTATCCGAAAAACTTCGGGTAACGATGAGTTTGAAAATAAATTGGAAGAACTCCGTCGCGAAATTGATAAATTAGACGATGAGCTGGTAAATATCCTCTCGCGCAGAATGGAAATAGTTAAAGAAATAGGTGAATATAAAAAGGAAAATGATATTACCATTTTACAACTAAAACGCTGGAGCGAAATTATCCACAACCGGCTTGAAAATGCTACCCGAGCCGGGATAAACAGGGATTTTCTGATTCGACTGTTTGAACTGGTTCATAAAGAAGCCATTCAGATACAGTCGGAAATTATGGAAAACGGTAAACTTCCCGGCAAGTAAAAACTTCCGTTAAAACTTGGGCGAAAAAGTGGAATAGCTATCGGGCTGTTTCTCAAAAAGTATAAACAATTTGTTTTTTGACTCGTAAGTACCCATGGTGGCATAAAAATTATAAATAGTATTTCCTTGAAAACCTGCGATAAGCGTATCCTGAATAACAAGACGCAGGGTATCGTTGTCGTTTCGTTGTGCCCAAAAATTTGAGGATTGTCCGGTTATTTTTGAAATTTTCCACACGCTGTTGGTATCGAAAGTAATGGAAGCATAAACCGAACCTCCGGCAGCTTTTAAGGGGATGTATAATTTAAATGTATCGGGCGGATTTACAATGGCATTACCAATGGATAAAATAGGAATACCGTCATCTTTTCCGTTATCTTTGGTACAAGCGAGGAAAGTTAGCGAAATGACGACAACAGCCAGAACAGATAAAATACATTTTTTCATACTATATTGATAATCGATCAGGATTCATTAATTGCTTCCGTGACAATTTTTATATTTTTTCCCGCTTCCACAGGGGCATGGATCGTTGCGGCCTACCTTTTTTTCTGCGTGTATCGGTTGAGTAATCTCTTGTTCGGAAGTACGGTTTGCGGCTGCCAACATATCAGAACGTCCTTCCCTGAGTTTATCCCTGTCCTCATGGCGGGGAACATGAGCTTCTTTAACATTGGAAGCTTCTTCTATCGGAAGATTGCCCCGGATAATAAAGGAGGTAACGTCTTTGTTGATTTTCTGAATCAGGATTTTGAAAAGCTCAAAGGATTCGAATTTATAAATCAGCAGGGGATCTTTTTGTTCGTAGGTTGCCGCCTGAACCGATTGTTTCAATTCGTCCATTTCGCGAAGGTGGTCTTTCCAGGTATCGTCGATTACACCAAGGGTAACTCCTTTTTCGATGGATAATGTTATTTCCTTGCCTTTATCTTCATAGGCTTTTTTCAGGTTGGCAATCACCTGCATTGTTTTTACACCATCGGTAATGGGGATGGCGATATTTTCGTACTGGTGCTGATGCTCATAAACTTCTTTGATGATGGGAGCGGTTTTAAGAGCAATGGCAGTCGATTTTTCCTTATACGTTTTGTAAACGTTGTTAAAAAGCAGATCGGCTATTTCGTCTTTATTGCCCGATAAAAATTCTTTATAAGAAATAGGACTATCGGCAGCTAATGTTTTCAGAAGGGCTAACTTAAATCCTTCGAAATCGCGTTGTTCGAAATAATCGCCTACAATCAGTTCGCAGACATCGTAAATCATATTGGAAATATCGAGGGCAAGGCGTTCGCCGTAAAGGGCGTGGCGGCGTTTTTTGTAGATTACTTCGCGCTGCGAGTTCATTACGTCGTCGTATTCGAGCAGTCGTTTACGTATTCCGAAGTTGTTTTCTTCCACTTTCCGTTGCGCCCTTTCAATGGATTTGGTAATCATGGAATGCTGGATTACTTCGCCTTCTTTTAAGCCAAGGCGGTCCATAATTTTGGCAATCCGTTCGGAACCAAACATACGCATCAGGTCATCTTCCAGAGAAACGAAAAACTGTGAACTTCCCGGGTCGCCCTGACGTCCGGAACGCCCACGAAGCTGACGGTCAACGCGGCGTGATTCATGACGTTCGGTACCGAAAATGGCTAAACCACCGGCTTCTTTTACTCCGGGGCCTAATTTTATATCGGTACCACGACCAGCCATATTAGTTGCAATCGTAATGTTTCCAGGCTTTCCTGCATCTGCCACAATCTGAGCTTCTTTCTGATGTAATTTAGCGTTCAGCACGTTGTGAGGAATGTTTTTACGTTTGAGCATGCGGCTTAAAAGCTCAGAAGTTTCTACAGAGGTCGTACCGACCAAAACCGGTCGCCCAACAGCAATACATTTTTCTATTTCATCGATAACGGCGTTAAATTTTTCACGTTTGGTCTTAAAAACCAAGTCCTGACGGTCGTCGCGTATTACAGGACGGTTGGTAGGGATTACCACCACATCTAATTTGTAAATATCCCAAAGTTCGCCGGCTTCCGTTTCGGCAGTACCGGTCATCCCTGCTAATTTCTGGTACATACGGAAATAATTCTGCAGGGTGATGGTGGCATAGGTCTGGGTGGCGGCTTCCACTTTTACATTTTCTTTTGCTTCGATAGCCTGGTGCAGACCATCGGAATACCGTCTGCCTTCGAGGATACGTCCGGTTTGTTCATCAACAATTTTTACCTTGTTGTCCATTACCACGTATTCCACATTATTTTCGAAAAGGGTATAAGCTTTTAATAATTGATGAACGGTGTGTAACCTTTCCGATTTTATGGAATAATCTATCAGTAACTGATTTTTCTTTTCAAGCTTCTGTGCTTCCGTTAGATTATTTTTTTCCAGTTCGGCAATTTCGGCGCCGATATCGGGGAGAATATAAAAATTGTTTTGGTCATAAGATGCAGTAATTAAATCTATTCCCTTTTCGCTGAGATCTACGGTGTTGTTTTTTTCATCAATTACAAAATATAGCTCATCGTCAATGATGTGCATATTTTTTTGCTGTTCAGCAAGGTAAAAATTTTCCGTTTTTTGCATTAATGCCCTCATGCCGGGTTCGCTCAGGAACTTAATCAGTGCATTATATTTTGGCAAACCTCTGAACGCTCTGAACAGTTGTTCGCCACCTTTTTTTTCCTGTTCGGAAGTTGGAGTACCGTTCAGGAGCTTTTTTGCTTCGGCGAGCAATTGGTTAACGAGTCGTTTTTGTGCTTCGTAAAGCTTAAGCATTTGAGGCTTGAGTTCATCAAATTCCTGCTTATCGCCTTTGGGCGTAGGTCCCGAAATGATTAATGGTGTTCGTGCATCGTCAATAAGTACAGAGTCCACCTCATCCACAATGGTATAATTATGAGGGCGCTGAACCAATTCTTCAGGGTTACGGGTCATGTTGTCGCGCAGGTAATCGAAGCCGAATTCGTTGTTGGTTCCAAAAGTAATATCAGCAAGATAGGCATTGCGACGTTCTTCGGAATTGGGTTCATGCCGGTCGATGCAATCAACTTTTAAACCATGAAATTCATATAAAACGCCCATCCATTCGGAGTCGCGTTTGGCAAGATAATCGTTAACGGTAACAATATGAACGCCTTTTCCTGGTAGGGCATTCAGGTAAACCGGCAGGGTGGCTACCAGCGTTTTTCCTTCTCCGGTTGCCATTTCTGCAATTTTGCCCTGATGCAACACAATGCCACCAATAAGCTGAACATCATAGTGTATCATGTCCCAGGTAATCATATTTCCGCCGGCTAACCAGGTGTTTTTCCATAAAGCTTTGTCTCCAACAATAGTTACATGATCGTGTTTGGCAGCTATGTCTTTATCCATTTCGGTAGCCGTAACTTCCACTATTTCATTTTCCTTAAAACGTTTGGCTGTTTCTTTCATTACAGCAAAGGCTTCGGGCAAAATTTCATTTAATATTTCCTGCGATTTTTTATAGCTTTCCTTTTCGAGTTTATCAATGGTTTGGTAAAGATGTTCTTTTTCATCTATTTCCATTTCCGTATCGGTGTCTATCCGGGTTTTTAGTTCGGAAATCTGATTTTCTTCGTCGGCGATATAATTCGTTATTTTTTCCTTGAATTCAATAGTCTTGGCGCGAAGCTCGTCGTTGCTGAGGCGGGTAATGATTTCATAAGCTTCATGTATTTTATCCAAAACAGGCATGATTTCTTTAACATCGCGCTCTGATTTAGTGCCAAGTAATTTTTTTAAAAAACTAACCATGATATATATAGATTTTCAATTGTAATTGTCGATTAATAAAAGCAAAATTAACTCAAATTCTGATAGCAGCAGAATAAATCCGAAAAAAAGAAGGCAAGCAATGGATGAAAATAGAAAATTTAGGTAAAGGCTGATGCTGTTTAACAAAAAGTTTCGAACATCAGCCTAATAGTTAATACTCATCTTCGTGGAAGAAGAAATCCTCTTTTGAGGGATAATCGGGCCATAAGTCCTCGATGCTTTCGTATATTTCACCTTCATCTTCGATTTCCATTAAGTTTTCGATAACCTCCATAGGTGCGCCGGAACGAATACTGTAATCAATAAGTTCGTCTTTGGTTGCAGGCCAGGGAGCATCTTCAAGTTTTGAAGCCAGTTCTAACGTCCAATACATGTTAAGAAGATTTAAGTGTTAATTTTATGCAAAAATAATTTTTTTTGTCAGAAAAATAGGTAATTATTTTTCGAAATGAAAAAAGTAACGATTTTTTATGCTGAATTATTTTTTGGCTGTCCAAAGAATTTCTGAAATTCCCAGTTCGTGTGCTATCTTCCGGGATAGAACAAACAAATAATCAGATAAACGGTTCAAAAATTTGATAATATTTTTATCTACTTCAAAATCTATTGATAATTTTATGACTACTCTTTCTGCACGACGGCATACGCAACGGGCAATATGGCAAAAGGATACGATAAAATGCCCGCCGGGAAAGATAAATGAATGCAATTCGGGTAGCGAATCGTTCATAATATCAATCTCATGCTCTAAAAGCAAGATATCCTGTTCGGTAATTGGGGAAAGTTGTGTCGCCTTTATATTTTTTTCATCGGCCAGCATTGCTTCACCAGCAAACAATATTTCCTCGATACGGAGGAGTGTGTTTTTTGTTTTTTCATCGGTAAGGTAATCACGGATTAAGCCGATGTAGGCATTCAACTCATCCATGGTGCCGTAAGCTTCGATGCGGGGGTGATATTTGGGAACCCGGCTTCCCCCAATCAGCGATGTCTCGCCGGCATCGCCGGTTTTGGTATAAATTTTTCCTTTGTCATTCATGGGCTCAGGATTAGTTAGTATTGAAGTGATAAAACGAGATGGTGCGCGGATTTTTATTTATTTCGTCGGAAGTAATCTGTCCATCAATCAGCCGGATTATTCTATGAGCATGTTGTGCAATATCTTCTTCGTGAGTAACTAAAATAATGGTATTGCCAGTTTTGTGGATTTCCTCAAGCAGGCCCATGATTTCGATGGACGTTTTGGTGTCGAGATTGCCTGTAGGTTCGTCGGCAAGAATGATGGAGGGCTCGTTAACCAAGGCTCGGGCAACAGCAACCCTTTGTCGCTGGCCACCCGAAAGTTCGTTGGGCTTATGTAAAATACGATCCGACAAGTTAACATCTTTCAATGCCTGGGTCGCTCTTTCGATGCGACGGGCTTTTCCAATGCCGGCATAAATTTGCGGTAGCATTACATTATCCAAAGCCGTGGAACGGGGCAATAAATTAAATGTCTGAAAAATAAACCCGATTTCCTTATTGCGGATTTCTGCCAGTTGATTATCATTTAAATTGCTTACTTTCTGATCATTTAATATATATTCTCCACCCGAAGGAGTATCCAGACAGCCTAAGATATTCATCAAAGTGGATTTGCCACTGCCCGAAGGGCCCATCAATGCAACAAATTCATTTTTATGAACGGATAAGGTAATTGAACGAAGGGCTCGTACGATTTCGGTGCCAATTTTATAATTTTTGGTAATGTTTGTAAGCCTGATGATTTCTTTTTCCATAGCCTGATGTTTATCGTTTCATTAACTGACAAACGTACATAAACAATTTTAAATATACAATCAAAAAAAAATAAAATTCCCTGAATTTTTTGGAGAGAAGTACACGAAATGACTTTGGAGGATTAGTAGCGAATAATAAAATCCTGCTTGCTTAATTCTTCTTTGAAAAATATAATACCCATAAAGAACAGATCGATGGAAAGGGTAACTTTAGGATGGGCAATGACATAATGCCAGGCTTCTTCCATCCCTTCGGACCAATGGATATCGTCGAAAACAAAAACGGTATCATTGGAAGCTAAAGGCAAACATTGTTCGAAGTAATTGATGGTTGGGTCTTTTCGATGGTTTCCATCAATAAATGCAAAATCAATTGTTTGAATTTTTTGAATGACTTTTGGTAGCAGCGTATCAAAATTTCCGATATATAATTCGATGTTATTTAAGTATAGTTTCTTAAAATTTTCCTGAGCCTTTTCTGTGGTATTGGCACAGCCTTCGAGGCAAATAATTTTGCTTTTGGGAGATGCTAATGCCTGGTAAATAGTGCTGATGCCTAATGAAGTACCTATTTCGAGGATGGTTTGGGGTTCAAAATGCTTTGCAAAGCGATAGAGGAGTTGACCGTATTTGGGCGAAACGGCTGAATTTTTAACGATTTCGGATATTTTTTTAAACGATGTGGTATAGCTTTGTTTTCCGGCGCTGGCACCAAAATCAATTGTTTCTATTAAGCTGTTGTTGCCGAGCATTTCCTGCCGAATAGCCTCGGCTGTTTTATAATCGGGATACGCAAATTCGTTTTCTATAACGCGGGTAATGAGTTCAAATACAAAAGGCGAGTGGATGTGATATTTGGATTTGGCCTTTGAAATATAATTCAGGTATCGCAAAAAAAACCGTAACGACTTCAACATAATATCTCCTCCGCATTTAGGTAGCTAAGTTAGTAAAAAATACTAACGCCGGACTTTTTTGTTATTGTTTTTTTTTATTCTTTTACCAAAAATTTAAAAATGCTTAAAAAGCTTCTTTCCAATGTAACGGATTTTATGTCGTTGGTAAAATTTGCCCATACGCTGTTTGCTTTACCTTTTGCCTGTATGGGCTACTTTGTGGCAGTGAATTCGGAGGGGCAATCGTTTAGTGCCCGGCTACTTGTTTCGGTTTTGCTCTGTATGTTGTTTGCGCGGAATGCAGCCATGGGTTTTAACCGTTATACTGATCGTTTTATTGATAAATCGAATCCGCGAACGGCTTTACGTGAAATTCCGGCAGCCGTTATCCGACCAAATTCGGCGCTTTTTTTTGTGATTATTAATTCGCTGTTATTTATAGTAACCACATTTTTCATCAACCGCCTTTGTTTTTTCCTTTCACCTGTAGCTTTATTGGTAATTTTAGGTTATAGTTTTACCAAGCGTTTTATGTCGTTTTCACATTTAGTGTTGGGCCTGGGGCTTTCGCTTGCACCCATTGGAGCCTATCTGGCGGTAACGGGTAAATTTGCGATGATCCCGATATTTATTTCATTTATTGTTTTATTTTGGGTTTCAGGATTTGATATCATTTATGCCCTACAGGATTATGATTTTGACCTTAAACGCAAACTGAAATCGGTTCCTGTATGGTTAGGAAAGAAAAATGCACTTCTTCTTTCGGCCTTTTTTCATCTTATTTCTGTGGCGTTTGTCGTACTTTTCGGATGGGCTGGTAACTTCGGAATATATTACTGGACAGGCGCCCTGATATTTACTTTATTAATCGTTTACCAGCATCTGTTGGTCAAACCCAATGATTTAAGCAAGTTGAATCTTGCCTTTTTTACATTAAATGGCATTGCCAGCCTGCTTTATGCCGTGTTTGCCATAGTTGATTTTTATCTCTAAAAAATCAAAAATGAATTTTGTGGTAATCGAAATACTGGTTATCGCGAAACGCTTTGATTTTTTGAGCTAATAAATTAAATATTTTCAGATCATTCTGCTTAAACCAAAGGATGGCTTGCGGTTTGTCCTGGCAAGCATCGGCAAAACGAGCCAGCAAATTAAAGTTATGGTTTATCAGCCAATCATAAGCCTTGGGATCTTCGTCGATGGCGCTGTCGAGAGCTGCCAATTGCTGGAATCCATTTTTCATCAGCCAGGCAGAAGCTTCTTCGCTTCCTCGAATTGCAGAAGACAAGGCAGCAAGCTCAGGATAACCGTTAGCAAGCAGCCATTTGTAAAATTCATCCTTTCCACTGATGGATTCACCAAAGGCAAGGAGTATTTTTACATCATAGTTTTCCATTTCCTGAGATCAAGGGAATAAAGTAGTTAATAATAAACTTCAGTATTAATGCCTAAAGCTTTTACTTTATCGGCTATTGCCTGAAGCTCGGATTCGGGAATTTTATCAAGCTGACCCGAAGGGGTAGGGCGGTCAATAGGATAGATCATGACGAGCCGTGGGCTAATCTGTTCAATATGATGAAGCCAGGCTGCAATTTCCTCATCGGTAGTATTATCAATGATGGTTTCACCCACTTTTCCGCGTACAAACAGTGACTGAATAATCAGGTCGCCATTGAACTGTTTCAGGTTTTCGACGGTATGAGCCAATGTGGTTTTAATCATCGGACGGTTAATCTGCTGAAAGGTTTCTTCCAATCCCGCGTCCAGCTTCATCACATTATTGTCCACCATGAAAAGTGCATTAAAAATGTCGTGGTTGTCGAGCGTGGTAGAATTGGTAAGTACCGTTAGCTTTGCCTTAGGAAAATGTTCGTCGCGCAGGAAAAGACAATCCTGGATGATGCCGGCAAAGTCTGGGTGCATGGTTGGCTCGCCATTGCCTGCAAAAGTGATGTTGTCGGGCGTAACACCCTGTTCTTTCAAACCGATAAGATGTTGTTCCAATGAGTTTTTAATGACTTCGCGGGTATACCAGTTTACCGGCTGAGACGGATCAACGCGAGTCCAGCCACATTCGCAATACACGCAGTTGAACGTGCAAAACTTATGGGTAAAGGGAAGTAAATTTATGCCGAGTGAAATGCCAAATCTCCGGCTTTTAACCGGTCCGAAAATAATTTCATCAAAAAGGAATCCTGCCATGTTCTGAATTTTTGGCAAAGATAGAGGAAAAATCTGTTTGAAGATTGTTGACTTTTTCCAGAGTACTCAAGGCAACGCTGGAAATTATTGACTCTACTCCTATTGACTTTGGAGAGTTTAGATTATAACCTTCCAGAGCGCGAAGCGCCTGGAAGAGTTAAAATCAATTTTATTTTAAACTCTTCCAAGTCCTACGGACTTTGGAAGGTTTTTTGCAATTCATCATTCCATCTTCACCATCTTCCCCGTTTTCGTGGTATTGCCATACGTAAGTGTATAATAATACACCCCGTTCTTTAACCCGCTTCCATCAAAAGGTATTTGGTATTCGCCTGCCGGGAGTTCCTTATTAAGCAATTCGCTTACTTTATTGCCAAGACAATCGTAAAGGCTTAGGTTTACCAGCGCTTTATTTTCCATACTGAAGGTAAGGGCGGTATTATCGGTAAATGGATTAGGATAATTCTGCACATATCCATTACTATGATTGAAAGTGGGATTGTCTATTCCAAATAATAAATTGTTTTGTATTACAAACATGCCGGCATTATAATCCGCTATATAGGTATAGTTTCCACTGATGGCTACTCCCAGAGCATACCCCGGTGTATCATAAAACCCCACTTCCTGAGGGCTTGCCGGATTGCTGATATCAATAATCCGTAAACCGTCAAAAAAGTTCACAACATAGGCATAGTTTCCGCTGACGGCTACTCCCCAGGCAAACCCCGAATAATAAAACCCCACTTCCTGAGGACTTGCCGGATTGCTGATGTCAATAATACGTAATCCAGCTCCATAATCGGCCATGTAAGCATAGTTTCCGCTGATGGCTACTCCCAGAGCATACCCAGGTGTATCATAAAACCCCACTTCCTGAGGGCTAGCCGGATTGCTGATATCAATAATCCGTAAGCCGGCATTATAATCCGGAACATAGGCATAGTTTCCACTGATGGTTACTTCTTCAGCAGCCCCTGGTGTATCATAAAACCCCACTTCCTGAGGGCTTGCCGGATTGCTTATATCAATAATACGTAAACCAGCATTACCATCTGCAATATATACATAGTTCCCACTGATGGCTACTCCCAGAGCACGCCCTGGTGTATCATAAAACCCCACTTCCTGAGGGATAGCCGGATTACTGATATCAATGACGCGCAAACCATCATCATCCGCTATATAGGCATAGTTTCCACTGATGGATACTCCATAAGCATACCCGGGTGTATCATAAAACCCCACTTCCAGAGGGTTAGCCGGATTGCTGATATCAATAATCCGTAAGCCGGCATGATAATCCGCAACATAGGCATAGTTTCCGCTGATAGATACACCATAGGCTAACCCCGGTGTATCATAAAACCCCACTTCCTGAGGGCTAGCGGGATTGCTAATATCAATAATCCGTAAGCCGGCATCTTCATCCGCAACATAGGCATAGTTCCCACTGATAGATACACCATAGGCTAACCTCGGTGTATCATAAAACCCCACTTCCTGAGGGCTAGCGGGATTGCTAATATCAATAATCCGTAAGCCGGCATATTCATCCGCAACATAGGCATAGTTCCCACTGATGGTTACTCCATAAGCATACCCAGGTGTATCATAAAATCCCACTTCCTGAGGGCTTGCCGGATCGCTAATATCAATAATCCGTAATCCGGCAGCATCATCTGCAACATAGGCATAGTTTCCGCTGACGGCTACTCCCCGGGCGGAAACGGGTGTTTCATAAAACCCAATTTCCTGGGGGCTTGCCGGATCGCTAATATCAATAATCCGTAAACCGGCATAATTATCTGCAATATAGGCATAGTTTCCGCTGACGGCCACTCCCTGTGCGTTTTTCGGTGTATCATAAAGCCCCACTTCCAGAGGGTTAGCCGGATTGCTGATGTCAATTATCCGTAAACCGGCATCACCATCTGCAATATAGGTATAGTTTCCGCTGACGGCCACTCCCTGTGCGTTTCCCGGTGTATCATAAAGCCCAACTTCCTGAAGGTTTCCCGGATTGCTGATGTTAATAATTCGTAAACCGGCTTCATTATCGGCTATATATGCATAGTTACCCGAAATCTTTATATCATTGATAACATCCGGTAATGATAGTTCACCAATTTTTTGTGGTGTTGAAGGTATAGTTTTATCTAACGCCAATAGCATACACCCACTGCCCATATAGGCGTAATTTCCACTTTCGGCTACTGTATAACAAGGGCCATAGCCCCAATGCCCGATTAAGGTAGTGTTTAAAGAATTCTGTGCCACTAGCGAAAAGCTAATGCCCATCACCAGCATAATAATAGTAAAGATTTTTTTCATGATTTATAATTTAAGTTGTTCATTATTTAATGTATACTTTATCGTAATCTGAGTATTCTTTAGCTCCGCATTTAGGGCAAACGGTTCCATCTCCATCTCCGCATTCGTTGCAGTATTTCTTACCACATTTGCGGCAGGTATGTGCCGGAAAATAGTTGGATGAAAAAGTTTTTTCTGCTTTTCGCCCGCAGTTGGGACAGGATGTATAGTCACTCATTTTTTAATGTTTATTTGTGTTTGTTTTTTAACCACTAAGTACACTAAGGAGGCACAAAGGGTATTGTATTTTATGTTATTTAGTCAAGTTCATCAGCCAACTCACCCCTGCTTTTAGCCAACTCACCCCTGCCCCTCTCTTGGGAAGAGAGGGGTAAAGGCGGTGGAAGATGGAAAGTTTGGATCGTTTATTTTGCATTTCATTTTGTTATTCATTCGTTATGCTTTTCAATTTTCGACTTGCCCTGATTCCTTGATGCTCCTCCCTTTTCAAGGGAGGTTGGGAGGGTTTGTTTCTATCCGGGAAAGCGTTTGTAATCCCAGACATTTTAACGAACTCACTCCTGTTCATCAGCCAACTCACCCCTGCCCCTCTCTTGGGAAGAGAGGGGTAAAACGGTGGAAGATTGAGAGATTTGTTCGTTTATTTTGCTTTTCATTTGTTTTGCTTTTCAATTTTCGACTTGCCCTGATTCCTTGATGCTCCTCCCCCGAGTACTCGAGGGAGGTTGGGAGGGTTTGTTTCTATCCGGGGGAGCGTTTTATTAATATTTCTCTTTCTGAAATCCCCATTCCCTTAGCACACTTTTATAGGTATCAGGGTAGTTTGCCTTGATGATAAGGATAAGGGCGTTAAGCGCTCTTTTTAATTCGGATTTCATCTGTTGTTTGTTGCCTACCATGGAGGAGACGTTGCTGTCGGTTTCCAGAGCTTGCTTCATCAGGCTGTTGTATTGTTCGCAGATAGGATTCCAAAAGGCAGAGCCATATTTGTTACCGCCCAGTCCATGGGTAATCAGCGCTGCTTTAAGCATACCAAGGGATTCGTTGCGTTGGTTGTGATCCTGTGGAATAATGTAAATTTTGCCATGGTGTACGATGCCAAACTGAGGATAATAGGCTGGGGCTTCCGTCCTGCCATATTTCTCCATTAGGTCGTGTTTTACAAAGCCGATATGGTCCTCAATTTGTTTATCAAGCAAAGCAAGATCCTGGGTAAGCGACTTACGTCCCGATCCGGTGGTTTTGCGTTGGTAAACCATATCGGAAAAATTTTGCGCTTTGATTTTAAATTCGGATTGTAAAAGCCAGATAAGGATAAACAGGGGGTTCTTCTCCCAGGCTGTTGATACGTTAATAGCTAAATCGGCGAAATCCCGATCGGAATTAGGAATGTTACCGGTAGTTGTTTTGCCGGTTGCATCCGGTTGGGCTTCCTGCCCTTCCGGAGGAGTGATGTTTTCTTCTGGTGTCATAAAAGATGATTTTTAAAATATTATTAAATAAGTAAATAAAAAATGTCCCGCTCAAAATTTATCTTCCTCACTCACCTGCCGGTATTTCCATCCTGATTATTCCCGCCTGCAACTGTATCGGCAGTAAGTCCACATTGTCTTTTTCCATAAAGGGCATTCCAATTAGAATGCCTGTTTTTATCAATTTTATTGACAGGTTTATTAACCCGCCTTGGTTTTTTACTTTTTATGTATTGGTAGGTACATTAACCTACCCTGATTTTCACTTTTTGTATATCGGTCAATATGTTTACCTGCTCTGATTTTTACTTTTTGTATATCGGTCAATATGTTTACCTACTCTGATTTTTACTTTTTGTATATCGGTCAATATGTTTACCTGCTCTGATTTTTACTTTTTGTATATCGGTCAATATGTTTACCTACTCTGATTTTCACTTTTTATGTATCGGTCAATATACTTACCTACTCCCATTTTCACTTTTTATGTGTCGGTCAATATGTTTACCTACTCTGATTTTTACTTTTTATGTATCGGTCAATATGTTTACCTACTCTGATTTTCACTTTTTGTGTATTGGTCAATATGTTTACCTGCCCTGATTTTCACTTTTTGTATATCGGTCAATATGTTTACCTGCCCTGATTTAAAATATCCCTGACAGGGTTCAAAACCCTGTCAGGGATGGTAATCACCAAAATTTATTTTCTGATCACAATCTTCTTGATATAATTAGTATCCTTTCCGGTAACGGTTAATGTATAGATACCTTCCGGTAAATCGCCTAAAATGATTTCTGCCAAATATTTACCGTTAGTAGCAACATTCAATTGCTGATAAACAGCCACACCTAACGAATTATAAATCTTTACATCAAAATTTTGTGATTGCACTGAATTTAATTCAAGGGTAAATTGTCCGTTGTTGGGATTAGGATAAACTGCCACTTCTGTCCTATCCAAGCTGTTAATTCCGGTCAGAGTAGCCGTTAACGAAGCAATGCTATATGCCCCATCGCTGTTGGGATATACTTTTCCGGTATAAGCATCTCCGTAAGGATTGCTCAGCATAACGTTTACTCCATCATACTCCTGCCCCTGCGACCATAGCTTGAATGTAACCGGATGATTGGCGGTAAAGCCTTCACCGGAATTCAATGTTGCAAATACCGGAATGGCATTCTCCGTTTGGTTATCGGCTGTGGGCGTCTGGGTTAAAGCCAAAGAACCAACCACTGTTTGTCCGTCAAATACACCGATTTCATCGCCAGCCTGCAGATTATAACCATTGATGGTTGCATCCGAAATATAAATAGTATATACCGGATCGGCTGCATTGCCACCTTCAAAGTTGAAGTGTTGAATTGCTACATTGTTTTTGGTTGATTCGGACTTGGTTCCTGCCGGATAAATCAGCGTTGCCGGTGCATTCATCTTTACAAGATAACCTTCGCCGGGGATAACGTTTCCGATGTTGTTTACCCAATTGGGACCCAGTTTGCGAAGCATATTGCCTGCCGAATTTCGGATAAAACTCAGATTATCGTTCATAATTTCTGTAAAAGCCGTGGAAGCATCCATCGGATAATCGTGGAAATAGCTGATGAACTGATAGCCGGTATTCAGGTTGATAGGCGTGAGCGGATTGACCCGAATTCCTGTAATATCGAAATCGTCAGGGGCGTTCATCTTGACTAAGTATCCTTCGGTAACTATCCAATCACCGATATTGTTTATCCAGTTAGGCCCTAATTTGCGGAACATATTACCACCCGAACTACGCACAAAACTCAGGTTATTGTTCATCAATTCTGCCAGCACAACTGACATATCCGGATTGGATGGCGTAACATAGGATGAAATAAACTGGTAGCCGGTGTTCAAAGCAAATGATTGTGTAACTGTGGCAAGAAAGTCGAGTTCAGCTATGCTATATTGTCCATCGCCATTGGGGAATACATTACCTGTCCAGGCATCGCCATAAGGATTTAATAATGTAACGTTAGCAATGCTAATTTCAGTTTGAGCATTGGCATTCCAACATTTAAAGGTAAAGGAATGCCCCGGTATATAACCTGATCCATTAGCAAGAGTTTGAAAAGCCGTGATGTAATTATCAGTAACGTTTTCGGGACTCGGAGCCTCAGTAAGTGTTAGCATTCCTACCATTGTTGTTCCATCAAAAATAGCAATCTCATCCATGGGTTGCAGGTCATTGTTGTCTAATGTGGCATGATTAAGATAAATTGACCATGTCGGATTAAATGTATTTCCACCAACAAATTGAAAATGTGATGGAAGAACAGAAATAGTAAATTCAGAAGAAGTTGGTCCGTTTCCACAACTATTCACTCCATAAACAGTTAAGATTCCTGAAGCCGCTGCATTTGCAATTTTAATCTTAATTGTATTGGTGTTGGCTCCTGATAAAATGGTTATGCCAGCAGGAATTGTCCAGACATATTCGGTGGCATTGGCAATAGCCGGAACAGAATAAACTAATCCTGACTGTCCCTGGCAGACGGTAGCCGGCCCGGTAATAGATCCGGTAGCACCGGGTAAAGGATTGACGGTTACCACAAGATCTGGAGAACCTGTTCCATTTCCACAATCGTTGCTTCCATGGACAGAAACAATCCCTGATAAAGCTATTGTAGTATAATTTACGGTTATAGCGTTGGTATTGTTTCCTGCAATAATAGTAGCGCCAGAAGGCAACGACCAAATATAATCTGTAGCATTGGTTATAACCGGGACGGAATAATTAACATTGTTTTGTCCCTGGCAAACGGTAGTAGACCCAATAATCGTTCCGGCAGTTGCAGGCAATGGACTGATGGTAACCCAAAAGTCGGGTGAAGAAATGCCATTTCCACAGTCATTCGTTGCATAAACACTAATATTTCCAGAAAGGGCATCTGAAGAAAAATTAACGGTTATAGAATTTGTATTAGCACCCGATTCAATGATGGCTCCTATCGGTAATGTCCATATGTATCCGGTAGCGTTTGTAACAGTTTGGATAGAATAGACTACTCCTGTTTGTCCCTGGCATACGTTAGAATTTCCCTGAATATTTCCTGTTCCATTTGGAATAGTGTTAACGAATATCTGTAAAGGTGGTGAAAGAGAACCATTCCCACAATCATTAGTTCCGTGGACAGAGATATTTCCTGATAAAGCCGTCGAAGAGTAGTTTACGATGATCGAGTTTGTATTATTTCCAGAAATAATCGTAGCGCCAGAAGGCAACGACCAGATATAGCCTGTAGCGTTGGTTATTATGGGAACGGAATAGCTTACGTTATTTTGTCCTTGGCAAACGGTAGTCGTCCCGGCAATCGTTCCGGGAGCACCGGGCAATGGATTAACCATAATTGCAAAGTTTGGAGATATAGTCCCGTTTCCGCAATTGTTAGTTCCGTAAACCGTAACATTACCTGAAGTAGCTGTATTAGAATAATTGACCGTGATGGAGTTGGTATTATTTCCCGAAACCAAGGTTGCACCTGAAGGAATCGTCCAGATATATCCGGTGGCATTGGCAATTTCCGGAATAGAATAGTTCACTCCGGTCTGTCCTTGACAGACAGTGGACTGTCCTGTAATAACTCCTGCTTCACCAGGCAACGGATTGACGGTAACTGCAAAGTTAGAAGATGCAATCCCATTTCCGCAATTATTGGTTCCGTAAACCGAAATATTACCCGAAACGGCTATGTTGGAATAATTGACCGTAATGGAATTGGTATTATTTCCTGTTACGATCATGGCTCCGGCAGGTAATGACCAGAAATAGCCCGTAGCGTTAGCAATAGCCGGAACGGAATAGTTTACATTGTTTTGTCCCTGACAAACAATGGAGGAACCTATAATCGTTCCTGCAGTTCCAGGCAAAGGATTAACAGTAACTGCAAAATTAGGAGAAACCGTTCCATTACCACAATCATTAGTTCCGTATACGAAAATATTTCCTGATAAAGCTGTGGTAGCATAATTTACAAATATATTGTTGGTATTGTTTCCGGCAATAATCGTAGCGTCTATAGGAACCGTCCAGACATATCCTGTAGAATTGGCAATAGTCGGCACCGAATAGTTTACATTGGTTTGGCCCTGGCAAACAGTAGTCTGACCGATAATCGTTCCTGAAACACCGGGCAATGGATTAACGGTAACAGCGAAATTAGGCGATGCAATGCCATTACCACATTCGTTAGTTCCGTATACAGAGATATTCCCTGGTAAAGCCGTTGTTGAGTAATTTACGGTTATCGTATTGGTATTATCACCATTAACAATTACGGCACCTGTTGGTAAATCCCAGACATATCCAGTCGTATTAGGTATCTGTGAAATGCTATACATTACATTACTCTGTCCCTGACATACAGTGTCGGTTCCTGAAATAATACCGGCTTGATCTGGAACTGTATTTACGTTTACTATAAATAAAGGAGATGTTTCTCCATTACCACAATTGTTAGTCCCATTTACAAAAATATTACCCGATACTGCACTTGCCGAAAAATTAACAGTTATCGAATTGGAATTTGCCCCGGCAATAATGGAAGTTCCTTCGGGTAATGTCCAATTATAGCCTGTTGCATAAGTTATAGCCGGTACCGTATAAATAATGTTGTTTTGTCCTTTACAAACGGAGGATAATCCTGTAATAGTTCCGGCATTACCGGGTAATGGATTAACAGTTACTGCAAAAGCAGGAGAAGGCGTTCCGTTACCACAGATATTTACTCCACAAACAGTGATATTACCCGAAACAGCCGTAGTTGAATAATTAACCGTTATGGAATTGGTATTATTTCCGGAAATAATAGTTGCCCCGGACGGAAGCGACCATACGTAACCGGTTGCAGTTTCAATAGCTGGAATAGTGTAAACAATACCCTGTTGTCCTTGACATACAGTCGATGTTCCTGTAATAGTTCCGGCAACAGTTATTGTATTAACGACTACTGTTGTTGACCCTGAATACTCGGAAGGACATACGCCGCTTTTTATTTCAGCTCTGTATTCCCAGTTTCCTTTTTGAGATGGTGTTTCCGAGTATGTTGGATTGGTATTATTTATTGTTATCCAGTTAGTGCCGTTAAGTCTTTTTTGCCAGCGAATAATATTCCCGGTATAATTATTTAATGATAGAGTTCCGGTGGATGAACCAAGGCAAATTGTACTTCCTCCCGACACATAACCACCTACCGTATGTTGGCTTACATTTACCTGTACAAAGGACGTAGTATCCTGGCAAATATTATGATGATTAATTATTGCCCTGTAAGCGCCAGTCTGCGAGGCAATATATATTGAATCGGTAGCCCCTGGTATCAAATTTCCATTTTTAAGCCATTGGTATGTTCTTCCGGCGGCAGAAGGTACTTTAAGTATTACGGTTTCACCTTCGCATAACGATGTTGAACCGATAACCGTAATAAACGCCGGAGTATAAGTAATGGTTATTTGCTTAATATTAGTTAAGCTCCATCTTCCATTACTATCATGGGTACGATAATATATTTTATGGTCTCCTGCAGGATAGCAGCTTAGATCGGCAATAAATGACTGTGATATGGACGATGATGGCTGCGGAATTAATACCTCTGTAGCCATACCCCAACCAGGATCGTTATCAACAAAATACTCTATTTTATCAATCAGCTTTTCTTCAAATTCCATTTTATAAAAAGCAGATGTTTGTACAATACTCCAGCTTCCATTGTTTTGTTTTGCCCGTATGTAGAGTGTGTGAATGCCGTTAGTAATATTAGACAAGGGTATGTTGAACAATTCGGTTGCGTTTACGGACTGGTTAACAGGAATATTGGTTCCGTTACCTATCCCAGGATCAGAATCAATAAAGTATTCCAGCTTTGTCAATACAGAACTTATCGGACTAAATTTATAGAAATGCTGAATTTCTATAATTCCCCATGCGTTTTCATTCTTTGCTCTGATATAAAGTTTATGAAACCCGTCGGATAAATTAGTTAATGGAATTGAAAAATTTTTTTCAACAGTAGTTGCCGGAGTGATGGATAATTGGTTGCCATTGTCCCAACCTGGATCTGTATCAATAAAATACTCAATCTTTTGTACCAATGGGTTTTGACACGAGAATCGGTATAAATGTAATTTATTGGTAAAACTCCATTTCCCATTTGCATCTTTAGCCCTTATGAAAAATATATGAATACCGTTAGAAACAGTATTTAAAGGAATGTTAAAATTTTGAGTAATATCAGGTGAAGGTGTTATCGAAACAGAAACGCCATTACCAAATCCTGGATCTGTATCAATAAAATACTCTAATTTTGTTAAATTAGGTTTTATTAATGTATCCCCAATATTAGAATTTGCTAATGAATATAAAGGCCCACCTTCTGCAAAACAAGCCTGCATCCTTAAAGCTTGATCTGGAGTAAAATTTGCGTAAGCCTCATCAAATGTATAATCCATAAAGTCTTGGTAATTAATTCCTGGAGAATTTGATGACCATGCATCCACAACTATTCCCGTCGGAGCACCAGATGTAGCTACCGATTGATTTGGGGTGTCATTACAATAATCTATCCCTTCACAACAGTTTCCAGAAGTGCATTGATAAGGATTTGATGAATCATCACCCCAAATATGAAAAAGATTAAAACAATGCCCTAATTCATGAGAGGTAGTCCCGCCTCCATTGTAGGGGTACGTAGTTCCGGTTAATCCAAAATATTCGTAATGAATAACCAATCCATAGGTGGAGTTGACTCCGCCACTCCGACTTTGATAAGGAAATTGTGCATAACCACAGAGCCCTCCGCTTAATTTACAAATCCATATGTTTAAATATTTATTCGGATCCCAAGCATTATCGCCACCTTGGGCGGTAAATTTAACTGCATCATCGTTTTTTGTGAATGATGTTTTATTCGTATGTATCCGTAATATACCATTGGTTGGGTTGCCATCAGGCGCTGTTTTTGCAAGAACAAATTGTATAAGCGTATTGGTTTTAAGAGAATTCGGGAAGCCGCCCATAGAATGAGGATTTTGTCCACTATAATCACGGTTTAGTATCTCTATTTGTTCATAAATCCGCTGGTTTGGCAGATTTTGATCAGAGGAATTCCATACAATATGCACCACAACAGGAATAGTAACAACATTGGTTCGTCCTTTTATTAGATAATCTGGGTATGTTGTTACCCATTTATTGGTATAGTCCTGTAGTTGTTGTAGCGCAAGTTTCACTTGTGGATCGTTTAATTCTTGATTATGTAAATAATCCATTGTACCGCAAATTCGTTGCGGGAATAAATTTGAACAGATCGCTAAAGTGAAACTTATAACAAGTATAATTTTCCTTACCATAATTAATGGCTTTTAGCTTTCACTGTTACATTAATTCCTGAAACATTGTTCCCTGATGCTGGCATATTTATTTCGTAAATAGCGGGTATGGATGGCATGCCTGATAAAACATAGGGAGTTGGTCCCCCAAATATTCCGCAATCCGTGCCATCATTGCCTGCACCTATAGCCGGAGAACCCGCTTTGAGTTGCCATTGCCCATCGGTACTATAACCCGTGGCTCCAACAAAAACATTATTCATATTGACATTTTGCTGGTTGTTATTATTGTTTGGAAATTGGGTTCCATTTCCAATGTTGTTAAAATACACATTATTATTTAAGGTTTGATTTCCGCTTCTTTGAATGTTATTTGTTATGGTTGAATTGTAAATATTTACAGGACAGTTAAATATATTATTGTTAATGATGCAATAAAAATTATTTGGCAATCCAACTCCACTGCCATAGTCACCATAGAAAAAATTATTTGAAATAACTATATTATTAATAATTTCAGAGCCACTCGAATTAGCAATACATCCTCCACTTGAAAAATAGTTATCGCCTATATAAATATTACTAAATGAAGTTGTGCTTTTAAAAGTTATATCTTGTAATTTGTTTTTAATTATTTCAATATCCCCCACATTTATTGTTATTGTGCTATTGATGACCAATCCCATTATCTTTGAAAAGGAACTTCCAGCATTAAAAGTAATTGTTCCAAATATGGCATTATTTAAATTAGCCTGGGTTTGCGGATTTTCTGTTAAAAAATATCCAGGTCCAATAATAATCAGAGGTTTGGTAATAGCAATATTTCCATAAGAAACTGTTGAACCTTCAAAATAGAGTGTATCATTTGCAGAAGCCGTGTTTTGAGCAGTAGTGAAATTCGTAAAGTCGGCATCAATGCCTGGGTTGTTATTTACCCGCCATACGGTAGCATTTGCTGTTGTTATTGAAAAAACAGCAATAATTAATAAAATGGTAATTTTGTTTTTCATAGGTTTGATTTTTAAAGTGTTTGTTTAATTTGATAATTTTATTTATTAACTACAAAGCTTACCAATCCTGAGTCTTCAGGAACAAAGTGTACTCTGTTTTAATACTTGATTAGTTTTTCATTATATACTTCATTCCCAGCCTCAATTTTTACCATATAAAATCCACGTGGCAAAGCAGAGATATTAATAGCGTTTTGGTTGTTGTTTAGCCTTCCGGAACTTACAAGGCTTCCATTAATAGTATATATCCAGTAATTACAAGATTTAAATGTGGCATTGCCTGTTTGAATGTGAATGATGTCGTTGGCTGGATTGGGATAAACATGCAAATTGGGATCGTCATTTTCATTTATTCCGACGTTGATTAATTCCGATAAGGGACGATAAAATACACCAGCAGAGGTGCCAGCAAAAATTGTTGTTTCATTGACGGCTAATGACCAAATATTTTGATCTGTTAATCCATCATTGACAGCAGTCCAGTTTTGTCCGTTATCGGTAGAAAGGAATACGCCACTACCAATAGTTCCTGCAAATAGGGTAATTCCACTGACAGCAAACGAACGAACATTTAGATTTGTTAATCCATTATTAACCTGAAACCAATTTTGTCCATTATCAGTGGATAAAAATGCACCACTATTATAAGTTCCTGCAAAGAGGCTATTCCCAATGACAGCAAACGATAGTATCTCATCATCAGTTAACCCATTATTTACCTGAGACCAGTTTTGTCCATTATCAGTAGAAAGGAATACACCACCTCCAATAGTTCCTATAAAGAGGTTATTCCCAATGACAGCAAAAGATAGGATAGTATAATATTCTATTAATCCATTATTGATAGCAGTCCAGTTTTGTCCATTATCAGTGGATAGAAAAAAACCACCAAACTCAATTCCTGCAAAAAGATTATTCTTATTAATTGCTAAGAAAGTAATATGAAGATCTGTTAATCCATTATTTACGGCAGTCCAATTTTGTCCATTATTGGTAGAAAAGAATACACCACCACCATAGGTTCCAATAAAGAGATTATTTTCACTGACAGCTATGGTGTAAATATGGAAACATAAAGAGCTATCCAATCCATTATTTACGGCAGTCCAATTTTGTCCATTATCAGTAGAAACATAAATACCCCTTCCCCAGGTTCCAGCAAAAAGGTTATCTCCAATAATGGCAAAAGACAAAATATCTTTATCCCTAGGTCCATTGCTTTGTTGCCATTGGGCATTGGTATGGATCGTAAAAATCAATAAGAAAACAAGCATTAATAATTGATAAAATTTTTTCATGTTTTATTATTTAAGTTGTTAATTATTTATTCCTGTTTTCAGCCAACTCACCCCAGCCCCTCTCTTGGGAAGAGAGGGGTGAGGCAGTGGAAGATTGAGAGATTTGTCTTTAATTTTACTTTTCATTTGTTTTGCTTTTCAATTTTCGACTTACCCTGATTCCTTGATGCTCCTCCCTTTTCAAGGGAGGTTGGGAGCGTTTGTTTCTATCCGGGAAAAAGTTTATTGTTTTTTTGATTTCGTTGTTTAAACATAGAATGTCTTTTAAATCGTAAATCTTCATTCGTAATTAATTACTCCATCTTATGGTAAATACATGTTGGTTTAGGACAATCTGTGTTTCGTTTTCCATTGAGTAGTTGCACACATTTTCTTTTATTAAAATAGTACTTACTTCCAACTCCGAAACTTATTCAAATTCCAAAATTTGGGGAACCGTATCCTCTTCTTCTTCTTTATCTCTTTTTTTTCTTCCTTTCCTGATAGTCCCCCTATTCTTTCTATAGCTATTACTATTATTGCTAAATTTGTAGCCTACTGAAAGGCCAATAACTCTATTCTTTAATGTACTTGCAAAATTTGTAGTATTCGGTGTTAAATTTGCTAATCCCAATCCATATTGAATATTAAAAATAAAAGAGCTAATCCCGACACCTGCTCCTAAATTTATTCCAAAATCAATTGGTTTAATAGTACTATTCATTTCTGCAAATGTGACTATTTTTAATTTATTTCCTGATAGTGCATACCCCACATAAGGACCAGCATAAAATAATAGACATATTTGTTCAAAATCAATTTTATACACCGTATTTATTGGGAGTTCTAAGTAGTATAAGTTCACTTTATTTGCAATAAGACTTATGCAACCTTTCGTTGAAAACAATAATGCTGGTTCTAACGAAATTTTATCCGAAATGGGAAACTCAGTAGTAATACCAAAATGTAAACCAAGTATTGTTTTGTAATAATCGCCAATAGTGACACCTCCATCAGTGCCACCTTCATCTTTAATAAGCATCTTTGCAAAATTTGTTCCTGCTTTAACTCCAAATTTAATCTGAGCAAAAGATGGTATTGCTATAAATAGCAACAACACTAAAGAAAATAAACAAATTACTTTTTTCATAGTGAATAATTTTAAGTTTCGCTTGCTCATTTGGCTTTTCAGCATTCGCCCCCGCTTTGGAATTCTTGTGCGGGACAAGTCCGTTTTTTTAAGTGGGTTCTAACTCCACTTTTATTTTGCTTTTTTTAACCACAAAGTGCACAAAGAAGGCACAAAGGGTATTGCGTTTTTATATTATTTAGCCTTGCTTATCAGCCAACTCACCCCTGTTTTCAACCAACTCACCCCTGCCCCTCTCTTGGGAAGAGAGGGGTAAGGTGGTGGAAGATTGAGTGATTTGTTCATTTATTATGCTTTTAATTTGTTGTACTTTTCGACTCAGTTTTCATTGTTTTGATAGAAGATTTTATATTTTGTTCTAATTTCCTTTAATTATTAATTACCAGAAACATGAATGTGATAGCTAATAATGGGAACGAGTTTATTCCTTCTTTTAACTATCCCCCCTGGTAGTTTTTATGTTAAAAAAGTACATGATAGATCAAATAATATCTTCAATGACAAGGTTCCACACATCATTTTTATTTAAAATGAAACATTAAAAACAGGGCTCCTCCAAAATTATCATTATCCATTGTAAATGTTTTTTGTCCTCCGGTTTTATAAATTTCATTTTTTACTTTTGAATTTTCAAAATCCATAGATTGTACTTCCTGTTTCCCATCTCCTTCATAGCTATATGCCACTCCCCAACCGAATTCACCTCCGATAGAAAGTTTAGGAGCGAAAAAGTATTCCACTCCTATAAATGCTCTTAACATGCCGGTTATTTTTAAACCTTGTTCATAGAACGTAACTCTTTCGCCTGAATAGGGTAGATTATTGCCAAAATCATAACTTGTAGGATTGGGATTAGATAATGAAAATGCGTTTCCATATTTAAATGATTCATCTCTTTTTTCATATCCTAATAATATTTCGGCTCCATACTCTGCTTGTAGTCGTCCGTATCCTGAACGTTTTTCCAATCCATATCCCAAAGTAATGTTTGTAAAATTTGTAACATGTTTATCCGAAACAGTAGTAGATGGTTCTGGTATTTCTTGTCCATCTTTTATTACATATTGCTTATCATCTGTAGAATTAAAAGCTACTCTTAGCTTGATTCGACGAGCTAAGTTGGCGGTTATAAAATTTTTTGCAATAATTGTCTGTCCTGATACAAAATCAGTTTTAACATCTGAGGTATTGTTAAAAATTTTAGTAAATGGTCTTGCATCAATGCCGATAGCCCAGTCTCCGGCTTGTGGTAGGATGGGAATACCTTGCTTGGATTTTAGAATAGAGTCCTGTGCATTTATATTGGTTGCCAGTAGCACAAAAAAAATGGCATAAATTATATTTTTCATTATTTTAACTTATTGGTTAGTATAAATTAGTTATTATCATCAAAATATAAATCAACTATTTTAACAGCATTTTTGAATACAGTTGTATATTCTGAAGAAAGATGATAAACTCTTCGCACGGTTTTTGTTTTAGGTATTATTTGAGTTTCATCCCATATCTTCTGATTATACTCAAAATCATTTGCAAAAATTATAACATCTACATTCTTAGCACCAGCAGGAATTTCAAGAGTATAACTACCATCGCTACCAACAGTTGTTTCGTAGGTTAGCTCACCATAAGTAAGCGAAGGATTGGGATTTTGAACAAGGTCGCTTGCATTAATTCTGGCAATAATTTTCGAATTAGCAGGAGCTTTTTCCCAATAGATACTATAATAGTTTGTCGTATCATTAGTAGCATCCAGATTTGCATAAGCATATCCCTTGATAACAGCTTTAGTCATGTCGGAAATGGATGTATCATCATCCAGCTTGGTACATGACATTTGAATAAAAGAACAAAAAACAATCAGCGTAAACAGTTTTAGTAAATTTTTCATATTTTTTCATAATTTAAATTTTGCCTACTCATCTGGCTTTTCGGCATCCGCCCCCGCCTTGAACTACCTGTGCGGAACAAGTCCGTTTTTTAAAGTGGGTTCTGACTCCACTTTTTTTTAACCACTAAGTGCACTAAGGAGGCACAAAGAGCTTGAAGGTTTTTATTAATAGTAAATCGGTTTTTCAATAAATCATGTAAATATTATGGTATAAATAATGCTCAATGAAAGTGAATATAAAAATGTAGAGGCAACCGCTAAGGTAGCCTCTACAAAATGAAATTTACTTTTCGAATCTAAAGGAGAACTCAATAGAAGTTGCATCAAAGCGAATCATAGCAATGTTTTCTTTATTGTTATTCATAAAAGCGAATTGGCTTTCTGATGAGTTTTCTTTATTTAAAATAAAGCCTGCCTTTTCCAGTTTTGATTTTAAATCTTCGGCTATCAACTTGCCTTTGCCTTCGCCTTTACCCGATAAAGAGATAGAAAAATATATGCCAGTTAATTTTGCTGCCGGATTGAGGCGATAGCCAACGGTTTCTTTATAGGAGTACCATCCATTGCTACGCGATACTTCGATTGGAGAAGCAACAATTTCATCAAAAGATAATGAACCACGGAAAGAAGCATTATTATTAATTCTAATGTAAGGAATTTCAATCGTATTATAAGAATAGGAAAGTCCCTTAAACTCATTATTAACATTTGCGGAAGGTGGGGACATCCCTCTTGCTAAATATTCTTTTGCTATTGAGTCGGCAAGTCTGATTGAATCTTGTATCGCCTTTTCTCTTTCTTCTTCTCTGGAGTAATTACTTCTACCGGAAATTGAACCATGATTATTTGCTGGTTGATTGGATGCGTATTTCTTTTCTAATGCTTTGATAATAGTGATGATTTCTTTTACACCCATGCCTCCGCTTATGTTGTTTATCCTGTTTTTAGAAATGGAAGAAACGGCCGCATTAGCCACCGAAGCAATGTTAAAATAATCGTTGTATGCTAATTCCTGCCCCCTTCCATATCCAAAAACGTGCATGAGGAATTCATCTAAGCCACCAATTTCTGCATAATCCTTTTTCCCCACCTGTTTGCCTTTTTTATCAATCAGGATGTATTTATTGCCGTCCTTTACTACGGTAGTATTTCCATAAAAAGGAATGCTGACCTCTAATTCATACTCTGGTTTAATAACCTCTTCTCCATCAATATTGATAAAACCAATTTTTTTCTTATCACCAACAATTACTAATCCATTGCTGTAATACGTTAAATCGTATTTTGCACGGATTATTTTTTCACCCTTTTTATTAATTATTCCCCATTTATCGCCATCAAAAAAACTTGCATAACCGTCAACGAAAGGTAATATTCTATTAAAGTCTTTGGATGGTTTAATTATTTTTTCTCCTTTAATATTCAGGAAACCCCATTCTTTACCCTCGTTATCGGAATACGGGATTAATCCATCGGACATTTGTGAATAGAGAATATCGGCCTTAAGTTTGATAATTTCTTTGCCATATTTATCAATAAAACCTCGTTTAATAATTTGTTCGATGCTGTCTTTATCCTTGTATTCGGTAAGCTCAACCAAAGCTATTCCTTCCGAAAAATTTTGTACATAGGAATAAATAGGTTTGATAATAACTTTCCCTGTTTTATCTACGAATCCCCATCTTCCATTATCCGTTTGGAAACAAGCCATTCCTTCAACAAAGCTTCCTGCGGCTTCCACTGATTTGCCATCGGCCTCCTTTAACTCAAAGACGGTTTTACCTTGTTTGTTAATATACATGATTTGCGAATTTTCCTTAGCCACTGCGGCAAGTCCTTCATAGAATAGGGTTGCCGTTTTATATTCATCGCCTATTTTTTTTGTCTTTTCTTCGGCAGTATAAAATTCATATAATCCATCTTTGTTCTTAACTTTTACTATGCCTTCAACGGCGTAAGACGGTTCGTTTTCCCATTCGTTTGCGATAATAATATTCCCATTCATATCAATTAATCCCCAACGATCGTCTTTGTCTTCTTTAAATGGGAGATAGGTTAGTACTGTTTGATTGTTTTGGGGAATAAACAAACGTTTAATACTTCCCCAGAAAATGATAACAAGGGCAATAAGGATAATGCCTATGCCCGAAAAAAGTAGAATTTTTTTCATGTTTTGTGATTTAAGTTGTTAGTTATTTAGCCCAGTTCATCAGCCAACTCACCCCTGCCCCTCTCTTGAAAAGAGAGGGGTAAGGCGGTGGAAGATTGAGAGATTTGTCTTTAATTTTACTTTTCATTTGTCAGTTTTTTCGCTTTTCGACATATCCTGATTCCTTGATGCTCCTCCCTTTTCAAGGGAGGTTGGGAGGGTTTGTTCCAACGAAGTTAGTCCTGCTTTCAGCCAACTCACCCCTGTTCATCAACGAACTCACCCCTGCCCCCTCTCTTGGGAAGAGAGGGGTAAGGCGGTGGAAGATTGAGAGATTTGTCTTTAATTTTACTTTTCATTAGTCAGTTTTTTCGCTTCTCGACATATCCTGATTCCTTGATGCTCCTCCCTTTTCAAGGGAGGTTGGGAGGGTTTGTTTCAATCCGGGAAAAAGTTTATTGTTTTTTCTCAATTTCAAGTGTTTCTTGTGCTTTCTTAGCATTAGATTAATTTATCATTCATGACTAATAGACATTCCATGTTCCGGCTATATTTAATAGCATTATCCTTTTTGCAAATACCGCCTGTCGTTGATTTAGTCGTTTTAAACATGGAATGTCTTTTAAATCGTAATTGATAATTCGTAATTCGTAATTCGTAATTGATACATCGTACATCACACTTCCTTTTCCATCACCACTGCAACTTCCGTTTCTTCGCCGGCGGTGATTATGGCTTCACGGGTTATGGTTTTGTAGCCTGCCAGCGTGAAGATGGCGGTGAACGTACCGGGTATCAGTTCATAAAAAGATACTTCGCCGTTTTCGTCGCTCAACTGGGCTTCTTCCACTCCGCTGAGTTGTGTATGCACATTCAGCAAGGGTTTTCCTTCGGCATCGGTGATGGAGGCAAACAGATCGCCGGTATCGGTTTCGGGTTCGCCTTCTCCGGGACGGATTTTGTGTTGCATCATACCGAAATCGAAATAATCGCCAACACGTTCGGGCGTGGCACGGAATTTATACATCAGCAGTCCTAAGTTTCCCCAAAGGGTCTGGCATAAAAGTGCAAAGGCTTCGTTGAGCTGATCGGATACGTTAGTTTTTCCTTCGCCTTTTATTTGTTGATTTTTACGGGTAAGTACCATCAGGTCGTAAAAAGTTTTTGCTTCTGTAAATACGGTAGCCAAATCGGGATATTTTTCAATATTTTGAATGAATGCACCAAAATTCTTGATGATTTGCTCGTAGGTCTGATGATAATAAATATCCGAATAGCCTCGTGGAAAGATGCTGATGTATTCAGGAGTTTTTTTAGGATATTTCAGTTGTATCTGCAGATCGTAGAGGTGTAATTTATTGGGGATGGTATCCACTAAGTCTCCCCAGCGGGCTGTTTCGCCTTTAGCTCCCGAGCCTGCACTTCCAAGAGTTTCCTGAATAAGTTTATATGCATCTACCTCCGGACGGGTGTTGTTCAGCATATTCAGGATATCGGAATCAGCTTTTCGTTCTTCTAATTTGATAACATGTCCTTGAATAAAATTAAGATATTGCTTTCTCCTTGTATTAAAATACAGGAAAAAACGATTACGTGTAAAAGGGATGTAATTGCTCATTGTAGTTTTTTTAAGTTGATAATAGGATTTATAAGGTATGTTAAGTAATGTCAAAACATTGATAACTCTTTTATTATTAGGGTAAAAAAACACTGTTGTAATGAATTGCATGAGGCAGAATGCCTGTTATGAAAACAGCATAAGCATTCTTATCATGTGGAATACCTGATGTGAAAATCGCGTAAGTATTCTTGCTATGCGTAATACCTGTTATGAAAATAGTGTAAGCATTTTTGTTATGCGTAATATTTATTATGAAAGTTGTGTAAGCATTCTTAGCATTCAGAAACCTTGTCCCGAAAGTAGCGTATGCATTCTTTCCGTTCAGAATACCTGTTTTAAAAATAGCGTAAGCATTCTTAGCGTTCAGAATCTTTGTTGTGAAAACTGCGTAAGCATTCTTAGCATTCAGAATCCTTGTTGTGAAAACCGCGTAAGCATTCTTGCTATTCAGAATACCCGTTTCGAAAATGAAATAAACATTTAGCGTAGTAAAAATTATGAAAACAGATAGAAAGGCAAAGGTGTATTCATTAAATAATGCTTCGATTATTGTAACAGACCGTTTATTTGTTCAAAGAACGATTCAGATATTTTACGATTCAAATATATTACAATAAATAGCTGATTTTTAATGGAAGGGGAGTTATTTATTATTTGGCAGGTTTCCGGGGGTATTTGGTAACTTTGTGGGGGTATTTGGTAAATTTATTTTTATAGAATAGCATTTTCTAAAAGAAATTTTGCTGTTTCGGGGCAAAAAATTACTCCATTTCCGGGGGATACATGCTTTTTTATTATCAGGAATGGATGTCTCTTTTGTGTAACCGGGAACTGGGGATATACCGGTGTTAATTAAAATCATTATTGTCCGATAAAAAGTATTTGGACTAAAGTCCTTCAGGTAATTACAATTTGTAACTCCAGGCTTAAGTCTGGAGTTAATGATATATTGTAAGTATTAGGTTTTAATTTGTTAAGATAATTTTTATTGGACAATAATGAAGGTTTAGATAAAACATCAGTCAATCATTTTTTATACCGGGCATCAATTAAATCTTCCGGTAATATCGGAAATGTCGAACTTGCCGTTGATTTCCTGAACCTCAATTTTTCCATGTAAAATATCAAAAAAGAAATTCCTGATTTTTTCAAAGGTTAATTTCACGGGTTCGCCTTTATCGTTAACTCCCATATCGTAATTCTTAAGCAACTGCGAACCTAAGCTGGCAGCGGTTAATAGAAAATGGTTTTGAAATTTATCAAAGTCCAAAAGGTCGGCTGCCAACACTTTACCTACCACCGTATAACTTCGTAAGGTCTTCTGCATTTCGGCATTGGTAAGGGTAGTTCTGACTTCGTCCGTTGTAAGGTTCATCTCAATTTTACCGGAATTTACCGACTGCTTGCATCCTTTATAAAGTGAACCAAGGTCGGCTAAACTCAGATTATAAAACTTTGTGCCGGGGATGGTAATTACTTTTTCGATGGAAAATGCACTGGGAAGCAATAGCCATATTTGTTGGGCGGCTTTAACGGATGGGCTGTTGAAGGTACCAATCAATGAATTGGTAATATCAATATTTTGAGTGGCAAACACGCCACCTATCACTACACAATTTTGCAGGATGATTTCATCGGCATAAATGCTACCGGCAACAAATGCATTATAAAGGGTAACACTTTTTGCATTGATGTCGGAATAGAATGTCAGGTTACAATTCAGGGCGCGCGAAACGATGGAATTTGCCGAGCCAACGCTCTTTTTGAATGAGATATTTCCTTTGGCTTCGCCATTAACATACATTTCGAGTTGGGTAAATACGGCTCCCCGAATTTCGGTATCCCCTTGCTGAATCTCCAGCTTATGGGCATAAACGGCTCCTTCGATAATGGAATTGCCCTGTATGGTTATTGTCCTGTCCAGTTCGGCAATCTTTTCCGGAAGGATAGAACCTTTAATTAAATTGTCTTTGAGTTGGATATTATTTTCGTTGAAACGAAGTTCTTTTAATTCTGTCATGGAATAATATTTTAAGGTTTATTGTAAAATGGTTGTGTTAATAGATGCAATGTTTGCTATTTTCTGAATCATCTCCCTTACACGCACTGAATGCTGATCATTGGCAGAACATGAATGGTTTAGTTCTGTATTAAAATAGAGACTTATACTTTTTTGGTCGTCGGGTGTAGGTTTACCCCAGCTTACCGAATTAGCCGAAAATTGTTCAATAAGTTCATTTTTATGATTTTTATCTTTAAGTACTGAGATAAAGTCGGGGCTAAAGACGGTTTTGTCCATTTGATTATCAGTATTGTTTGTTTCGATAAAACATACGGGTGCGAATATTGAACTGGATACACTTTCGTTAAGCATGCTTTGGCTGATGGTTGCGTTTAGTTTTTTTTGTTGCCAAAGGAATATTTTAGCCTGGATAAGTGTGTCCAATGCTCTTTTTTTAGTGAGTGATGCGCTTATTTTTGATTGTAAATCGCTGCTTTCTGCTCCAAAGATTGCTACGGTATTCACTAAGTCGTTATCGGATGTTCTTATTTTCTGATTGTCGGTTTCTTTTTTAAAAACAAATGCCGGCTTATCCAATTCAAAAATCCTGTTCGATAATTCATGGTTAAGATCGTCGAATATTTTCCCATAACGGCTCGATATGCGGGTATAATCAACTTCCATCTGCTTGGTCTTTGCAATGCAGGATTGGGCTAATTCTTTAAGGTGCATCAACTGGGCATCTATGTTTTGTGTTAGCTCGGCTACCTGCTGGCTTATCTCCGAACGGATATAACTAAAAAACCCACCGATAATCGTATTTGCAACTTTCGTCGAGTTTGCGTTTTTCGATACAATTTCCGCCGTTTCTGTAGCAACTACGGCTCCGGTAAGTAAATCTACATTGGCTCCGCAATGCTGTACGCTACGGTCGAAAGCATCGGTGTCGACATGGATATTTACATCAACGGGTATATTTACATTAACGGAAGTGCTTCCACCATTCTGAGACGCCCCATATGAAACGGTTACTGTTTTAGAAACAGTTTCTCTGTATGTTCTTGTATAGCTCATACCCTCGTCATTTAAATGGTTAGATAATTGTTAGATTGAAAGAGACGTAATGCCAAATCATTCACCCTTGATGATTTGGAAGAAGCCGAAAGCAATTTGCTGAATTCACTTTGTATCTCCTGCGAGGGTGAAGCATCCTGCGACCATTCTAATTGAGCGAATTCGGTATATGCCGCATTTTTAATGACCGATTTTACCTGAAAAGATAATTCAGCATCCGTTACAATGACATCAATATTTTTATGCTCGGTTTTATCCCTATTGCATTCATAAATTACAACAGGGATATACGATGTACCCACTTTTGCAATGCTGTTGTCATTGATCAATATTTGATCGGTCAATTTTTTTTGAACATTCATCTCATGGATAAATCCTTTCATGGAGTTTATCACATTAAACCCTTTTTGTTTAATGTTGGAAGCAATTATTTTCTGGCTTACCGAAATGGATTCTAATTGTGTTATGGGTATGGTTGCCGTTAAATGTTTTGTCCTGTTCGAAACCTTATCAATTTCTTTACTGGCGAAATTAATAGTGGGCTTATCGAGTTCAAAAACCCTGTTCTTCAGATTTACATTTAAACCATTAAAAAGTTTGATGTATCTGCCGGCAATCATGTTGTAATCGCGCTGCATACGGTTTTTGATGCCCAGCAGGGCGTTTTTTTGCTGAGCTAATTGCATTAACTGCGAATCAACTTCACTTTGTAGTTTCGCTAATTTTTGTGAAATCTGAGAGCGTATTAACGAATAAAAACCTTTGTTTACGTTGTTGCAAACATGGTCTGCCGCTTTTGCTTCTGCGGCTATAACGGCAGTTTGCATCGCAACTACTGCGCCGGTTGTCCCGTTTACATGTCGCGAAACATTGCTCAGTTCTTCAGCCATCGGCTGAGTATCTACTGTATAATTAAATGTTGCCATAATTTCTTAAATTATAGAATTAATCATTATCCGTTTTATCATCATCCGAAATTTCAATGCCTCCACCAAAAAGCTCTACTAATTCATCATTCGACATCGCGTCTAATTCTTCTTCTTTTAATTTGGTTGTTTCTAAAAGCGAATCAATGACGTCTTGTCTTGAAAATATGGGAAATTTATCTTCCGTTTCGCCTTCATTTTCATCTTCAATCTCTTCATCTTCATTTTCGTCTTCATCAGCAGATTCTTCTTTTATTTCCAAATCTTCTTCGCTTTCAGCTATGTTGTCAAATTCTTCATCGGGCAATGCCTGTTCTTTTATGTTTTCTTCATGGGATTCCGGTTGTTTGGTTTCGACTATGACTTTATTTTCAATTACATCAATATCGTTTTTTGCCGAATACTGGGGAACTGTTTCCGTAACCAAGTCGTCATCTAATTCTTTTAAAGCATTTTTGGCAATCACCGGGAGATTTAAGGAAATGTGCTCGTAGGTTATTTCTTCAACGCTTGGCACAGGCGGCATTTCGGAGACTTTAGCAAACAACGGATTAACCGAAATCAGCGGTTTGCGTCTTTCGTCTAATTCCTGTAGTTCGCTTGCCGCTACTGCGGTATCTTTTGAGTTTCCATCACGAAGAATGGCATCATAATAATCAATATGCTCAAATTTTTCAGCCTTAAGGTCAATATCTTCTTTCAGGCGTTCCATATAGCCTTCAAATTCTAATTGCACATTTTGAAATTCCTTGGATTGTAATTCGAAAGCGGCAAATACTTCGGCGGAATTGTCGGTGGCAGTTACTACCGTTGATTCTAACGAACCTCCGGATTGTTGCATACTGTCTTCCGTTTTTTTCAAAGAAACCATCGTGTTATAAGCGGCAACATAATCGCGTAAACTTGCACGCATCAGGTTAATCAAATCGGCGCTTTCAGCCCGGTTACGTCCATAAAAATCTTCTGTATCCTGATGCCATTTATTCAGATAGCTTATTTTTTGATCTTTAATATGATTGTAAATCTTCAATCGTTCGATGCGGGTTTCATTCATTAAATTCTGAACGATGGGAGCCACAATTTCTTCGTGTATCTGGTGAATTCCAAACGGAAAGTTAGTGGTACTTCCATCTTCGGCAACCCAGGTATCGGACAGCAAATTATACCTCACATGCGAGCTTTCTCTTAATTGAAAAGGAACATAGTCCTGAACTGAATCACCATAATTAAAGTTCTCGTTCCGTATTCTTTCAATTTCAGATGCTTCTAAAACCGGTGAATAATGATTGTAAGGTGATTTTAAAATCTTGAACAAAACTTTATTTGATTCGAATACTATTTTATCGGTGGATGCGATTTTAAGGGCGGAGATAGCCTGAACGGAATTAGCCATAGTAATCATCAATCCTTTTAATACATCTTCAAATTGAGCGGTATGCCTCGATAATGAATCTTTTAATTTATTTAGTTCCTGGAATTTTGCAATATCAGCATCGTATTTTTTAGTGTCAAATACTTCAAATACCGGGGCGCTTTCCGGAATATCGGAAGTGGAATATTCTTTAATAAAATTCAAATAACTGCTATTATTGGCTACGAGGGGTAACGAAACAGCGGTAACATCTAAATCATCCATGCAATAGGAAATGGTGCGAAGCGACCGTTCGAGTTTGCCGAAATAATCATGTTGATTCAGTTGTTGCATCGAACGTGAATATTGATCGGTATTAATTTCTTCTATTTCATCAGAAGTCTCTACAAGAGGAGCTTCGGCTGATAAATTCTCTAAATCGGAAATTTTCTCTATTAACAAATCATTTTGTTTCGACAACTGAAGTTTAACTTCCGATTCGGCAACCATGCCGGTATGATCAACCATAAAACTTTTATTTTCATACTTAATCTGGTTGGCAACGGGAACATAGGCAACGCCTAATTTGCTTACCTTGTAATCTCTGAATATTTCTTTATGAAGTTTCTGAAATTCCTTTATTCTTTCATCAAGAGCAGCTATTTGCTTTACGAGCCCATTCTCTTTCATTAAGAAATAGATAAAAGGAATGATTAAAATGCAAAGCAGCCATTTCATTAGTTTTGCCTTGGATAAATCTTGAACAAGAACTTGTTTTTCCTCCTCCAGTTTAGCGATTTCTTTTTCGATACGTTCTTCTTCCTGTACTACTTTTTCAGCCATTTGCTGGTAATAGTTGAATAATATCTTCGCCTGGTCCTGATGGATATTATTCGATTCTGCGAAAATTTTTCCTTTCATGTTGTTTGTTTTTTATATGATTATTAATTCGAATAAGTCTGTTTTCTTTCTTTGTATATCCGTTCGCAATTTTGAATGTTCTCAATTATTTTATTATAATTGGTTGGCATTTCAAAGAGGCAATTCCGAACTGCTTTCATTTCATTTAAAAAATTTGTTTCCAATTCAATGGCATCGCGATTATTGCTTGGCGTCAGATATCGTAAATCCTCTTGTAAGGCAGTTATCCTCTTTAATGTATCTGCAGGTATATCCTTCATCAGCGCAAATTTATTCTGAACGTCTTTTGTCATTTTTTTCATTTCTTCCAGATGACTACGCATTTGTTTTTCTTCTATAAATACTTCGTGAACCTTAACTGATGCTGAAAAAGCAAAATATAGCCCAAGACAAAGCAGAAAAAAGAGTATACCATGTATTAAAATCTGGCTGTTGATGTCAATAGGTTTAACCACATTGAAATTTACCATTGCCCCGATGGCAAATAATACATATAATAAGGTAGTAAACCATCTTATCCCAAGCGATCCGATGGTTTTGTGCGATTCGTCCTTTCGATCAACCATTGGGAATAAGATATCAATAAAAAAAAGCGAATATATTATTGAAGATACAATGATATTTAGTGTTAAAAGTTTAGCCTCAAGGTTCCTGCCAAAGTATAGAAAGCAAATAATGAGTAGGGCTTCACCGGCTAAGAGTAGTAATATGGAAAATGTTTTTTTTGTATTCATTCGATTATTGTTTTGGTTAAGCATTTTTTTGACCACATTTCGGACAGAATTTCACATTAGGTGTCAACTGAGCTCCGCAACGGGTACATTTGTCTTCCGATACCGGTTTGCCACAGTTTCCACAAAAGCTACTGCCGGCAGTAATAGGTGAATTACAATTCGGGCACAGTCCTTGTTCCATAATTAATGGTTGACCACAGCTTACACATCGTTTTGCCTGCTTATCGTTATCGGTTCCGCACTTGGGACAAGGGCAATATTCGTCTCCGCAAAACGGGCAGAATTTTAGGTTACTCGCAAATTTTTTGGAACAGTTGGAACAATAAACATCACGAACTGGGGTAGCCGGTTGTGCAACCTCTCCCTGCTGTCCTGTAGCATTAGGGGTAAATGTAGGTTGATTGTACTGTGGCTGCATAATGCCACCACCCATGCCCGAACTTCCCATCATATTGGACGCAACGATAGCTCCCAACAAACCGCCGCTGCTATTTGCCATTCCTTCTACAGCATCTTTAGCCACCTCGAATACCTGCGATTGTTGCCAGGTATATCCACCAATAGCCTGAGCGCTTTGCCGCGATATGGCATCTAATACCCTTTTTCCCACTTCAGTGGAGCTATCAATCTCAATACTCGTAATGTAGAATTTCATCAATTCAAAACCAATATTTTCCCAAAAAGGAAGCATGATGGAATGCAAAAAATCTGAGATACTGTCCAAATGAGCCGAGATTTGCTTTAAACCGATCTTATTTTTAATCATGAATTGCATAAGAGCCGACTTCGTCTTGGAAGTGAATTCTCCAAAAAACTGGTCAGTTAGATCTTTTTGTTCAAAAGAGGTTTTTGTACCTACTATTTTTATTAAAAATCGTTCTGCATCAGTAATTCTAAGGCCATAAGTGCCGTTAGCTACCAGCGGGATGCCGGTATTATAATCAGCATCGTGAATATCCATTCTGTTGATGCTCCATTCAATATTATAGGGTTGGAGTTTGTTTACGAACCAAACTTCTGCTGTAAAAGGATTATTCTTTCCAAAGGGTAACCCATAAAAGTTTCGTAATATTGGAAGATTTTCGGTGTTCAGCGTATGCTTTCCTGGTCCAAACTTTCCAATAATCTGTCCTTTTGAAAATAATACAGCCTCCTGTGATTCCTGTACAATGAGCTGTGTATATGTGCTCAGATTGTGTTCTGGAAATTTGAAGGCATATATCGTTTGATTTCCCTGAGGATCCCATTTAACAAAATCTATTATTGCCATTAAATTATATTGTTAAGTTTATCATTAGCTAAAGATCGCTATTTTGTTGTTTAAGGCGTTTTTCCGATGTAATTATTTTTTTTTAAAAAAAACATAATACCCGTTCTAATCAAGACCTTTCCGAAGTAGGTATGTCCGCTTACCTATACCGGTCATGACTTGCCCAAGGCAGGTAATGGCCAGTACCTGTATTTAAACACTAAAGGTTTATCAGACTTTTAGTGTTTCATTTTTTTTGATAAGGTAGATCAGGTATTTTATAATAAAGCAAAGAGCAGTAAATAATCATGCTCCAAATATAATGTAATAAAATACTGTTTTTTATGAGAAGGGGAGTTATTTATTATTTGGCAGGTTTCCGGGGGTATTTGGTAACTTTGTGGGGGTATTTGGTAAATTTTAGATTTAATAAATGGGTGTTTCCCCATCTAAAATTAGTCAAAAATGGCTCATTACATCAGTTCTTCTTTCAATTCATTCCATCGATTGCGCGATATCGGAAGCTCAATATTTCCATCAAGGAATATGATACTTTCGTGGCGATCCATCTTGCGAATCTTATTTTTATTAACAAGAAATGTTTGATGTATGCGGAAAAATCCTTTGGAAGCCAATTTGCTTTCGAGGTAGGAAAGGGATTTTGAAGTAGCTATCTTTTGTATTAGTGAATTTTTAGGTTCTTTGGAAACATCTGTTCCATTGCATTCGCGATAAAACACATAGGTATAATTAATATCGCACTGGCAATAGAGAATATTATTTATTGGCAAAAAGAGATATGCCTGTTTTTCCGTTATCACCAGGTTCTGATCTTTGGTAAAGTAATAATCCGTAAGCAGGCTTTCCTTTGCCTCTGTCGTAAAAATCTGTTTCATGGCTTTGCTCACGGCTAAGCGCAATTCCTTTCCATCGATCGGTTTCAGCAGGTAATCGGTGGCGTTTACTTTAAATGCCTGTATGGCATACTGATTAAAAGCGGAAGTAAAAATAATGTGATAATTGTGAGGATACGAAATTTTCTGCAACAGTTCAAATGCGGTGGTATTACCCAACTCCACATCGAGAAACAACAGGTCGAAGGTGAGTGCGGTCATATCGCGTATTGCCTGTTGGGCGGAAGTAAACTCAGCAACAACATTTACTTCGGGACATACTGCTTTCAGTTGCTGTTTAAGATGTTCCATATGGATGGTTTCATCCTCTACGATTACGGCTTTTATCATGACGAATGTTTTTAATGGGTATTTCTAAGATAATGCAGGTTTCCTCAGTGTCGGAATGCGATACTTTTATGCTGCTTTGTCCCTCCATCAGTTGCAGGCGTTCGGCGATGAGCTGCATGCTCATTCCGTTTCCTTCTTTGGGGGTGGACTGCTCTTGATGCACAAATCCAGGACCATTATCCATAATGCTTATCAGTAATGATTTGCCGGATCTGGAAATTTCTATTTTCAACAACCCTCCGGTAGTATCCGGCCGTTGTTTTATCCCGTGCCTGATGGCATTTTCCGCCAATGGTTGTAGCAGGAGGGGAGGAATAAGTATTTCTGTGGGTATAATGTTGCTGTTGATAAAAATCTCAAAGTTAAAGTTGATGCCATATTTTTTTTCGAGGAAGACATAATCTCCGATAAGTTCCAATTCTTCTGCAAGGGTAATTTCTTCTTTTCGCACGAAGAAGAGGTTTTGCTGCATGAAACGGGAGAATGTCCGGGCATAATTGCTTGCTTCATCTATTTTCCCCGATTCATTCAGCACTACAATCTTGGCCGTACAGTTGGAAATAAAATGGTTGTCCAATTGCTTCGACAGGGTAGCCGATTTAAGCCGTAGGAGTTCCGATTTGTTCTTTTGCCTGCGGGTAATATGTCGCATTGTTAACCACAAAAGAAGCATGATAAGCATTATGGCAACAAAAGATTCGATAACGTAAAACCAGGCGGTTTGCCAGAAAGGCGGCAGTATGGTAAAGCTGACTTGCGAAACGGGGGCGTTGGTAAAATCATTGGTAAGCGAAGCTTTTACATAAAAAGTATATTCCCCGGCAGGCAGATTGGAAAAAACTACGGAGGAATTTTTGTAACCGCTTATCCACTCATCCTGGTATCCTTTCAGAAAATAGCTGTAACGTACGGCTTCCGGGAAATTGAGTTCGGTAACCGGAAAACAGATGCGCAGGTTGTTGGATGCGAATGGAATTTCAATGAGTTTATTTCCTAAATCTAATTTTTGGTAATGTATATTATCACGGTCGGTTATGGAAAGTGTGTTAATCCTGGCAACGAGTGTATAAAATGGCGTTTCAAAATCTTTCGGAAATATTTTTACCACATTATCGGAAGTCGGAAGCCACAGATTGCCTTCGTCGTCCTTGTAAAAACAATTTTGTCCGGGTTCGCCGCCAAAGTAGCCAGCGTTTTCACCATATACTGTAAGAAAGGGTTTAGCGCCGGCATAGTAGCGGTTGAGGTCGAGCACAAACAGGTGTCGCGTTCCGGCGGCAAACAGAAGATTATTGCCGGCAATTTCGACAGTCATCAGGTCTTCGGTAATCATATCCGGCGAAACGGTAATATATTTCCCGCCTCTGAACAAAAGCAATCCGCGGCTGGTGGCTGCCCACAGGTTGTGATGATTATCCCTCAGCAGGTCGTTGAAGCGTATCTTTTCGGAAGTGATAAAGGCGGCCTTGTGTGAGGTTTCGTCCCATTGCAGCAATCCGCGCGATAGCCCTAAATAAAAGCTTTGTTTGTCCTTTCGCAGGATAGCAAGGATAGTATTCCGTTTGCCGGTAGCCGTAACATCAAACAGACTATCCACCCTGTAGTTTTTATTAATGGCAAGCAGTTTGGTCATATTCCCGGCCATTATCCTTTTGCCCGGCTCATCGCGGTAAATGGTAAGAGATGCAGAAGGCATCTTATCTTTTATAATGGATAATGAATTTTTTACAGGTGAAAAAATGCCTATACCCGGAGCTGCTGCTATCAAAAAGTTATTATGAAATCCATGGCATCCTCCGTTATAATAGTTGTTTATAAATTTCGGTTTCCAGTGTTTTATTATCTTGCCATTTCTAATTTTGAATAGTCCTTGGTTATAACTGGCAAGCAGTTGTTCGTTGTTGGATATTCCCATGGCAGTCCATACATTTTCGGGATAACCCTGTTCGGGAAAGAAATACCGGTATTTTTTCAGGAATACCTTCAGCAATCCTTTTTCGGTAGCTATCCAGACATTGCCTTCTTTGTCCAAAAGCATATTATGTATGCTGTTGTAATTTCCTGGTATTTGTTGCAATGTCCCGTTTATCAGAATAAAAATTTTCCCTTCATCATTAGAGAAAATAAAATCATGTTTTTCTAAGCATAATATTGAAGCTGAAGGATCACTAGTAGCGGGAAATTTTGCGATATCTAACGTAAATGATTCAATTGTTGCATAATTTCTCCTCGGCGAAAGTCTCTTGATAAGTAATCGTTTATTATCAGTTTTTGTCCATAAAAAAACATCTTCTGCGTCTATATTAACATTCCATAATTTAAGAGCTGAAGTACAAACAAGGCGAGTTTTTTGGGAAATTAAATCTATCTCATACAAATTGACACCTTCAGAAATAAGCAAAGTGTTTTTTAAAAATGCATGATGCCTTATTTTTTTATAAAAGCGAGAAGGTATAATATCAATAAATCTTCTTTTATTTACGTCAAAAATCCGTAATAAAGAGTCTTCATTAATAGCACTTGTCGCCATGAACTTGTGTTTGCCGTAAAAATAAAAAGAAGCAGAATAAAACTTTTTTTCCATGCTATGCAGATGAATGATTTGCTCATCAACAATAGCATCTAATCCGGCTTGGGTAGCCACAAATACGGTGTCGCCCGAAAAGGCTATATCATTTACGGCATAACTGGAAAGTCCGTCGCGTTCGGTGTAGCTTTTGAACGTAAATCCATCAAAACAGCTTACACCGCCATAGGTGCATGCCCATATCTTTCCATCCGGAGCCTGGCGTATCCGCATTACCTGCATCTGCACCAAACCATCTCTTTTGGGGGTATACAAGCGGGAGGCATAGTCCTGACCATACAAAACCTCCGCCAATACTAAGAAAAGAAAAAATAATAACCGGTTCTTCAAACCACACTTCATTTGTTAATACATCAATAAATAATAAGTCAGTAATCGTAGGCAGTCAAAGATACAATAGTCATTAAAATTCCCTTTAACAACCATAAGTCCCTATAGAATTGTGATCGTTAAAAAGAACAATTAAATTAATGCTCCAAATATAATTAAATATAAAAAGCAAAAATAAAAACATGAAAAATTTTCTTTTTTTTGAGGAAAAGCAATTGTTTTATGTAAAAATGTACGGGTATAGCTAATTTCGGAAGGTTTTTTTTAAACTAACCCGTCAGCGTCCGAAGGACCTGACGGTGTTAAAACGGATAAATTGGGAACACCGATGATGCAGATTAAACGAATGGCTACGGATGTTTTTTGTTTTTGGATTTATACTGAAAAAAAGCAAAAAATGTTTGAAAATTTATGCCTTCAGCTCAGGATTGTTGAATGAACTTTTCAAGTTTTAAAATAAAATCATTCATTGCTGAAAACATTTCATTCACTATACTTTCTTCAAACTCAAAGGTAGTTTCATAATCTCCTTTCGTTCGGTAATTGTAACCTTTGGTGATGATTTTAGAATATTTTTTTTCAAGTATTCCGGTATGGACAAATTCTTTATTAAACCAGCCGATCAGTCGCTGATGTTTGGAGGTTTCGTATTCGTATTTTAATGCCAATGCTTGTAACATATAGAACATGCTATAATAAACGCGGTTCATAGCTCCCCTGTACATCTGGTTATTTCGTAGGTAATCGGCTTCTTTTGCAGTTGATTTAGCCTGTTCTACTCGATATTGAATCAAAGTTTTTCTATCAGTTTTGCTAATCATACGTGAACGCCATTTTTAATTGCATTATGAAAAATCGGTTCAGCTCCACGGATCGTATGTTCCATTTCATTGGTAGATACAATGTGCATATCGAATAAGATGTTATATTCCAACCCTGTTTCAAAAATACAATCAAAAATTGCATCATACAAGTGCTGGTCGTAATCGTTATTCAGAATGATTAAGATATCATAATCGGAATCTTCATTTGCGGTACCGTTTGCCTGAGAACCAAAAAGGATTACTTCGTTAATCAAAGCACCAAAGGTAGCCGTTAACGATGTTTTCAATTTTGTAAGTATGGCTTTGTTATCAGGCATCATATAATATTTTTACAAATTTACTAAATTTCTGTAAGGATACGGGTGGTTTATAAAATATTATTTATTATTTCAACGCAATAAAGTGTTTTTTAAACTAACCCGTCAGTGTCCAAAGGACCTGACGGCGTTAGCAGAGCAGAAATACGAATAATAGTCCTTACGGTTTACTTCATTTCCTGTTTTTTCTTGTACGCAGCAACTCCATCGTCGAGGAATTTAATAAATTCGTCAATGTTGAGGTTATAAGCCCTTGGAGCGACTAACTTTTCGCCTTTGGAATCGAGTAGTACATAGTATGGCTGAGCATTTACATTGAAATGGGTGATCTGGAAATCGGCAAACTTTTTTCCGATGGATGTTTTCATCTTGCCGTCGTAGCTCGATTTTACCCATTCCTTTTCGGGGAGTTCGGTCTTGTCGTCCACATAAAGGGCCACGATGACAAAGTTGTTTCTGAGCCGTTGTAGCACTCTTGGATCGGACCATACGTTGGCTTCCATTTCGCGGCAGTTAACGCAACCGTGGCCTGTAAAATCAACAAAGATGGGTTTATTTACCTTTTGGGAACAGGCCAGCGCCTGGTCATAGTCGAAATAGCCTTCCAATCCGTGGGGAAGATCTAAAAACTCCTTGTATTTTGGCGTATCGCAAAGAGAAGTATTTGTAGTTTGACCGTTGGATGACATTTTTACATTATTGCGGATAATAGCATTCAGATCGAAATCGAGGGATTGCTGTGGCGGAATATATCCCGAAAGGACTTTTAACGGAGCGCCAAACATGCCGGGTATCATATAAACAACAAAGGCAAACGTAATGATAGCGAGGATAAGCCGGGGAACGCCGATGTGTTTGCTGTCGCTGTCGTGGGCAAATTTTAGTTTTCCCAACAGATAGAATCCGCACAGGGTAAAGATAACGATCCAGAGTGAAAGATAGACTTCCCGATCGAGGATATGCCAGTGGTATGTCTGATCGGCTATGCTCAGGAATTTTAATCCTAATGCCAATTCAATGAATGCAAGGACAACTTTAACGGAGTTGAGCCAGCCCCCCGATTTTGGTAAATTGCTTAGCCATGAAGGAAAGAACGCAAAAAGGGTAAAAGGTAGGGCAAAGGCTAATGAAAAGCCGAACATCCCGATGATGGGTTGTAATATCTGTCCTCCGGCTGAAGCAACTAAAATGGCTCCGACGATAGGTCCGGTACACGAAAACGAAACAAGAACGAGGGTAAAAGCCATAAAAAATGCTCCGATGATACCGCCTTTATCGGCTTTGCTGTCGACTTTGTTTACCATCCAACTCGGCATGGTAATTTCAAACATACCGAAAAAGGAAGCGGCAAATACCATGAAAATGATAAAAAACAAAATGTTAGGTAGCCAGTGGGTGCTGAGGAAGTTGGCAAAGTTTGCGCCGAGGGTAACGGCTACCACCGTTCCGATGATGGTATAAATGGCTATAATGGAAAATCCGTAAACTAATGCCTGTAACCTTGCTTTTGCCTTGTTGCTGCTATCGTGCATAAAAAAGGTAACCGTCATGGGGATCATTGGAAAGACACAGGGGGTGAGTATAGCTAACAAGCCGGCCAGAAAGGATAAAAAGAAAACTAACCATAGCGATTTGTTAGCCGTTGACATCACGCTGCTATCGGCAGATGCCGCAACAACCGGTTTCACCGTATCCTTTGCTACTTTGCCCGTATCTTTGGTGGCGGCAGTAGCGGCGGCTGTATCGGCGGGTGCAACGTTTGTTACGGTGGCAGTAGCGCCGGGATTAATTTTAAATTCAAAATCCACATCATTTGGAGGCAGGCATTGCTTGTCGTCGCAACTCATAAATTCATACGTCCCTTTGACAGAGAATGGCTTTTGGCTCAGTATTTTGATTTTCTGCTTAAAAACCGCTTTGTCCTTAAAATATTTTAAAACCATTTTAAAGTTCGGATCAAACTCGGATATGGCTTTGGGTTCGGTTACTTTTCCTATCCGTTTATAATCTTTACTGTCTGTAAACGTGAAAGTAGTCGCCGGAGGACTCATGGGAATGTGCTGTGAATACAAATGCCAGTTCCTTTCGATTTTAGCCGTAAAAGTCAATTCAACCTGGTCGGTTCCAATCATTTTCTGGCTATAGCTCCATTTTACAGGTTCCAGTACCTGTGAAAAAGCGGTAATGTTGATGAATAATAATGCACTGAAAATTAAAAAATACGTTAATCTCTTGAAATTCATATTGTGAAGTAATTTGGTGTTGTTTTTTCTCGGTGGCAAAAGTAATGTAAAAATGTAGCTATGTCAATACCAGCCTGAATTTTTTAAATATTTTTAACCTGATAAATTTGTTTTGTGTGCGAATCAACACGGAAACGATTATCTGTACGACGCCCGATAACCCATACGATGTCGTTGCCCGATACTAAAAGCCAGGTATTTTCTTTTTCAGGAATGGAAAACTTTTGGTCAATAAAGTAATCGCTTAATTTTTTCCGGGATTTCATCCCGAAAGGGATAAACCAATCGCCTTTTTGCCAGCGTCGCAAGGTTAGCGGAAAGGATAGCTTATGAACATCGAAGCTGGCAATAGTCTTATTTTTTGGGACTTCATAACCCGGAGTCATTTCAAATTCTGTAACTTTCAGTTTTGCTATTAGATTTCTGTTCTCGACAGGTTCAATAATTAATTGATCACGGTCTTTTACCAGTCGGTGGGTTGCCGAAAAAAAATGTTTTCCGCTTAAGCCGTCCAATGCTGCAATGATGTGGCTTATATCTTGAAAATTAAATCCATAAGGCTGAAGAAATTCAAATAAATAGGTCTGTATCGGATTTAGGTTTTTAAGTCCGGCAATAGAAATAATTGTTTTTCCATCTTCCTGGGTTACGATTTTCTGCTTTTCGCTTTCGATGGTTTGCCGGTAAATTATTTCAGTCTCCCGCAACCGGACAATATCCTGATTGATAAAATTACGGCTGTCCGGGTTTATGGTGTCGAGCAGGGGAATTAAATGATGTCTGATTTTATTTCTCAGGTATTTATCATTCAGGTTGGAACTGTCTTCCCGGTAGGATAAGCGCTGGTCGGTGATATATTTCTGAATATCGTTGCGATAGCAAAACATCAACGGGCGTATGAGATGGTTTTGCTTTGGCAGTATCCCGTGCAGACCGGCAATACCTGTTCCGCGAAGGAGATTGATAAAAAATGTTTCAACCTGGTCGTCAAGATGGTGGGCTACGGCAATGTAATCGTAATTTTCATTATGGCGTAATTCTTCAAACCAGTCATATCGCAATTGCCGGGCAGCCATCTGAATGGAAATTCCATGGGAGGCGGCAAATTGTTTAGTCTCAAATGTAGTGCAATAAAAGGGTACTTTGTAGGTGCTGGCTAATTCAGAAACAAATTTTTCATCATTATCTGATTCTTCACCTCTCAAATGGAAATTACAATGAGCTATGGCGAACTGAAACCGGGCCTGATGAAAAAGCTCGCATAAAGCCACAGAATCTATACCTCCGCTCACTGCGAGCAATACTCGTTGATTCGGAAGGAACAATCGTTCGTTATGGATAAATTTTATAAAATCGTTAAGCATGAACTGCAAAAATATAAAAAGTTATTGCATGGTGAAAAAGAAAACCCCTCCTGAAAACAGGAAGGGCATCTGACTAAATATTAACCAATAAAAATTGTTATTTTATTTCCCAGGTCTCTCCGCTGTTCAGCAGATCGTCGACACATTTAATTTTGGAAGTTGCCTTTGCCTGAATAATTTGTTCTTCTACCAGGTCGTCGTAAGTAGGATACATAGCGGAACGGATTACTCCGAGCGCAACCGGATAAAGAGGTGGTGCCATTTTTGCCAACATCATGTGTATACCCGGATCCTGTTGATACACATCGTGTATTAACAAATCGTCTTCGGTGATTCCGTTTTCACCCAATTTAACCACTTCGAGGCGTGTGCCTTTGAGCATGATGCCTTTATCTTTGTTTTTACCAAAGATCATCGGCTCACCGTTTTTCAGTATCAGCATACGGTCGTCGCGGAATTCTTTGCCGGTAATTTGTTCGTGGGCTTTATCGGCAAAAATCACGCAATTTTGAAGGACTTCTACGATGGACGTGCCGTCGTGTTTAGCGGCTTCAAACATTACTTCTGTCATCAGTCGGGGATTGACATCTGCTACGCGGGCAAAAAATGTTCCCTGTGCGCCAAGAACCAATTCGCCAGGATTAAAGGGATGTTCAATGGTTCCTTGGGGCGATGTTTTAGTAATCGTACCCATAGGCGTGGTAGGCGAATACTGACCCTTGGTCAGACCGTAAATTTCGTTGTTAAATACTAAAATATTTACATCAAGATTTCTGCGGATAATGTGAATGAAATGATTCCCGCCGATAGCCATGGAATCGCCATCACCGGTGGCTACCCAGACACTAAGGTGAGGATTGGCAACTTTAACACCGGTAGCAATGGCTGCCGCCCTGCCATGGATGCCATGAATACCATAAGTGTTTACATAATAAGGAAAACGGGACGAACAACCGATACCTGAAACCAACATGAAATTTTCCTTCCGATAACCAATTTTTGGAAAAACATTGGCTACCGATGATAAAATGGCATGTGCCCCGCAACCAGGACACCATTTTACCATTTGGTCGCTTACAAAATCTTCTTTGGTAAGTTCAACATTCGACCTTTCAATGGTCATATTTGATACTTCTAACATGTTATTTATCCTCCAGAATTTTATTAAACGCAGTAGTTAATTCATTTAAAGTAAACGGTATTGATTGTACCTTGTTGTACTGATAATATTTAAAATCAGGATGCTTCATCCGCAGATAATTTACAAACTGCCCGCTGTTCAATTCACATACAATGATCTTTTTAAAGTTACCGAATATTTCCGCCGTATTTTTTGGTAAAGGCATGATATAATTAAAGTGAGCGTGACTTACTTTTTTGCCCTGATTCTGCATTTCTTCTACGCCGGCTTCAACACTACCTAAGGTCCCACCCCAACTTACTACCAATAAATCACCGGTTTTTTCACCCAAAATTTCCTGTTCGGGGATAAAGTCGGCCACTTTTTGAACTTTGGCTTCACGTAAATCAACCATTAATTGATGGTTTGCGGGATCGGTGGAAACATTTCCATAAATATTTTCTTTTTCCAGACCACCTACACGATGACGTAAACCTTCGGTACCGGGCAAAGCCCATTGGCGTGCCAACGTTTCCGGGTTGCGGCGATAGGGTTTGTAATCAGGATCGTTCGCTTTAGCAATCGGTGGATTAATCGGTGGCAAATCAGCGACTTTAGGAATGCGGAAAAGTTGAGAACCATTACCCAGATAACCGTCGGTCAATAAGATAACCGGTGTCATGTGTTCCATGGCAATTTTTGCAGCTTGATAAGCAAAGTAAAAGCAATTTGCTGAAGTAGAAGCTGCCATCACAACCACTGGGCATTCTCCGTTGCGTCCGAATAATGCTTGATATAAATCGGATTGTTCCGATTTAGTTGGTAATCCAGTAGATGGGCCAGCACGCTGTACGTCAACAATTACTAAGGGTAATTCTGTCATTACTGCCAGACCAATGGCTTCGCTTTTGAGGGATAAGCCCGGACCGGATGTAGTCGTGAGTGCCATGGAACCGGTATAGCTTGCACCTATGGCCGAGCAAATACCTGCAATTTCATCTTCAGCCTGAAAAACTTTAGCTCCAAGTGATTTATGTTTTGCCAATTCTATCAATATGTCGGTTGCCGGAGTTATAGGATAGGAACCTAAATAAATCGGCCGTCCCGAACGTTCGGATGCCGCCAGAAAACCCCATGCAGTGGCAATGTTGCCGGTAATATTGCGGTATTTTCCTTTTTCAAGTGTCGCTTTGGAAACCTGATAGGTTGAAGCAAGAGCTTCCACGGTATCAGCATAATTGTATCCGGCTTGTATGACGATTTTATTCGATTGAATTAACTGAGGTTTTTTCTTGAATTTTGATTCAAAAAAGCTAAAAGCATGGTCAAAATTCCAGTTAAAAATATAATACATGATGCCAAGGGCGAACATGTTCCGGCTCTTGTCTGCCGTTTTGCTGTCGAGATTTAGCGATTTCAAACTTTCACGAGTTAACGTGGAAATAGGAGGTTTCACTAAATTATAGCTATCCATGCTTCCGTCAAATAATGGATTGGTCTGATATCCGGATTTTTGATAAATAGCTTCCTCAAAAGTATCAGCATCTACAATGATAGTTGCACCGGGTTTAGCCCATTTCAGGTTCGAGCGTAAAGAGGCTGGATTCATTGCCACCAATACGTCGCACAAGTCGCCTGTTGTTTCAATTTTTTTTCTTCCGATGTGAACCTGGTATCCAGAAACACCGGCAATCGTATTATGCGGTGCGCGAATTTCGGCAGGATAATCAGGAAATGTAGCAAGGTCAAGGCCGGCTAATGCTGCTGTATCGGAAAACAGTGTCCCGGTTAACTGCATACCATCCCCCGAATCGCCAACAAACTTTACGACAACGTCTTCCTTTTCTATAACGTTGATATTTTTTTTGGTCATAATTTGGTTGTTTTTGATATTTCACGGCAAAATTAATAGTTTTATTACTTCTATAAGTTTTTTTATGAAAAAATATCAGAAAAACTCAAAAAATTCTTTTTTCAAATGGTTTTGTTCTTGTTTTTCAAGGAGTATAGTTAGTTGATGAAATTTTAACTCTGAATATTCGGAAGAGATTAGCTTTCTTAATCGATTAGTTGTTGCAATAGCCATAATAATTGTTGATTATCATTAGAAAAAAATCTAACGACAAAGTTGGGCTGAATTCAACCGGTAAGGCATTTGATTATTTTTCCTCAGCAAATTAGTTTATTCCCCATTTGTCAGGGGAAACTTCTATAAATTTTCATTAAATCAATGATTTTATAGAAAATTTATGTAGGTTTGCATCTCAAATATTATAAATGGGAACAACTGAAAAACCGGATATTAGAGACCAGTCTCTTGATGAATTGCAGATTTTTTTTACACAAAACAACCAGAAATCCTTTCGTGCCAGGCAGGTTTACGAGTGGTTGTGGAAAAAAGCAGCCGGTTCATTCGACCAGATGACCAATTTGTCTAAACCTATCAGAGAAAAACTGATTGAAAATTTTACTTTTCATACGGCTAAACCTGATAAAATAATCAAAAGCGCCGACGGGACAATTAAAATACTCTTTCGCCTTTTTGATGATAATTTGGTGGAAGGCGTACTTATTCCTTCCAAAAACCGGATGACGGCTTGTATTTCATCTCAGGTCGGTTGCGCTTTGGGCTGTAAGTTTTGCGCCACCGGGCAGTTGGGTTTTACCCGTAACCTTCATTTTGGTGAAATCTTCGATCAGGTTACAATCCTGATGAAACAAGCAACCGAAAATCATAATGTTCCGCTCAGTAATATTGTTTATATGGGTATGGGCGAACCATTGCTCAATTATAAAAATGTTTTGAAGTCCATCGAAATGATCACTTCTGTTGATGGATTGGGAATGTCGCCTCAACGAATTACCGTTTCCACGGTAGGCTTGCCCCGAATGATTAAAAAACTTGCCGACGACGGTGTCAAATTTAACCTTGCCTTGTCGCTTCATTTTACCGATAATATAAAACGTAGTGCTTTTATGCCAGTTAATATTCAAAACCCTATTCCACAATTAATTGAAGCACTGAAATATTATATTTCCAAGACAGGCGATCGTATTTCGGTAGAATATATTTTGTTTAATAATTGCAACGATTCGATTTCCGATGCGAGAACCCTTGCTGAATTTTGCAGAAACTTTCCTGTAAAAGTGAATATTATTGAATATAATATGGTGAATAACACTGGATTTCAAAAAGCAGATGAAGAAAAGCAAAAGGCTTTTGTGGAATTTCTTGAGAACAGGAATATGGTGGTAAATATCAGGCACAGCCGGGGCAAAGATATTGCTGCTGCATGTGGACAATTGGCTGGAGAAGGAGAATCGAAGGAAATAGGAGAAAAACAATAGTTTAAAACCTTTCTGAAATTGAATAAATAGTATTAAAATTTTTTTAGAAGGCATGAGCCATTTTATAAAATTTGTTGTATATTTGTTTTGTTAAAACAGATAAATGCTTTTTATGAAATCAAAATGCTTTTCAGTTTCGGGAAATATTGTTGATGTGATAGGAAATCGTATTTTTCAGGGAACCATACAGATAAAGGACGAAAAGATTGTAAGCCTCACCGAAGAGCCAACCAGCGAAACTCAGTATATTTTACCAGGATTTATTGATTCACACGTACATATCGAAAGTTCGATGTTGATTCCTTCGGAATTTGCGCGGCTGGCGGTGGTTCATGGTACGGTAGCTACGGTTTCCGACCCACACGAAATTGCCAATGTGCTCGGAATAGATGGCGTTAAATTCATGATATCCAACGGAAAAAAAGTGCCTTTTAAGTTTTTCTTTGGCGCACCTTCCTGTGTACCAGCCACTCCTTTCGAAACTTCAGGAGCCAGTATCGGAATACAGGAGGTGGAAAAACTAATGGCAATGGACGAAATTAAATATCTTTCGGAAATGATGAATTTTCCCGGAGTATTATTTGATGATAAAGAAGTACTTGCCAAATTAAATGCAGCGAAAAAACATCATAAACCAATTGACGGTCATGCTCCTGGCTTAAAAGGAAGCGACGCAGAAAAATATGCTAAAGCAGGAATTAGCACTGACCATGAATGTTTTACCATGGATGAAGCAATGGATAAAATTAAAGTCGGAATGAAAATTTTGATTCGCGAAGGAAGTGCCGCCAAAAATTTTGATGCCCTTGTCGGCTTAATTGAACATCACGCCGAATCCGTCATGTTTTGTTCGGACGATAAGCATCCGGATGATTTGGTGAATGGACATATTAATCTGCTTGTAAAACGAGCTATCGCCTTGGGATTTGATCCTCTTGCTGTTATAAGGGCGGCTACTTATAATCCCGTAAAACACTATCATTTAAATGTTGGCCTGCTTCAGGTGGGTGATGATGCCGATTTTATTATCGCTGATAATTTAAACAACCTGAAAATACAAACTACTTATGTTAAGGGTATTAGAGTTGCAGAAAACGGTAAAACGACTATTGATTCCATAGCGGAAAAATCAGTCAATAATTTTAATGCCGAACCCATTACTTGTAGCGATATCGCAGTAAAAGCAAGCGGAAAAACAATCAAGGTGATAAAAACTATTGATGGACAGCTAATTACCGAATTTATGATTGCTAAAGCTAATATCCGGGATGGAATGGTAATAAGTGATACGGAAAATGATATTTTAAAGATGGTTGTGATGAATCGTTATCATTCATCGCCACCTTCCGTAGGTTTTGTTCATAATTTTGGCTTAAAACAAGGTGCAATGGCTTCAACGGTGGCTCATGACAGCCATAATATCATTGCTGTTGGTGTTTCGGACGAAGATATCGTAAAAGCAGTTAACGCATTGATTATTAGTAACGGAGGCATTTGCATAGCTTATAATGGTGAGGTACAGACGATTGCGTTGCATGTTGCTGGTTTAATGTCTGATTGTGAAGGATATAGCGTTGCAAAAAAGTACGATTTGCTTGATAAAAGAGCAAAAAAACTGGGTTGTAAGCTTTCTGCGCCGTTTATGACGCTTTCTTTTATGGCTTTGCTCGTAATTCCAGATATTAAACTGAGTGACAATGGATTATTTGATGGAAAAAAATTTGAATTGACCAATTTATTTGTCGATTGAAAAAAAAAATCATTTTTTTTAGAAATTTTGTGAAATTTTATTATATTTTTGTATCACAACTATCATTTGTGTATTATATTTGTAAAAAATTTTTGAGAGATGAAAAAATTAGAATTAGACGTAAACAAATTAGATGCAGCAGCCAGTAGGTTGCGCTCTATGGCGCATCCGATGCGCATTGCAATCCTTGAAATGCTGAATGACAAGGAAAAGATGAATGTAACAGAAATCTACAAACATCTTAACATTGAACAGGCAGCAGCTTCACATCACCTTAACATTTTGAAAAATAAAGGTGTTTTGATTTCAAGACGTGCAGGGAAACAGATCTTTTATGCAATTAAGAATGAGGCATTAACAGAAATCATTCAGTGCATAAACAAGTGCAGCGAGTAATTTAGAGTGATTGGTTTACCAAAGCCAATCTTCTAAAACATCCCAGTTCGCACGAATTTCTATCAGATTGGGATACAGCAATACTTTTTCAGGTTGAATTTTCTGAAGAATATTGCCTGTATCCCATTTTTTATTGAAATTGGCATCTTCTATCACCTTTATCTGGTATTTTGCCGGTATAAGATATTCGTATTTTATCTTTTCGCTACTGACGATGATCCGCTCGTCGATAAGTTCGTTTTTTTCTGTTAGCAGTTGTACAATATATTGCTTTCCACTATTTTTAATTCCAAAATTGATAGTCAACGTACCATAATCAGAAAAGGGCCGCGTTTGAAAAGTCATTACAGTTGAGTCGTTTACCTGGTTGTAATAATCGGTAAAGGATTTTGCCGGTATGTAAATTTTATAATTGCTGCTTTCTTTAAACGTGTGATGTATATTTATTTTACGTTTTATAGAGTCGACATATACTATTTCTGTTTTTATGGTATCTTTATTTTCAATTAAAAGTATTTTAGGAGGCTTTGAATTTATAACAGGTTGTGAACAAATCAATTGTAAAGGCTGGCGAAAATCATAGAGGTTGGTTGAATTTACATTTAATTTTAAAGTTAAGGGTGAAAATTGTGGTTTAATATTTTGGCTGTTTTTTTTACGTATTTGTGGCGTTGTTAATGCTAACTTAGCGGTATCCAATATTTTACCATTCTCTTTTATTTGAAACTTCAGGGAATCAGCCAATATCCCCTTTAACCAGCATATTATAGTATCGTGTTCTTTATCAGGCTCTTCAATTTTCCAATCAGAAGGTAGTGTATCGTTTAATAATACAATTTCCGGGTTTTTTGCCGGGTATCTGAATGCAAAATTGATCTGACCTTTTTTTACCTGGGTTGCCTTCAGAAATTTTTGGATGGAATCCGATTGTTGGAAAAGAAATAACTCTTGTGGCGGAATACTTTCGGCAATCCGGTGAAGACTATCCGTCTTTTTTAGAGTATCCGGTTTAATGATGCTGTCATTTTGCTTTTTGGAGGGTGGGTTTAGTTGAATTAAACTGCTTTCAAAGGCTATTTTTTCGTTCGGAAGATCATATATATAATTGTTGTTCAAATCTTTTAATGCGTACAACCGGTATGTTCCCTTACGCAGATTGTCGAACTCAAAATCACCTTTTTCTGATGTTTTGGTTGCATAATAAGGTTTTTGTTTAAATATTGCCGAATCATCGGGATTTTTATAAAGTAATACCAAAACATCTTTTTCTTCTGTCATGGAAAATGCATCCTTCACTTTTCCAACAAACCGTAATGAATCAACGAAGGCATCGGTCGAAAAGACAAACTGAAAGTTTGGGATCGTATTATTTTCGGTGATGTCCTGTACCGAATTTCCAAAGTATAAAGTATAGGTAGTGCTATCCTTTAATTTGTCATCAAATTGAATAAGAATTGATTTTCCTTTAGCCTTAATATCGGGTTGCTTTTCGGTAGGCGGAGAAATTAAAAATTGTTTATTAATATCCTTTAATGCAACAAACTCGCTAAAATTAAGGCGTATAGTATTCCCCTTAAAATCAGATGAATTGTTTGCAGGTATCGAGCTTTTTAAAGCGGGAGGTGTAATATCTTTTGGTCCGCCGGAAGGTGGGACTGGTGTGGCACAGGAATATGCCAACCATGATATGAATCCGGTAATAATGAAAAACAAAAACTGAGATATTTTCAATTGAAGGACGATTTTAAATGATTTGACTTTGCAAAGGTGCAAAAAAACCAAGTTTTTTGAAAGAATAATTTTATGAGGGTATAATTCGATCGGCAATTTAGGATTTCACAATTTCCTTTGTATTTTTGAAGATATATTTACAAAAGGGAATGAGTATAGCTTATTTATTGATTGGCGGTAATTTAAACGACCGGGAGGCAATGCTGAAGAAATCTGTTGAGATGATTGAACAGAAAATCGGGAGAGTTATAACGGCTTCTTCAATTTATGAAACGGAACCCTGGGGATTTGAAACGGGGAATTCCTTTCTGAATCAGGTTTTGAAGGTGGAAACCGGATTAAGTCCTCAACAGCTATTGAATGAGATTTTTATAATTGAAAAATCGCTGGGCCGGGTCAGAAAAAGTTTGCATTTTGAATCAAGAGTAATAGATATTGATATCCTTTTTTATGATGATGAAATTATTTATGAGGAAAATCTTGAGATTCCCCATCCTTTATTGCATCGCCGACGATTTACCCTTGAACCTTTAGCGGAAATTGCCGGCGATATGATGCATCCGGTTTTATTAAAAACAATTGACACTCTTTTAAATGAATGTGATGATTCGCTTAAAGTGGTTAAATTCAAGTAATAACGTAATTTAATGAAGTATAATTTTATAAGTATCGAAGGAAATATTGGAGCCGGAAAAACCAGCCTTGCCACAAAAATAGCAAACCAATTCAATGCAAGCTTAATCCTTGAACAATTTGAGGACAATTCCTTTTTACCAAAATTTTATAAAAACCCTGAACAGTACGCTTTTCCTCTCGAACTTTCCTTCCTTGCCGAACGTTACCAGCAATTAAAAAACCATCTGACCAAACAGGATCTGTTTAAAAACTTCACCATCGCTGATTATTTTATAAATAAGTCGCTGATTTTCGCACAGAAAAACCTGCAGATGGATGAATTTATTCTGTATTCAAAACTTTTTTATATTATTAATGCCGCTCTCCCAAAACCAGATTTACTTGTTTATCTTTATGTTGATATTAATCGCTTGAAAAACAATATTCAACAAAGGGGGCGTTCGTACGAACAGGATATTCCGCCTTCCTATCTCGAAAAAATCCAGTCAGGCTACCTCGATTATATTAAACATCAGCAGGATATGCGGATTTTGATTATTGATTCAAATCAATTGGATTTTGTTAAAAATGAAGACGATTACCGGTTGCTCGTAGATGTGATAGACAAGGATTATGCAATAGGCATTCATAAAATAAGTCTTCCGGGCTGATGTTCTGAATTAAACGGATTGATTTTGTGATAATTTATACCAGATGCCATTTTCAGCAAAACGCATTTCCACAATTTTCAGCAAAATAAGATCAATCAGGATTTTTTCTGCTTTTTTCCTGTAAATGCCTAAACCCTTGCAAATTTTCGACAAGGTAACTTCCGAATGTTCGGTTAAGAATTGAAGCAATAATTTTTCGGTTAGGGAATATTTGAGATACACGCCGGCAGTTTCCTTCTGTCGCTGCCAAACTTTGAGCAAAATACTGTTTGCCAGAAAATTCTGGTCATTCACTCGAATATAAACCAGCCATTTGTCTTCTTTGGTTTTGGCAAAATGAGGCGCCATTTCGCTTTTAGGAATGATAATCTCGAGAACGGTTTTTTCATTGGCATGCCATTCTTTGCAGGTAAAAGGGACTTCCGGTTTGGTATACATTTTTGCCGCGGCTTCTACCATATAATATTCTTCCTCCGAACGTACACCGGCAATTACACCATTATCTTTAACTCCAATCAGCAATCTTCCGCCATCGGTATTGGCAAAAGCCACCAGTGAACGGGCAATCTTTTGTGAGTCGCTGATTTCGAACTTGAAATCCAATTGCTGATGTTCACCTTGTTCGATGAGTTTCTGAATATATCCCTGCATGGTTTATAAGTCATTGATATTTATCGTCTAATGAAAAAATCGTATAGCAGATCTATTTGCAATGAATTAGCAATATTTTATTGAAATTCAGATAATAAATAGCAGAAACAGCAATTGAAAAGGTAAAGAGTGCATTGAATCTGATCAGTGCACTCTTTACCAGAATTATTTATTTGGTAAATTTTTTCAGATAATCTTTAAAAGCATCTTTATGGACACAGCAATCCATCATTTTCAACTTAACATAGTCTTCGTGAAAGAAATAATAACCGAAATTTTTATTAAGCTCTTTTCCTCCGGTACGTGAACCTGAACCTGAATCTTTTACCAAAAACCAGGTTTTTCCATCTTTTTCCATATAACCTACGATGTGCATTCCGTGGTCATCGGTTGTGGTTTGGTTGCTGAAACGGAACTGACGGGCGTTATCGTCAATGTAATCGGAAGGGATATCAAAAGCGGGAACGATGGCTGCATTGGCTTCGCGGGCAAGGAAACCTGCTTCCGAAACATCGCCACCGATGCAAACGGTATATCCTTTTTTGATTGCATTTTTAATGACTTTCATAAAATCTTCGAGCGGTACATTATAATAATCTTTGTTGTGCCACCAGTTATCTGGAACTTCATATTCCACTTTATTCCAAAAAGGCTGTTGCATATAGGATAGCACATCAATATAATCATCAGTATTCAGTTTCAATACGTCGGCAAGATATTCTTTGGGCGTCATCACTTTACCGTTGACGGTGATTGTTGTGGGTGGTTCGCCCATATAGTGTTTCATAATGCTTTTGATGGTAGCAACCACTTCTTCCTCATTCCAGGCGTTGGTTTCTTTTACCGTTTTCAGGTAGGCGCTCATTTCGCCGAACATCTTTTCGTGCGATTGGAATACCTGTCCGGGCTTTAGCCCGGTAAAATCATCGTAAGGAATTATTCCATAAAGTTTCCATATTTTTGTTACCGCGTTTCCTTCCGAGCCTTCGCTGAAAGCGGAATTGCCTCGTTTTTCAACAAAAGCTTTGGCGCGTTCCACGTATTCCCAGTAAACGGTATACATTTCCGACAATTTTACTTTTTGTTTTGTGGTACGGTAGATTTCCGATTCGAAAAAGGAGGTAGAAGAATAGCACCAGCAAGTGTTTGTATTACCTTGTGATACAGGATCGTTATGCCAAAAGGATTTAAACTGATCTTTGGAAGTAGGAATATCCAATCCGGCAACATCTACTTTAAAAGTTTTAGCAGGTGGCGCGACTTCGTCTTTTTTCTCAAAGTCATCTATACCTTTAAGTATAGAGTTTTGAAAATAGCCAGGTTCGTAAATTTTGAAAATGCTATTGTTTTTAGGTTGCTGAGCATTGACGGTGAATATTGTTGAAACAATAATTACCGATAGTAAACTGATTTTTTTCATTGGCAAATGGTTTAAATTATTATAAATCAAATTTATATTATGATTTTATTGAGATTAAATGAACTCAATATTATTTTTCGCCGTTATTTTTTCGCAATAATGGCATTGCAATTTTAATTCATTTTTTGATATAACGTTAAACCGGGTTTCAATTTTTTGATGATTAGTGATGCAGTTGGGATTAAAGCATTTCACAAATTTGACAACTTCTGAAGGTATTTCCACCTGTTTTTTTTCAACAACCTTAAAATCCTTAATGATAATCAGGGTAGCGGAAGGCGCTGCCAGAGCAATTTTATTGATTTCTTCGCTTTTAAAAAATTTATTACTGACTTTAATAATTCCTTTTCGTCCATATTTCTTGCTTTCGAGGTTGGTGCCGTAAAGTACCATGTCGTCGTAATTTTCCAATCCTAAGATTCTAACGACCTGAAATAAATTTTGTGCGGGTATGTGGTCGATTACGGTTCCGTTTTCGATAGCCGTAACTTTTAATTCTCTAAGTTCTTTTTCCATTGTAATTATTATTGATAAAATATAAAATTGAATTGATTTAAACTCCCAGAATTGAAGCCATCAGGGCTTCGCGGACATATACCCCGTTGAGGGCTTGTTCAAAATAGTAGGCTTTGGGGTTTGAATCCACATCTTCATTGATTTCGTTAACTCTTGGCAACGGGTGTAAAATTTTAAGATTGGGTTTTGAATTGGCGAGCATTTTATTTTTTAGGATGTATGAATTTTTAACCTTTTCATATTCCATCGGGTCGCTGAAACGTTCACGCTGGATACGTGTCATATAAATAATATCGGCGGTAGGGATTACGTCTTCCAACTCTGTATATTGATGATATTCCAGGTTATTGCTCTTGATAGAATCTTTAACTACGCTTGGAAGCTTTAATTCAACGGGGGAAACCAGGTGAAAGGTCGCATTAAAATTGCACATAGCCATGACCAATGAATGTACGGTGCGTCCATATTTGAGATCGCCTACAAAAGCAATATTCAAGTTGTTGAGCGTGCCCTGGGTTTTGCGGATGGAATATAAATCGAGCAGGCACTGGGTCGGGTGCTGGTTTGCGCCGTCACCGGCATTAATAATGGGTACTTTGGAAACTTCCGAGGCAAAACGGGCAGCGCCTTCCCGCGGATGCCGCATAACGATTAAATCGGAATAATTGCCTACCGTTAAAATGGTGTCGCGCAGCGATTCACCTTTCTGAGTGCTGGAAGATGAGGAATCGGAAAATCCGATAACGCGTCCTCCCAAGCGGTTAACCGCGCTTTCAAAACTAAGACGTGTTCGTGTGGAGGGTTCAAAAAACAAGGTTGCAACCACATATCCTTCCAGTATTTTTTGAGTAGGTCTTTTTTCAAATTCTTCAGCCCGGTCGAGAATTTGAATGTATTCATCCTTGCTGAAATCATTGATTGAGACAAGACTTTTATTTTTCATATAGGTATTTATTTTTAAAAAAGATGCTATAAAAGTAATAAAAAAACAAAAAAAAAGCGACTGAAACAGTCGCCTTTTTAAAAATTATTTTACCAAGTGGTATTTTTTAACGAAATCGTCAATGATGTCGCTCAAATCGGGTTTGCCGATTTCCTGCAAATCGTAACCAACTTTTACCGTCGGTTTTGTGATTTTAATGATCCGGTTAAGATCAATAGGAGTGGCAATCACCACAGCGTCGCATGGAGTGTTAGCGATGGTTTTTTCCAGGTCATGGACTTGTTGGTCGCCATATCCCATAGCAGGTAATAAAGTTCCGATATTTGGGTAAATCCGGAATGTTTCGGCAAGTTTACCAATAACGAATGGACGTGGGTCAACCAATTCGGCAGCACCGAATTTTTTAGCAGCCACTGTTCCGGCTCCGATTTTCATTTCGCCGTGAGTCAGTGTTGGGCCGTCTTCAACAACCAGCACTTTTTTACCACGGATTAATTCAGGTTTATCAACGGTAACTGGAGATGCGCCATCAATAACCAAAGCTTTGGGATTAATTTTTGCAATGTTGTCCCTTACGATTTGGATATTTCCATTATCGGCAGTATCAATTTTATTTATAACGATAGCATCGGCAATACGAGCCATTACTTCGCCGGGATAGTAAGATACTTCGGCTCCCGGACGATGAGGATCGGCAACACAAATGGTTAAATCGGGTTTGTAGAAGGGAAAGTCATTATTTCCACCATCCCATAATACTACGTCGCAACCATCGGGATCGTTTTCGGCTGCGCGGAGAATAGCTTCATAATCAACACCTGCATAAATAACATTGCCACGAACAACATGGGGTTCATATTCTTCCATTTCTTCGATGGTGCATTTGTGTTTTTTGAGATCGGCAACGGTAGCAAAACGTTGTACTTTTTGTTCGTTTAAATCGCCATAAGGCATAGGGTGACGTACAGCAACAACTTTCAGGCCTTTAGCCATCAATAGTTCGATGATACGACGTGAGGTTTGGCTTTTTCCGCAGCCTGTACGGGTAGCTCCTACAGCAATAACCGGTTTGGTACTTTTTACCATGGTTTCGCCAGGTCCTAACAGCATGAAATTAGCTCCAGCAGCATTTACCATAGCGCTAATATTCATCAAGCGTTGATAAGGAACGTCGCTGTATGAAAACACACAATCTTTTACATCATGTTCCTTTATCATTTTTACAAGGTCATCCTGAGAAACGATAGGAATTCCCTTCGGGTATAAATCGGCTCCGGCTAATTCTTTTGGATAAGCCCTTCCGTCAATGTCAGGAATTTGAGCAGCAGTAAAAGCAACAACATTATAAGCGGCATTGCCTCTGAAAAAAGTATTGAAATTGTGGAAATCCCTTCCAGCAGCTCCAATGATGATCACATTTCTTTTATTCATAAAAGTGTCCTCTTTTTAAGTTTGTTAAATATATTGTGATTGTATTAATCTTTTGCAAAGATACTGGTTTAAGTATCTCCAACAAGTTTAAAAAATTTATTTTTTTTTATTTATGAAAAAATTAAATGCTGAATTCTAATAAACAGTTTGTTATTTAATTATCTTGATTTGCTTAAAATTTGGTTAAATGTTTTTTCTAATTTCTCGCCGGGAGCCGGAGCCGGAAACTGCAGAAAATTTCCTTCAGGATCGATCAAAATATAAAGCGGAAAAGAGTTGATCCCATATTTTTCGGGCAATTCACCTTGGGTGTCATCAAAAAGAAAAGTCCAATTCCAGGTTTTTTTTTTCAAAAAATCCGATAATATTTCCATGGAATTATCTTCGGAAATCGTAACAAAGCAGATGCTGCCGTTGATTTTTGCAGATATTTTTTGAAGAGTATCCAATTCTTCGGCGCATGGCCGGCACCAGCTTGTGTAAAAACTCAGGTACACATATTTTCCGCGAAAATCATCGAGTGAAAATGTCTTATTTTTTATATCATTGAGCCTGAAATCAGGCGCTGGCTGGCCGGTTTCGAAGCGTTGCAGTTCAAAAATCAGGTTCTGGGCAACAAGCCGGTGTTCAGGGAATCTGCTTGTGTTTTCTATATCGGTAAGTATCTTTAAAACAGCTTTTTTATTAAAATTATCGGATTGATATAGGCTTCGGATATTTTTTAATAAAACGAATTCACGGAGCGTTTCGTTTTGCAGCAAACTATCTTTTCCGAGGCTATCCATCAGCGCCGGAAGACTTTGCAGATTGTTGATGGTGTAGTCCAAATCGCTGAGACTGATGTTCTGAGATTGAGACAGAAGGTATTCCTGAAAGAAATCATTAAAAAAATTCATGTATGCCGGATGGTTGTACAAAACGGGTGAATTCTGAATGTATTTTCTGGCAATTTCTGCCTTTCCCATGAGCCCGAAAATTTCCCTGATAGTAACTGCATTATACTGAATGTATTCTGTAAAGAATTTATTATTAATGGACTGGAAATGATTTAACAGTTCTTCAAGAAAAGGTTCAACGTTGGATTTATTGCGTTTGGGGTTGATCGGATCCAGGTTATGTTCCAGAAAATCATCGAGTAAAGAATCAGCTTTTCCGATCAGGGAATTTAATCCGGAGGAATCGGAATCGGTAAGGGTAAAACCTAAATTTTGCGGTAAGAGATAGGGATTAAAATTGGGATAATTTGAAGGCCTTTTTACAGGATGGAATTTTATTTGATATGCATGTCCGGGTTTAAGGTAAAGTTCGGCTTTGGATAATCCGATAGATAACCAGGCGGGAATGGTAGCCGCCAGATTGAATTGTAGTTTAAATTGTCCTAAAGAATCAATTTGGCTAATTGTCAGCGTAGTATCACGATATGAAATTTGATCGCTCCAGGTTTTCATCCGGATTATTTTTCCGGCGGCATCGGATGCCGTTCCGGTAATGGATGTGTTTTGGGCATGGATAAAAGTTGAGATCAGTAATAAAAAGAAGATATACAACGGTTTATAAAACATACTATAATTTTTCAATAGCCAGCCCGATGAGTTCCGCCTTGGTAAGCGATTTAAATTGTTCCTTCCGGATTTTTTTATTTGCCGTTGGTTGCAATGCTTTACAAACGAATTCGGCAATATCTTCCACCTTGGCTTCCGAACCTTTCGCCAGCGTTTTTTTACAAAGCGGACAAGCTGTAACGATTGTATCGGGATGAAATTTCTGAAGTTCATCGAGCACGTCTTTTTGGATTGCATTTCGTTGCTTCGAATTAATTTGAACATTTCCAAGACTTCCGCCGCAGCAGAGTGCATCGGCTTTTTCGTGCTCGGTGGACATCAACCCGGCAATGGATTTGATGATCTGGCGAGGTTCTTCATAGATTCCGCTTCCGCGTCCCAGTTCGCAGGGGTCGTGGTATACCACAGTTTTTTCAGAAGGCTTCAGGCTGATTTTATTTTCATTCATCAATTGCCAAAGATATTGAGTATGATGAAGCACCTGTATATTAAGATTATAATCTTCTTTGAATACTTTATAGCAAATAGGGCAGGAGGTAACCAGGGTTTTTGCTCCGGATTTTTGAATCAGGGTTTTGTTATAATCCATAAGTTGCTGAGCCGCGTCTATTTTTCCGGCCATCATTTGTGGACGTCCGCAACAAACTGTTCCATCGGCATCTAAGAACGAATATTTTACGCCGGTAACATCAAGAATTTCTGTCATGGCTTTTTTGATGGAAGGTGTGAGATGAGTCATGCAACCGGCAAAGTAAACCACATCAACGATTGGTGGCTGATTTGGAGTCAAATAGCTATACGAATTTGGGGTAAGCGTCTGAATATCTTTTCGCTTTGCAATTCGTATTGCATTTAGATTAATACCTACCGGACAAATTTCCTGGCATCGGCCACAAAGCAGGCAATCGAAGGCAACATCTTGTTTTACTTCATTTTGACGAACGGAACGAAGAAAATAAATGGATTGAGTGTCGTGGATGCAGGCTGATGTATTCAACTGGCAGGTATCAATGCAAATTCCGCAACGGGGGCAGGAATTAACTTCTATTTCTGAAAAGCTGTTGAAATTCTTTTCGGTTTTTATGCCAAAGTTTCGCAGGAAAATGAGCAATACTTCGGTGGGAATGTGCATGTAGCGCGAATAGGGGAGGGTAACGAAAAATGCGCCCAACGCAATAGAATAAGCCCACCAGGCAGGGTAGGCAAGATATTCAACCGGCAGGAAACAGGAAAAAACCCATCCTAAGGAATTGGTCAGAAAACCACCGCCGAGATAATAACCGGCCGTAAAGCTTTCGGCAAGCAGACGAAGCGGAAAAATGAACCAGAGGGCGGTGAGCGCAAAACGGTCGAACTCGGTTTGTTTGGTTTTGCGCTGGTAGCCAAACCATTTGGAATGCTGACGTTTAATAAATGCGAGAACAAGTCCCGAAAGGATAAGCAAAAGCATCAGATCCATCGAAAAACGGAAAAAGCCGGGTACGGTATATATCTCAAAAGGCAATACTTTTCTATCGTGGACAAAAAATTTCAGGAAGATGGGATAATATGGCGGATTGACGTGCCTTCCGCTGTACACCCTTGATTCGATGTTGCCAATAACGATGAGCATAAACCACCCGAAGGCAAAGCTCATGTGCATCCATCCCGAAAGAGCATTCTGTTTGAACATTTTCCGGTGAAGCAGGCTTTCAAAGAAAATTTCCCTGATGGATAAAAAGAATTTCCGGCTGAAGATGCCGTTGCGTATTTTCAGTATGTCGGCTTTGGGCAAGGCATTTATCCACCGGCTATATTTTATTCCCAGCACGACTAATAAAAATATCAGTCCCAAGAAAAACGGAAGTACAAATAAATCGAAGGTCATAACTTTAGTTCATCTATTGCACAATTAATCGTTAAAATCAGGTTGCGGGTATTTACTCCGCGGGGACAAACCAGAAGGCATTTGCCGCAAAACATACATTTCTGAATTTTGGTTTTAACTTCCGAAATCTCACCCCTTTTGATCATCAAATGAAGCTTGCGGAAGTTGAAATCGGTAAAATTGCCGGCGCTACAGGTTGCGGTACAGCTTCCGCAGCCAATGCACAGATTGTATGACGGTTCGCGGCTAAGAATGAAATGCGACATCCGGTGGTCGTTGGCATCGTAATCAATCTGGCGGTCGGTATTTATGGTATAACCAAAATCAATCATGCGCTTTTATTTTAAATAGTTAGCCACTTGTGTAGCCGCAGCACGGGCATCGGCTATGGAATCCTGAATGCTTTTGGGCCCTGTACATGAACCGGTTACAAATACGCCCTGAATATCAGTAAGATTGGTTGAAGTATGTTCGTCTTTCGGGGTGATGAATCCGTCGTCGCCAAACGGCAGACCAAGCATTTTCCCGATGGCTTTTGTTCCGCCGGACGGGACGAATCCGGCAAGGAGTATCAATAAATCTACTTTCATTTTCAGCGGTTTGCCGGCAAGGGTATCTTCTACTTTTAATAGAATGCTTCCGTCGGCATTTTCGTTGGCTTCCGAAAGCCGTCCGCGGATAAAGTTTACTCCCCATTTTTCCTGCGATTCTTTGTAAAGTTCTTCAAAATGACGCCCGAACATCCGCAGATCCATATAAAAACAAAAAACTTCCGTTTCCGGCAGCATTTCGCGGATTTCAATAGCCTGTTTTACGCCGGTAACGCAGCAAACTTTTGAGCAATAATTATTTCCGGATTTTTCGTCACGCGAGCCGACACAATGAATGATTCCTATGCGTTTGGGGACGGCTCCGCCGTGGGTCAGGATTTTCTTGCCTTCGGAAAATCGTTTTTCCAGATCGGCAGAGGTAATTACATTTTCGTAAATGCCATAACCGTATTCTTCTTTTCTGTGAGCATCAAACAAATCGAAGCCGGTAGCAACAACAATGGCATCGGCAACGACAAGTTTTCCGTTGCGGAGCAGAATACGAAAATCGTTTATATTTTTTTCAATTTCAATAATATCGGCATCGTTAATCGTTTTCACCTTTCCTTCCATCCGCAGTTCGGAAAAAGTAAGCACTTCCTTTGCCGGCCGGCGATTTGGAAACAACTGGTACCAATCTTGTACGTGTCCACCCGTAGAATGGCTTTTTTCGAGCAAAGTGGCATGATAACCAAGCTCGGCTAACGTTATTGAAGCTTCCATTCCGGCGATTCCGCCTCCGATAATTACTACTTTTTTATTCATTGGTAATCATTATTGTGTGTTTAACATGGACGGTTTGATGGGTATGCCGATATCTTCCCCGTTTTTTCCAAGGTATTTTTTAAAAGGATCGTATGGAATGCCTATTTTATTGAGCAAAGGCTCGGTAGGCACCTGGTGAAGCTGTAACCCCAGATCCCAGGGATCGAAGCCGAGAATCAAACCGGCGACTTCTTCGTAGGTAAATACCGGAATTCCGTGGCCATCCTCGCCATACGTTTTACCTTCCATTTCGCTGATTACGTATTGCCAGCGGTCGAGAAACATGGGACAACCCGGGCAATTGGTGATAATCATGTCGGGTTTGTAGGGAGCCATGGATTCAAATTTCTTTTTTGAACAAGCCACCGAAAAACCGCGGTTAGCTTTTACCAGATATTGCCTGAATCCGAAACCGCAGCAATGACGGCGTTCGGGATAGTCTATCACTTCGCCTCCCCAATCTTCCACCATGCCAGTGAGTACGTAAGGATATTCCGCTCCGCCCACGCCTTTGCTCGGAAACATTTTGGCATAGTGGCAACCGATATGTTCCACAACTTTCAGCGGTTCTCCGGTTGTTTTATTGATGAGACGGTATTTACCTTTGGCGGCTATTTGTTTGCGGAATTTATAAATGATATCGCTGGCATGAGCCAGGTTTTTAGGAACTTCGAATTCACGTCCCGTGGCTTTTTTCAGATATTCTCTTACCTTTTTTTCTTCTTCCGGAAAATGTTTCCAGGTTTCCATCACTTCGGTATATAAGCCAAAAGAAGTGATGCAGGAAGGAACTAAGTTTTGATATCCGGCTTCAGTCATCAGTGCAAACTGGCGGGCGACCACCGTCATGGTGGTATCGAAGGGCACAATATCAGAATGATAACCGATGCCGGTACAGGTAGTATGTGCCGGATTTTCATACACGTCCTTTCCGAGCACTTCTTTCATAATTTTCAGAAAAGCCCATTCCGAACCGGGGAAAAAGGTTTGCCGGATACAACTACGGACGTAAAAAAACTTGTCCTCTGCAATTTCTTTCTGATAATCCTTCCAGATTAGCCGTTTACCTTCTACCTTCATTTTTTGTTGTGTCTGTTGTTGTTAGTCGTATAAATGTTCAGGAAATATTCGCTATCCGTTCCGCTGTCCAATTCAAGGCCTAATTCCTTCGCTTTTTTACTCGAAAATTCTTCGATGGTTTCAAAACGTTTATTTCCTCCGGTGATTTCAAAAATTCTGGCTAATTCGTCCAGCGCTTCTTCGGGGATTTTACGGAGAGCGCCGGGACCATCGCCTTTATAGTTAGCGCCAAGGCGGTTATAAATTTCGGGAAGATGTTGCTGGCTCCATTCCCACATCGGACCCTGTTCGGGATGAAGTTTAGCTGCAACCAATTCCGGAGAAACACAATATCCGGTTTTTAGGATGGATTTTCCTATGGTGCGTTTGAGAGCCAATTGTTGCCTGCCTTTTTCGGATTCTACAAAATATCCCAGTTCCTGCGAAAGGGAACGCAGGGCGCAGATGATGAGTCCCGGAACATTTCCCCGGGGACAACGCGTTTTGCACGACATACATTCGCCGCAATACCAAATGGTTTCGCTTTTGAGCAGGGCTTCTATTTTTTCTTCGTTCCGGGTTTGGACAATATCAACGATTTGTCGCGGGTCGTAGTCGTAAAATTCGGCGGCAGGGCATATCGCCGTGCATGTGCCGCAATTAATACAGGCTTTCAACCCTTCCCTAAACCGGACGTCTTCCTGCAACTTGTCGAATAGTTTATTCATTTTATTTATAAAAGCGTATAACGAATAATTTCAATGATTTATTTCCATTCCTTCGGGAATGAACGGACGAATATCGCCTCCGTAGCCATAGATTTCGCGAACGATGGACGAATTTAATGCGGTATATTCAGGATTGCAAAGCAGGAAAATGGTTTCGATGCCGGGATCAATATTTTTATTGATTGTGCCAATGCTCCGTTCAAATTCAAAATCGGCAGCCGTTCGCAATCCGCGTAAAATGTAATTTGCATTCACCAATTTGCAAAAATTGACCGTTAAACCTTTAAAGCTTTGCACACTTACCGTCGGATAACTGCTGAAAACGCGTTCAATCCAGCGGATTCTCTGTTCAAGCGTAAAGTAGTTTTTTTTATCCGCATTTTGCCCGATAGCTACAATAATCTCGTCGAACAAAGGGATAGCACGGAGAATTATAGATTCGTGCCCTCGTGTGATGGGATCGAACGATCCGGGAAAAACGGCAATTTTCTTCATTAAAAATAATTTCAGCAAAAATAACAAAAGTAAAATTAAATCGGCTAATTCAAAATCAGATAAAGATAAGTTTTAAACGCCGATAAATTTTGCCAGTTAGTATTTTTAACTATTTTTGTGAATTGTGTTTTTTTAACCTAAAAATTTTAATCAATTTAAATCCAGTAATATTATGTTTAAAGGACATCCTAAAGGGCTTTATGTTTTGTTTTTTTCCAACATGGGCGAACGCTTTGGTTATTACACCATGTTGGCAATCTTCACTTTGTTTTTACAGGATCATTTTGGCTGGGACGAAACCCGTGCCGCCGGTTTGTATGGTATTTTTCTTGCCGCTATTTATTTTGCACCCATGCTTGGTGGAATTATTGCCGATGCCTGGTTGGGCTATGGCAAAACGGTAACCATAGGTATAATTACCATGGGCGCGGGTTATGCGTTGCTTTCGCAAACGGGCGCCGACCCTACCAGTATGTATGTTGCCCTGGCAATTATTGCTCTTGGCGTTGGATTTTTCAAAGGGAACCTGGTTGTAATTGTTGGTAACCTGTATGAAAATTCGAAAATAGGGCATTTGCGGGATTCCGCCTTCAACATTTTTTATATGGGTATAAACATTGGCGCGATGTTCGCTCCCCATGTTGCCCGTTATCTTAAAAATTTGATGATGAGTCATGAAGGCTTCACCTATAATTCGGCTATTCCCAAGATTGCCAATGATGTGATTGCAGGAAACCCGGTTACCAGCGGAAACCTTCAGAAAATACAACAGATGGCCGGAACCACCGACATGGCTTCGCTTACCAGTTTTGCCCACAATTACCTCAATGCATTGGCTCACGGTTACAACTGGGGCTTTGCTGCCGCCAGTATTTCCATGCTCATCTCTATTGTGATTTTCATCGCATTCAAAAAATATTACAAGGAAGCCGATTACATGCAGAAGGATAAAATAAAGACCGGATCGGACGTGGAATTGACTCCCAAACAAACCCGCGACCGTATTCTCGCTTTGCTTCTCGTTTTTGTAATTGTGATTTTCTTCTGGATGGCTTTCCATCAGAATGGTTCTACGCTGACTTTTTTTGCGAAGAATTATACCAACCTGAGTGCAAGCAAATTTACCTTCCTTCTTTTCAATATCCCAAGTTTATTGGCCATTTTTGCGGTAATTCTCGGAACCGTTGCCATTTTCAATAAGGCAAGCAAGGCAAAGTTTAAAGCCCTTGGAGCCGGTTTTGTAGTGGCAGGTGCGGCTTACCTCGCGTATATGCTTAAAGTTACCAGTGGCGATAAAATTGCCCCGGAACTTTTCCAGTCCTTTAACCCGATGTTTGTCGTATTTCTAACACCGGTTGTCGTTGGATTTTTTGCCTGGTTACACAACAAACACACCGAACCTTCCGCACCAAGCAAAATTGGTATCGGAATGGTAATAACCGCTATCGGTTTTGCCATTATGATGTACGCTTCCTATACATTGCCCAGCGTGAAAGAGCTTGGCGGGAATGCGATTGATCAAGCTCAGGCTGTAAGTCCATACTGGTTGATTTCTACCTATTTTACCCTTACCGTTGCCGAATTATTTCTTAGCCCTATGGGTTTATCATTCGTTGCTAAAGTAGCACCTCCCAAGCTAAGAGGAACCATGCAGGCCGGCTGGCTCAGCGCTACGGCTATCGGCAACTATTTAGCCGGTTTTATCGGACGTTTTTATAAAAGCTGGGAACTCTGGCAGTTCTTTTTGTTATTGGTTGTTGTAGCTGCACTTTCGGCTATCATCATGTTTTCGATAATGCACATCATCAAAAGAGCGGCTACTTCGTAAATTATATTTTTTAATGGGCAGAATCGAACGGTTTTGCCCATTATTTTTGTAAAAAAATTAAAGCAAAATGAATTTTTCCTGGGGTCATAACCGTCGTTTCAATTCGTACTCCGAATATTTCAAGTTAAAATTCGGGAGTCGTATCCAAAAGGTTGCTGTGGATGCCGGGTTTAGCTGCCCCAACCGCGACGGAACGCTGGGCGTTGGCGGATGCACCTATTGCAATAATCAGGCGTTTAATCCTTCGTATTGCCTGCCCGAAAAGCCCATTCGTCAGCAAATTGATGAAGGTATTGAGTTTCACCTGAAACGTTACCGTCGTGCCAAGCAATACCTCGCTTATTTCCAGCCCTATTCCAATACCCATGCCCCGCTCGAAAGGCTTAAAGAAATTTATGATGAAGCCATTCGTCATCCGCTGGTTTGCGGATTGGTGATCGGAACGCGACCGGATTGCGTGGATGAGGAAAAGTTGGATTATTTTAAAAAACTCTCCGAATCGCATTATGTAATCATCGAATACGGGGTGGAATCGTGCAACGATCAAACCCTGCTGGCCATAAACCGCCTGCATACTTTCGACCAGTCGAAGCAAGCCATCCAACTGACCGCTTCCAAGGGAATAATGACGGGCGCTCATTTTATTTTCGGTTTACCCGGCGAAACCCGTGAGGAAATGCTTAACGAAGCATCCGTTATTTCGGCATTGCCGCTGACCACCGTAAAATTCCACCAGCTTCAGATCGTAAAAAATACCCCGATGGCGAAGCAATACCTGGATGATCCCGGAGGCTTTCAATTTTTTACCCTTGACGAATACGTTGATTTTATCGTTGATTTTCTCGAAAAACTCAATCCTGCCTTTGTGGTGGAGCGTTTTGCCGGAGAAGTGCCTCCCCGTTTTCTTGCCGGACCGGGCTGGGGATTGATACGCAACGATCAAATCGTACACCGGATTGAACAACGCCTTGAAGAACGGAATACCTGGCAGGGCAAAAATTTCGGATAATCAGTTTTTATGATATAGTTTGACACTGGGCTATACTGATTCCTTTCACAGTTTTAGATTCCTCCCTTCGGTCGGAATGACAGTCATCCTAAAAAAAACAGGATGGATAGTGGGCGGCTTCACCGCCCACTATCCATCCATTACCACCATCTTGTGAGCCGTCATTCCGACCGAAGGGAGGAACCCGTTTCACCATCGCCAGTCGCTGAGCCATCATTCCGAATGCAGTGAGGAAACTGCTACACCATCGCCAGTCGCTCGATTATTATAAACACTAAATCCTCGTTTTAATATTTGCAAAATGGCAAAAGCTTTCCCGTCGATTCGTTTTAACATTTACAAAATGGCAAAAGCTTTCCCGTCGATTCGTTTTAACATTTGCAAAATGGCAAAAGCTTTCCCGGCGATTCGTTTTAACATTTGTAAAATGGCAACAGCTTTCCCGGAGATTCGTTTTAACATTTGCAAAATGGCAAAAGCTTTCCCGGCGATTCGTTTTAACATTTGTAAAATGGCAAAAGCTTTCCCGGCGATTCGTTTTAAGATTTGCAAAATGGCAAAAGCTTTCCCGGAGATTCGTTTTAAGATTTGTAAAATGGCAAAAGCCTGTTTGGCTCCTCGTTTGGACTAAACAGATTCCTCCCTTCGGTCGGAATGACTGTCCACAAGATGGTGGTAATGGTGGGAGTGTGGGCGGCGAAGCCGCCCACACACCCACCCCCCATTTCTTCAAGGACGACCGTCATTCCGACCGAAGGGAGGAATCTCTAACAGTGTGCCTCGTCCTGAAAAAGTTGCCAATATTTAATAAATCCTTTATGGAGTTGCCTATTTTTCTATTTTTATCGAAAAATTTCAGGAGAAGACACGGTAAAATCAATGAAGAGGAAGGGTAAAACGAAAAGTGCTTCCTTTACCTTCTTCGCTTTCCGCCCATATCTGTCCGCCGTGTTTTTCCACAAATTCGCGGCAAAGGATGAGCCCCAAGCCGGTTCCTTGTTCTTTTTCGGTACCGGGAGTACTATATTTGCTGTCGATCCTGAAAAGTTGTCCGATATTTTGTTTGGGGATGCCGATGCCATTGTCCTTCACCAAAAATTCGATGTTGCCGTTACGTTGGCGACAGTCTATAATGATGCTACCGTTACGGGGAGTATATTTAATAGCATTGGCAAGCAGGTTGCGCAAAATGGTATTCAGCATGTTTTTATCGGCATAAACCAGGCAAGGCTCTTGAATATTATTGATAATTTGGATGTTTTTCTTGCCGGCAATGCTGCGGGCAATGGCAAGAGTATTGCTGATGCTTTGGGATAAAGCAAACGTTTCGGGACGAAAATCAATTTTACCGGTTTGAGAACGTGCCCAAACGAGGAGATTTTCGAGCAAATCGTATGCCTGGCGCGAAGACTTCTTTATCGTATTCAGGCTGTCCTCAATTTCCTTTTCGCTATACTCGCGATAGTTTTCCGTCAGCAATTCCGAAAACCCGATGATGGAATTAAACGGGCTTTTCAGATCGTGGGCAATGATGGAGAAAAATTTATCTTTGGTGGCATTGCTTTCCTTTAGTTCTTCGGAATATTTCTGTAATTGCAACTCCGATTGCTTGCGTTCGGTGATATCGGTAAAGGAAGCAATGATTTTATGATGACTTTCAATCATTGCCACCGACATCAGCCCGTGTTTGATTTCTCCATTTCTATGATAAAACCTGAATTCATATTTATCGGGAGCTTCATTAGGATTAGTAAGCCGTATCCGGTTATATTCCATCAGTCGTTCAAGGTCTCCCGAAGGGATTTGCCGGGTCCAGCTCATTCCTATCACTTCCTTGCGGGTGTAGCCGCCCATCTGGCAATAAGCATCGTTGACCATCGAAATGGTGGTATCCGGCTCAATAATGGCAAGAGCCGAAGAATTATTTTCGAAGATGGCACGGAATTTTTCTCCGCTTTCGCGTAATGCTTTTTCGGCAAGAATACGTTTTTCTTCCTCTTTGTCGGCATTCCGGAAAATGATTCGGGTAACATTAATAATGACAATGCTGATTAAAATGACCAGGATGATGGTAAGCAGAGCCAAAAGCAGAGCCGGATTGATATGGAAATAATTGGTGAGAAAATGTTGAAGAAAGCTGTCGAACATAATTCCTGTTACGATGAGTGGCAGAATGGTTCGCAGTACTCTGGCACTTGCCGTATTCCCGCTGAAATGACGCAGGACAAACGTCCGGCTTCCCGATATGGCAATCAGTCCGCATCCCAGAAACAGAAAACAAAAAGCGGTGGGCGCTGCCATAGGTATTAGGTTGCCTGAATATAAAAAAGGGGTTCCAAAAATATATCCTAATCCTGCCAGGAATCCGGCAAAAGCAATAATCAATCCCAAAGTGCCAACCACACTCAGCGATAAAATTTTGTTTTTGCCAAATAGTTTAATCAACATTGCCGTATTGCTGATAAAGAATAACAGTCCCGTATAAGGCGACATTCGGTTGATGGGAAAATTGTCTATTTTTCCCTGAACAGGAAATAAAAGATGATCAATGAAAAGATTGGCATGAAAGAAAACGCTGGCGAATTGTAAAAAGCCATAAAAAGCCATAATTATAATAATCACGGTAATAACAATCCCGGTTGTTTTTTGACATGAGTTGCAAATTCCTAAACATAAAATAGAGCCCAGCAGAATAAAACAAATGGCGGAAGCAAAGGACGTGGGAATATAACCATCACTAATTCCGGCCAGCGCCAGATTTCCGCTTATCCAGCCGGCCAGCGCCACCAAGCCTGTCAGTAGCACTATGGCGCCCGATAGTAATACGATGTTTCGCAGATCGGTAATTTTTGCAAATTTCTTTTTTCCTGACATAGCAAATTCTGGTTTTATAAATATTTATTCAACATTTTCATCAGAAGATTCCTATCCATAGGTTTGGGGACAAAATCGTTGCATCCGGCTTCGATGCACTGAACCTTGTCGTTAGCAAAAACATAAGCCGTAAAAGCGATTACCGGCAAATCTTTATTGAATTTCCGTATCTCACGGGTAGCCTCATATCCGTTCATCACCGGCATTTGAATATCCATCAAAACCAAATCCACCGCCGGATTGTTTTTGCAGATTTCGAGAGCTTCCTTGCCATCGCTGGCAAAAAGCAGGGAGGCTTGTGTTTTTTTCAGATATACCTTAACTAAATCCAGATTAACTGAAACATCGTCCGCTACCAAAATGGTTTTGCCACTAAAATCGAAATCGGTGCCAATCCGGTTGTTTTCATGGTTTGCCCCATTTCGGGTAATGAAAGGAGAGTAGGGAATAGTAAAATAGAAAGTCGAGCCTTCTCCTTCTTTCGAGCTAAGCCATATTTTACCACCCATCAATTCGATCAGCGCTTTGGAAATGGATAACCCTAAACCTGTACCTCCAAACTGCCGGGTATGGGTTTCTTCTTCTTGCCTAAAACGTTCAAAGATGATGGATTGTTTATCTTTGGCTATTCCTTTTCCTGTATCGCTAACAAAAAATTGCAGGTTGTTTTCCGAAAGAGAATAACCAAAACGGATAAATCCGCTTTTAGTGAATTTAAGGCTATTGCTTATCAGATTGAACAGAATTTGCCGTAAGCGAATATTATCAGAGATAATTTGACTTTGTGTATCCTGTAAAGTCTTGTCGAGTTGCAGGACGATTTCCGTTTTCCCTTTCTGAACAATCTCGTTTTGATACGTAATGAATAATTCGTCGAGCAGATGGTTCAGGTTGAAATTTACATTAGTTATTTTAAGCTGATTGCTGTCGATTTTTGAAATGTCAATGATGTCGTTGATGATGGAGAGAAGGTGTTGTCCATTAGTTTTGATAATATTAATAAAACGATGTTTTTCGTCGGGCGGGACAGAAGCGTCGTCCAATAATTCGGCAAAACCGAGGATTCCATTCATGGGCGTGCGTATTTCGTGCGACATGTTGGCAAGAAAAGCCGATTTTAGACGATCGCTTTCTTCGGCTTTTGCGAGGGCGTTCCTCATCTCCTGTGTGGCTTTTGTACGTTGGATGGAAATACTGATCTGGTACGAAACCAATTCAAGCATTTCAAAGTCTTTTTCATCATAAGCATTAGGATCGTTATAGCTTTGCACTACCAATGCGCCAATAACTTTTCCTTCAGCTTTCAGGGGAACTCCCAGCCACACTTCAGCTTTAGAACCTATAAGGTCAATTTCGCCGGCACTAATCAGTTGTTCTATTTGTTTTTTTAGAACAAGCATGGGTTTATCCTGTTTGATTACATAACCCGTCAACGACCGGTGAGCCGGCCATGAACTTGTCATATCCGTTTCGTCGTATGAGTAAGGCGATGAAAGCATGCCTGTGGTTTCATCGTAAAAAGCCACATAGAAGTTGGTTGTATCGAGTAGCGTTCCGAGTTGCTGTCGGATGATTCCGATTAATTTCTGCATATCGGTGGTAGTAATGGCGGCGCTGGAAATATTGAGTAGTACTTTCTGCAATTGTTCGGCTCTAATGCGTTCATTAATATCTTCCACTGTACCTTCATAATACAAAGGAACGCCGTTTTTATCTCTGATTAACCGGGCGCTTTCGCGAACGAAAAGGGTGGAACCATCGTTACGTTTCCAGGCATATTCGAGCCCTTTTACGAAGCCCTGCCGTTCAATTATTTCCTGAAAACCGCTACGCTGGTATTTCGATTGATATCCTTCCTGGTTAAGATTGCGTTGGGCGAGGCTTTCAAAGGAGTCGAAGCCAAGCATGTGTACCAAGGTGGGATTGGCAAGAAGGATTTGACCGTCGGGTGTGGTGCGATACAACCCAACCGTAGCGTTTTCGTAAAGGCTGCGGAAGCGTTCCTCGCTTTCAATCAGGGCTTTTTCTGTTTTTTTTCGTTCGGTAATGTCGTGGCCGATGCCGACCAATCCAATGATATTGCCAAGTTCGTCGTGCAGTGGTATTTTAGAGGTAATAAGCCATCGTTGAACGCCTTTGGAGTCATAAAAATCTTCTTCGTGATTAATTATCGGGTTGCCGGTTTGCAGGATGCTCATGTCGTCGGTATATCCCCGAATCCCGACTTCATTGCCAAAGATTTCCATATCGGTTTTTCCAATGAGATCTGCTTCGGAAGAGTAACCGGTTAGTTCCATATCGGCGCGGTTGGCAACAATTTTGCGGGCTTCCTTATCTTTTACATAAATGGTATCCGGCAGGTTATCAATAAGCGTACGAAGCAGGATGCGTTCGCGTCTTACGTCTTCCTCCGCCCGCTTCCGTTCGGTGATGTCGCGCATTATTTCTATAGCCCCAATGATATTCCTTTTATAGTCGTATAGAGGCGATACCTTTCCATAAATATAAGCTCCCTTGCCGTTATATAAGGCATTGCAAAACATTTCGGCTGTTATTGAGTCTCCCTCCTGTTTTATATTTTGATAATTTTCAGTAAATAAATCTTTATTTTTTTCCCATATAAAATCCATAAGTTGTGAACGTCTGTCCCCATAAAAAGGGATAGTATATTCATAGTTGCCCTTGCCAATAATATCCTCGGCTTTTATTCCGGTTATTTTTTCTATAGCTTTGTTCCAAATAGTTACTTTTTTATTTATATCAATAGCCAAAGTTGGTTCTGGAAGAAAATCAATGATGTCGTTGAGTGTGCGTTCTGATTTTAAAAGAGCTTCTTCTGCCTGTTTTCGTTCGGTGATGTCGGTGATGAATCCTTCGAGATAAAGTAATTGGTTATCCCGGAAAATTCCCCGTCCGCGTTCCCATACATTTCTGATGGTGCCGTTTTTAATAATAATCCGGTATTCATCTTCAAAAGACTGATGGTTTTTCAAAACTTCCTGCCATTCAATACATATTTTATTTCTATCGTCGGGATGGATGATGTCATTAAAGGATAAGAGCTTGTTTTGCAATACCTCTTCGATAGCATAACCGGTAAGGGAAACAAATCCTTCACTAAGATATTCCATGGTCCAGTTTGGGTCGTTGGCGCAGCGGTAAACAAAACCAGGCAGATTACCGATGAGGTTTGTCAATGTTTGCTCGCTTTTAATAAGGGCATCCAAAGCCTGTTTGCGTTCCTGTCTTATTTTAGCCTCGGCGATTTCGCGTTTTATCACTGAACCGAGCCGGATAAGGTTGCCCTTCATCAGGTAATCGTGAGCGCCGGCTTTCATCATTTCTACCGCCGTTTCTTCGCCAATGGTACCGGAAATAACAATAAACGGTATGTCTTTTCCGGAATTTTGCAGAAGTTTGAGTGCGGAAGGGGCATCAAACTGTGGCAAGCTGTAATCCGCAATAATAATATCCCATGATTTTGAGTCCAATGCCTCCTGCATTTCGGATGCAGTTTCCACCCTTTCGGGGGCAATGGCGAAACCGGCTTTTTGAAGGTAACGGAAAATCAGTTGGGCATCGTTTTCTTTATCTTCAATGATGAGTAAACGCAAATGGAGTTCCATAAATAAATTTAGATTAATGTATTGGAGGTGTTTCGTTAATAACTAACCAATAGAGGCCGAGATATCTTACAGCTTCGACAAATTGATTAAAGTCAACGGGCTTGCAAATATAACTATTTACACCTAAGTTATATCCTTTTATCAGGTCTTGTTCTTCACGTGAAGAGGTGAGAATAACCACCAGTAATCTGCGTGTACGTTCGTCGGCTCTTATTTGTTTTAATACTTCAAGGCCGTCGACACGTGGTAGTTTTAGGTCGAGCAGGATAAGGGTTGGCATTTGAC